>VFSW01007148.1_pt1 | contig 16253 bp, 13 predicted proteins | sample 5358111 | NCBI WGS metagenome assembly VFSW01 (sample SAMN11554181, study PRJNA540505) | mine drainage metagenome | isolation source: sediment from site ElyBrook_90M | place: USA: Ely Copper Mine, Vershire, VT | collected 2017 | reverse complement strand
CGGAGGTGCTGGCAGGCGAGATCGTCGTGATGCGCCCGGGCGGCAAGATCCCGGTCGACGGCACGGTGGAAAGCGGCGAATCACAAGTCGACGAGTCCATGCTTACTGGGGAGTCGATGCCAGTCCCGAAACGGCCCGGCGCTACGGTGATCGGGGCGACGATCAACAAGAGCGGGAGCTTCCGGTACAAGGCGACCAAGGTTGGGGCGGACTCGGCGTTGGCGCAGATCGTGAAAATGGTCCAGGAGGCGCAGAACTCCAAAGCGCCGGCCCAACTCCTGGCCGATAAGGCCGCGCAATGGCTGGTGATTGCCGCCATTGTCAGCGGTCTTGCGACCTTTGCGGTGTGGTTTTTTTGGATCGGACACCCGCTGCTGTTCGCGTTGACGCTGACCATCACCGTCTTTGTGATCGCCTGCCCGGATGCGCTGGGCCTCGCGACACCGATGGCGGTAATGGTGAGTACCAGCTTGGGCGCCGTGAATGGCATTCTGTTCAAGAACGCCGCAGCTCTGGAGGACGCCACTAAGCTCAACGTCATCGTTTTCGACAAGACTGGGACGCTCACCATGGGCCAGCCGGAGGTGGTTGAGATTGTGAAGGCGGACGGAGTCACCGAGGACGTGGTGCTGACCGCTGCCGCGGCCGTCGAGCAAGGGTCTGCCCATCCGCTGGCCCAGGCAATCCTGCGCCGGGCAGCGAAGCTCACAGTCGCGGCACCGACAGGATTCCAGAGTCTCGACGGCATGGGTGCGCGAGCCGAGACGGCCAACGGAACTGTGTTCCTCGGCAACCGTCTATTGATGGATACTCAAAAGCTCGCGCTCGGCCCCCTGGAGGCCGAGGCTAACCGTCTGCAAGGGGAAGGCCGAACCGTCGTCCATGTGTCGCAGGCCGCTCGCGTGATTGGCCTCATTGCTATCGGCGATGCCGCCCGACCCACCTCCAAGGCCGCGGTAGCAAAGCTGCGAGAACGTGGCATCGAGGTCGTTATGCTAACGGGCGACAATGCAGCCACGGCCAAGCGCATCGCGAAGGATCTCGGCATCGATCGCGTGCTGGCCGATGTTCTTCCCGCCCAGAAAGCCGAGAGGCTGAAGGCACTGCAGTCTGAGGGGAAAAAGGTGGGGATGGTGGGCGACGGTGTCAACGATGCGCCAGCGCTGACGCAGGCGGACGTGGGATTTGCCATTGGCGCAGGGACCGACGTTGCAATGGAAAGCGCCGATGTGGTGCTGATGAAGAGCGACCCGTATGACGTTGTCGGCGCAATCGAGCTGTCCCACGCGACACTGCGCAAGATGCACCAGAATCTCTGGTGGGCCGTGGGCTACAACGTGATCGCATTCCCGCTTGCGGCGGGTGTCTTGTACCCCTTCATCCTGAGTCCGCAGGTGGCGGCATTGACAATGTCCGGCAGTACCCTCATCGTTGCGATCAATGCCCTGATGCTGAAGCGCACCAAGCTGGCAGGCATCCGTCAGCCTGGGAAGACCGCAGTGTCCGGGACGGCCGACGTGGCAGCGACGAGCAAGAGTAAGTAGCAGTCATGGAGGAGAACGAAAATCAAATGGGTAATGAGACAATAGCTTTCGATCAGTGGGAGAACGAGGGCCGCCAGGCTGAGTTGTAGGAAGAAGCGATCTCAAACTTAATCATTTTGCACGTGGCCGTCGCGATCCCATTGCTGTAATCAAACGGAGGCCACCGCCGCAGCGGGTGCAAGTGGCTCTCCTTGGGAGGCTTCCGTCTTGGGTTGGTTGAGAGCTTTCACTACGGTACATACGTCGGGCTTGTCTTCGTCCCCATTTACAACTTTCTCTTTCGCCGGCGGGGCCTGCCGACAAGGAGATAGTTGCACTTCTGGCCCCCAGATGCGACCTGACTCGTGCGAGGCAACGACAATATGAAGGCACATGGAAAGGCTCCCTCGTGATCAGTAAGCACCTGCTCATACTTCTTGCCTGCGTTTTCGTCGTCATGATTGGCCTGGGCATTACCGTCCCGGTGCTCCCCTTTTATGTCGAACGCCTTGCGCTCGCAGCGGGCGCATCGCACAAGTCTGTGGTGATGCATGTAGGCTTGCTGACTAGCGCATATGCTGTTGGGCAGTTCATCTTCGCACCCGTGTGGGGGCGCTTGTCAGATCGAACCGGCAGAAGACCGCTCATTTTGATCGGCATTGCGGGCTACGCGGTGGCGCAGATTCTCTTTGGCTTGGCAACCTCGCTGTGGCTGCTCTACGCGGCTCGTATCTTAGGAGGGATTCTTTCCTCGGCGACATTGCCGGTGGCGGCAGCTTACGTGGCCGACATGACGACCGATGAGGAGCGCGGTCGAGGGATGGCGTGGCTGGGCACGGCGGTGAGTCTCGGCTTCGTCGTTGGCCCGGCTCTCGGCGGATTACTATCTCGCAGAGACTTGCATTTTACAGTCCGATTTTGGTGCTTCATGCTGGATAGTTTCTCGGTTCCGTTCTTCGCGGCTGCCTTCTTGGGTCTGCTCACGCTTTTCGCGGCAATGCGGTTGCTGCCAGAATCGCTGTCCGCACACATTCAGCAAAGTGCCGATGACGAGACGGCAACGGATTGGCGAAAGCTGTCAACCGAACTAGGCCCACTCCTAGGTCTGGCACTTATCGGACAATTCGGTCTTGCGATCTTTGAGGGAACAATCGCGCTCTTTGCGCAGGCAAAGTTCAACTCTGGTCCTGGTGAAGTGGGAGCCATCTTCGTCGTGTGCGGTTTGGTGATGACCGTCTTTCAGGTTGGAGCAGTAAGTCTTCTTGCAGGACGCGTACGCGAGATCTACCAAATCGGCGCGGGCCTCGGATTGATGGGAATCTGTCTCGGGCTCATGGTGATTGCGCATGAAGCGTTCCTCATCTTCGCCTTTGTCGGGCTGTTGGCATTAGGGATGTCTCTCGTTTCGCCAAATCTTGCCGCTCTGATCTCGAAAGGCGGCGGTAGCCGGCGCACTGGCATAGCGCTCGGTGCTCAAAACGCGGCCAACAGTCTTGGCCAGGCGAGCGGGCCGCTACTGGGGGGAGCACTCTTCGTCTGGAAAATGGACGCCCCATACATGCTTACCGGTGCGTTGTTGGTAACGGTAGCTCTCATCATCGGATGGAAGACAATGATGAGCCAGCACAAGGCCACCGTGGCATAGAGCGAGGGAGCTTACTTACTTAAGACGAGAGGGATGAAAGTAGTCCTCAGCGGCTACTGACAGCGAACACAATTGCCAATTTGGTCGGACGATAGCCCTTTCGAACCGCCCAAGGTTGCCTGTCGTAGTTGACGTTAGCCAACACCTTCGGCACATACACCAGCGTTTCGTTCGGCAGCATCCGGAGGCTGGCCAATTGGTCGAAGTCCTGAGTATGCGCCCTCAGGATTGCGGACGTAACGTTGGCTTCTCCAGCGTTGTAAGCGGCTAACGCCAGTTTCCAATCGCCGAATTGTGCATACAGGTCGTGAAGGTATCGTGCCGCGGCATCAGTTGCCGTCAAAGTGTCAAGACGATCATCCTGAACCGCATCCACGCGCAGACCGTAACGGCGCGCAGTATCCGGCATCAATTGCCAGAGACCGAGTGCGCCTTTGGAAGAAAGCGCTGTTGGTCGTCCCCCGCTCTCGACTAGGATCACAGCGGCCAAGCCGGAGGGGACCCCGTGGCTTTTCAGGATGGTCTCGACGGCGGGTCGTATCAGTTCCAAGCGGGCCGCTGCAGCCTTCAGTGAGCCTTGATCCCACAATGACTGCCACTGACCGTCATGGTGTGTGGCAGGGCTTTCACTTGGCACCTCGTAAGCAATTGCCCTTTCGTTAGCGGTGGCTGTGTACTCGGTAATAGACGCGTCCAGAATATCGGCAACTCTCGTCAACGAGTCATCAAACTGAGCGAAGGGCTGATCTAGAACAGTTTCGGTCTGCCGGGGCAAGGAGGGTTCCTGACTCCGCAGAGGGGCAGAAAAAGTCCCTATCGCGATTGCGGCCAAAGCAATCCGACAGAGTGTCTTGGCACCTCGATTCTCGAAGGGGCCTGCTGCTGACGCGCGCATCTCAGGCATGATGTTGTTCTTTCGGTTCATCGTGCCGCATCTGCCGCCCGCGCCACATTTCATAAATAACCGGGATCACGATCAATGTGAGAATTGTGGAGGTCACCATACCGCCGACCATCGGGGCTGCGATGCGTTTCATCAGGTCGGCGCCAGTCGCGTGACTCCACATGATCGGCAGCAGCCCCGCCATAATCGCGGTAACCGTCATGATCTTCGGGCGGACGCGCATCACAGCGCCTTCGATGATCGCGTCATACAGATCTTTGGCGGTGGTCATCTTGCCATCCTTCAGCCGGCTTTCGTAGACTTCGTCCAGATAGACGATCATCACGACACCTGTTTCCGCCGCCACGCCAGCCAATGCGATGAATCCAACCCAGACGGCTACGCTGGTGTTGTAGTGCAGCAAATAAATGAGCCAGACGCCGCCAACGAGGGCGAATGGAACAGAGAGCATGACAATCAGCGTCTTGGCGACGGACTTGAAGTTCGAATACAACAGGACCATGATGATCAGCAGGGTAAGCGGAACAACGTACTTCAGTGTCTGCTTGGCCCGCTGCATGTATTCCCATTGTCCGCTCCACTCCAGCCTATAGCCTGCCGGGACTTTGACCTTCTGTTGTACCTCTTTTATTGCTCGCTGCACATAGGTCCCGAGGTCCACACCAGTAACATCGACATAGACGTAACCAACTAGCTGGGCATCCTCGCTTTTGATAACAGGCGGACCCATGGTGAGGGTGATCTTGGCGAGCTGCGTGATGGGAACCTGCGCCCCGCCCGGCGTTGCAACCAGCACGCGGTCCAGTGCCTGCGGGTCGGTCCTATAGTCACGGAAGTATCGCACGTTGATGGGAAAGCGTTCGCGTCCCTCAATCGTGGTACTAATGTTCTTTCCACCGATGGAGGTCTCGATGACGTCTTCAACATCCTCCACGCTCAATCCGTACCTTGCGATGGCGTCTCGATCAATCTTGAAGTCCTCAAAGTAGCCACCGACGACCCGTTCGGCAAAAACATTGCGCGTACCCGGAAGACCGCGGACCACATCCTCGATCTGTTTCCCAATCTGCTGGGTCACATTGAGATCGGGACCGAATATCTTGATGCCGATGGGCGTTCGAATGCCCGTGGAAAGCATATCGGTGCGGCCCTTGATCGGCATGGTCCAGGAGTTGGAGACGCCGGGAATCTTCAGGGCGGCGTCCATCTCGTTCACAAGCTTCTCCGATGTCATGCCCTTGCGCCACTGGCTTTCAGGCTTCAGGGCGATGGTCGCCTCCCCCATCTCCGTGGGGGCGGGGTCGGTCGATGTTTCGAAACGCCCGGCCTTGCCGAACACGGAAAGCACCTCGGGGAACTGCTTGATGATCTTGTCTTCTAGCTGCGTCACCTCTGCTGCCTTGTCAATGGACATGCCGGGGAGGCCGGACGGCATGTAGAGCAGGCTGCCCTCGTAGAGTGGCGGCATGAACTCCGACCCAAGTCTCATGAATGCTGGCACAGTCAACGCCAACACCACCAAGGCAAGCAGCACCACAGTCTTTGGGAAGCGCAATGCCATTCGGACGAATGGGTTGTATACCCAGATGAGGAAGCGGTTGACGGGGTTCTTCGCCTCGGGGTTGATCTTGCCGCGGATGAAGAGAAGCATCAGGCACGGCACGAGTGTGAGGGTGAGAAGAGCCGCGAAGGCCATCGAAAATGTCTTGGTATACGCCAGAGGCCGGAAGAGCCGCCCTTCCTGCGCTTGAAGCGTAAATACCGGAATAAAAGAGACTGCGATCACCAGCAAAGAGAAGAAGAGCGGCTTACCGACTTCTTTGGCCGCGCCGATAATGACGGAGTCGCGGCTGCCTTGCTGCCCATTCTGCTCCCACTGCTCGAGGCGCTTATGTGCATTCTCAATCATCACAATGGCGCCGTCGACCATTGCGCCGATGGCGATCGCGATTCCCCCAAGCGACATAATGTTCGAGCTCAGGTGGAGAAAGTACATCGCCAACAGCATCATGAGAATTGCAACCAGCAGCATGAGGATGGCAACCATCGCGCTGCGAAAGTGAAACAGAAAGAGAATGCACACCAGACTGACGATGACCATCTCTTCGATTAGCTTCTGCTTCAGCGTCGCCACAGAGCGCTCGATCAGGTCCGACCGGTCGTAAACCGGCACAATCTGTACCCCTGCAGGCAATTCCCCACGATTGATCTCGGCGACCTTCTGCTTGATTTGCTTGAGGACTCCCATGGCGTTTACGCCATATCGCGTAATGACGACTCCACCGGCAACCTGCCCCTCGCCATTCAGCTCCGCCAGTCCGCGGCGCATATCGGGCCCCAGGTGAACGTCCGCCACGTCGCGCAGGTAGATGGGAGTGCCGTCGCCATTCGTCCCCACGACGATCTTTTGCAGGTCCGTAACATGCTGGAGATAGCCCAGGCCCCGGACCATATATTCCCGCCCGGTATATTCAACGACGCGTCCACCAACGTCGTTGTTGCTGCTGCGGATGGCTGCGATGACCTTGTTGATGGGGAGATGGTAGGCCAACAAAGTGTTAGGGTTGATCTCCACCTGGTACTGCTTGACGAAGCCGCCAATGCTCGCGACTTCAGAGACCCCCTGCACGGACCGCAGCCAATACTGCACGTACCAGTCCTGCAGTGTACGCAGCTGCGAGAGATCGTACTTTCCGGTCTTGTCCACAAGCGCATACATGTAAGTCCATCCCACGCCTGTTGCGTCGGGACCAAGGGTCGGGGTCACTCCTGTGGGCAGATTTGCACTCAGGCCCTGCATGTATTCCACGACCCGCGATCGCGCCCAGTAGAGATCTGTACCGTCCTCGAAGATCACATAAACAAAAGACAGCCCAAAGAACGAGTAGCCTCTGACGACCTTCACATACGGGGCGGAGATGAGGGCGGTGACGATGGGGTAGGTCACCTGGTCTTCCACGAGATCAGGACTCCGCCCAGGCCAGTCTGTGAATACGATCACCTGAACGTCCGACAGGTCAGGGATGGCGTCGAGCGGTGTATTTTTCAACGCCCAGATACCGGCAGCCACGCTAAAGAAGACGGCGAGGTAAACGAAGAACTTGTTCTTCGTGCTCCATTCGATGATCTTTTCAATCATGGCTGTCTCTATTCATGGCTGGGTCCGTCTGTGTTTGGCTACGCTAGCCCTGCGACTGCCGTTAATGGTCTGATCGTCATCTGCTTCCTATTTCTTTGGCGCAGGCCCGCCCGACATGCCCGACATCCCTTGCATGGCGTCACCCAAACGGCTCTCTGAATCGATCAGGAAGTTTCCCGAGGCGACAATTTTCTCGCCCGGTGTTAAACCCGCGAGCACGGCATACTGGCCATTGAATTGGTCTCCTACCTTGATTTCCCTTGGCTCAAAATAGCCTCCTGGTTTGGCGATGTACACGACCTGTTTCGTTCCTGAATTGAGGACTGCCTCGCTGGGAACTACAAGTTGCATGCCGTAGTCGATTGTCAGCTGGACGTCCGCATACATGTCCGGCTTCAAAGTGTACTGGGGATTGGAAAACTCCAGCCTAACTTTGATCGTGCGCGTCTTCGCATCCAACATTGGGTAGACATAGGCCACACGTCCGCGATAAGTCTTTCCAGGAAAGTAACTCAGCTGCATCGAGGCAGCTTGACCAATATGGACGAAGGGCGCCTCGTACTCGTAAATGTCCACGGAAACCCAGACGGTCGAGAGATCAGAAATCTCATAGAGATCGGTCTCCGGGGTGACGTAAGCCTGCTGGTAGGCATTGCGGGTAACGACAAACCCACTGATAGGCGAATAGAGCGTCATAGTACGCTCGGCTTTCCCCGTCTCTTCGAGCTTGCCGATTTGTGCATCCGTGACATCCCATAGCTGCAAGCGGTCTCGCGTGGCGCGAAGAAGAGAGTCCGAACCCGAAACAACGTCGGCATAAGGAGCTTTAGACAGATATTCCTGACCCTTGCGCGCAATCAGATACTCTTGCTCCGTCGATACCAGGTCCGGACTATAGAGAGTAAAAAGCGGCTGCCCTTTCGTCACCAGCTTGCCCACATAGTCGAGGTACACCTTGTCGATCCACCCGGCTACTTTGACGTGTACTCGCGCGATCTTCTCTTCGTCCATTTGCACAACACCGACGGTACGCAGGGTACGCTTCATGTCCATTCGACGCACCTCGGCGTACCGCACGTCAATCATCTGCTGCTGACCGGGATTCAGGTTGATCGACCCCGGTGGCATGCTCTGTCCGGCGCTCGCGGACGCATCCTGACTTGCAGGGACTGCGTCCTTCGAGCCACCCATTCCCGGCATAGCTGGCATGGGCGTGACCGGTGGGGATGCTTTCACCCCTGGCTGGCCGTCAGGCGATTGAGCCTTTGCGTCGGCTTGTATAGAGCGTTCATGGATTTGGTAACGGTAGACCAGAAGGCTTCCAGCGGCGACTCCCGCGACAAACAAAGCGATTCCCAAAAGGAGGAGGCTTTTGCTGAATGGCCGTTTCATAGCGGCGCTTCCTTTCATTTCGTCAGTTCCGTTCCTACCAATGGTTCCAGGCGGGCGAGCGCGCTTTGATACTTGCTCAGTTCCTGGTAGTACCCCACCTCGTAATCCAGAACGTCTACGAAATTGGTTAGCATGGAAAGAAAATCCAGATTCCCCACCTCATAAGCCGACATCGACGACTCCAGCGCCAATGAGGACTGCGGCACGATTGCCTTGGAATAGAGGTTCGATAGATCCCTTGACGCCGTAGCCGCGAGGTACTGCTCCTTGATCTCGAAGTTCACTTGTGTCATTCGGTCGTCCAGGCCGTGTTGCGCGCTGATCAAGCTGTGGGTAGATTCGATTACGCCTTGTCTTTGCTTGCTCCGGTAAAAGATGGGAATGTTGATCTCCCCCATCACTCCATGCATATCCGGCATCCCAGGGCGCTGCTCGTAGGTGTAACTCACACCAAAGTCCGGCACATAAGCCTTGCGAGCAAGGTCTACTGCATAACGGTCACCTTCGATCGTTCGACGGTCCATTTCGACGCCCGGATCGTTCTGGCGGGCGAGCGCATATAAGTCGGCAAGGGAAACGTTGAATTCTGCAGGAAGAAACAGAGCGGGCGGAGCCATCAGCGATTCAGGATCACGGTAAAGCAGCGTATTCAGCCGAGCCCGAGCTGTTTCTAACTGTTGGCGCAGCATGATCAGCTTCTGATCAACTCTGGATACCTCGACCTGTGCCCGGAAAACATCGGCTTGCCTTCCCTTTCCAACCCGATAAAGAGATTCGGCGATCTTTGCAAGCTTCTGCAATAGATCCTTGTCCTTTGCAGTGATTTCAATCGCCTTCGTAGCAAAGAAATAGTCGTAGTAAGCCACCTTCACATCGGACGACACTTGACGCCGAGTTTGCTCGTACACCCACCATGCTGCCTCTGCCTCACGGTCTGCGATTTGACCGCGCAATTTTAACTTGGAGGGGATAGGGAATTTCTGACCCACGGTCAAGCCGCGGTAACTCGACGGATCGCCCTGCTGAACGCTGAAGGGGGTGATGTTCCCCATCCATCCACCAGAGAAGGTGGGATCGGGCAGCGAGCGCACCTGCGGTACTCGTGCCTGTTGCGCCTTGTACTCTTCGGCGGCGCTCTTGATGGCTGGATTTTGAGAAAGTGCCACACCGATCAGATCATCGAGCGTAACCTGAGGCTCGCCACTTTCGGATACAGGCTTCGTCTGAAAGCCGGAGTTGGAGGGATCCTTTGCAGGCTCACTTGAGGGCTGAGTTGCTTCCAACGATGTCTGCGATATCGATGCAACCGGAAGCGCGAGGAGGATTCCCGCGATGCCTGGAAGCATTCGTCGCGTGAGCTTATTCATCTTGCTTCGATTCAGCGCCAATTGCCTTCGCAAGAGGCGGGATCACAGGGGTGTCTCCGAGGTTGGCCGCGCCGTGCGTCCATATCTCATCGCTCAAGTGATTGAACACCGTCCGGGAAAGAGGTTCTCTTAGATCGAATGCATACGTGTCGCGGTACCCGAATACAAGCAGGCGATATGGATCGGAATTCGAAAGGGTCTGGAGATCGGCCCAGCGCCAACTACGACTCCCGTCGCCGCTACTGCTCACGAAGTCAATGCCGCCATCGCGCAATCGCAGATTGCCGTCCTTGCCCCCCGCAGGAGTGCGACGATAGGCAGCGATAACGATGCCTTGCGCGGTTGGATCGGGAATGGCGTTTTGCGAGGGTCGCTGAACTCTGTTGGCCAGCGCAGCAGCGACCGCCGCGGGAACCGCCTGATCAACATCGAACCTATATCGTTGCGCTCCAGGTATACGGTGCTTCCGGTTTTGATAGGTTTCAATGGCCAAAATGTGAGGTGAGAGATGGAATGTTCGAACATCCAGAAAGGGCCATTTCAACGCGGGCCCTTTTCGGGGCTGGAATTCCAATCCGTCTGCACCGATCGTGAGGTTGCCCTCTTCCTTTTCAATAGCATGGTGCAGCCGGGCAGGCGACTGCCATGATGAAAACGATCCATCGAGGCCCGCTTGACCGCCATCTTGCAAGGTCCCTGCGCCTACACCCAGGGGGGCGGTAGACAGACCGATGGAAAGCACCAAGGCCGACACCACCCGCCATCTCACTGTCTGGTGAATCATTATCGATCCCTCTCCTTGATCTCGCACTCCTCTGCGCTAATACGGCGGGTCAAGAACACCTCTTCATCATGTCCGTCATTGCTCGTTCGTGCTGAACGCTCACATCGGCAATTTCCTTCAACGCCGCCCGATGGGCACGGAGGGCGTCTCCGTCTGACTCGGAACCCTCGACCGAACTCTCGTCCACACTTTGGTGTTGGAAGAAGGTAACGACGATATCAGAGACCGTCATTGCGCATGCGACACTCCTTCATTAAAGAGACCGTGGCCTGCTGATGTTGTGCAATATCGGTGGTTAACTCCTTCAATGCTTCGCGATGTTCAACGAATGCTGGTCCGATATACGTATACGTTGTGACGGAAATATACGATCCACGGGCTGGGACACACGTCTCTTCACGTTCTGTGAATAACAATCTAAGGGCAAGCCAACACAGCAATCTGGTCAAGTTTGCACACCGTCGAATAAGCAGAGACCCTAGAAATGGCACACTGGGCATGTTTAGGAGTTCAAAAATTGCTGTAAATCATTGATTCTGTGGATCATGAGGTAAGACTTGAACCTGCAATTCTTCGATTGACAGTCATGGAATTTGCGACTTTCCTCCTGCTACCGGTTGCTATCAGCCGCCATACAAGATACGTTTTGCCTCCGAGAGGAAACCACAGACCGCTATCCGTAGAGGCGTGATTGCGACCGATCTTGAATGAGCATGGGCACCAAAAAAGACACGCTCGTGTCACTCCTCCGGCTTTCGGGCCTGAAGCTCCATCGACCCATCTTCCGGCCAGGAATTCGGGTGCAGAGCTCAGGATTGCTGGTGCCGCGGCGCCGATGTCGCGTTATCGGGGCAGGTATTCTCCGACGCGCATGAACACCAATGTAGCGCGCATGTTTTCCAGTCTCCTACACAAGTGCATTTTGCCCTCCGTGCGAACCATGCCATCGAAACCGTAAGGAGCGGAGTGCTCCTGCATCTGACTCGAGAGCGCTAAGATAATCGCCGCTGGTACTTGCTGTACTCGATTGCACAGCGGAGAAGCCTCCCGATCGGAATAATGAACCGGCAAGCGCTTGGTGAGCGGATGCGCTCTTCGAATGCCCAAGACCGGACTAAAGCTGGGTTGGTAAGCACCAGGCAACGCTGCTGAACTCGATCCTGTGAAGCAGCCACACAATGATATGGGCTTTCAACCCGCAAACATGGAGAAGAAAAATGAGCACCAGCAATTCTGTTGTAGCTATCTATGAAACACACGAACAAGCAGAACACGCCATCAAGGAACTGCAAGAGGCCGGAGTTGACATGAAGAGCCTTTCAATCGCCGCGAGGGACGCGCACACGGATGAACATGTAGTCGGGTACTACAACGCTGGCGACCGCATGATGTACTGGGGCAAAATGGGAGCTTTCTGAGGCGGATTCTGGGGACTCCTGTTTGGTTCCGCGGCGTTTGCTATACCGGGCCTGGGGCCGATTCTTGTGGCTGGTCCCCTGGTGGCCTGGATCATCGCGGGTCTTGAAGGAGCCGCCGTGGTTGGAGGTGTCAGCGCGGTGGGAGCAGGTCTGGTGAGTATTGGCATCCCGAAGGACAGTGTGCTCAAGTACGAGGTGGCCCTCAAAACCGATAAGTTCTTGCTCGTTGTCCATGGCACACCAGATGCAGTGGACAAGGCAAAGGACATCATTGCGGGAACTGACCCAAGCCATTTCTCAGTTCACGGCGAGACCGTCTTCGCCTGAAAACTGTCGGCACCTCCGCTGCGGCCAGAATGATCCAATGCCTGGCTTTGGATCATTCTGGTCTCGCGCGCTGGCCGTTCAAGGAAATTGTGGCGTCGATGCTCCGATACCCTGCGTCAACGATCCATCGTGATTAGCCTGCTTGTGTGAACAACCGCGGGGTTGTTGTGGGCATGGATCAGACTTCCATTGGCGATCACGAGAGTAGAGTGACAAACAATGCTTCAAATACCTTTGTATCCCCTGCGCTTCGAGCCGATCTTCCAGTATCGGCTTTGGGGAGGCCGGCGCTTTTCTAACCTGCTCTCTGAGCCGCTTCCGAGTGACGGACCCATCGGCGAGGCATGGGTGCTTAGCGATCGGGACGATCATCAAAGCCGCGTTGCCAATGGACGGCTCAAGGGGAAGACCATTGGCGAATTGATGGTGAAGGCTGATGAGCAACTGATGGGCAAGCTGGCTTCGCGTTTCCGCCGCTTTCCGTTGCTCCTCAAGTTTCTCGATGCACGGGAGATGCTCTCCGTGCAGGTGCATCCCGGTGACTCGCACCCGAATTTGCTTCCAGCGGGCGAAACTGGAAAGACCGAAGCGTGGGTCGTGATTGAAGCCGGGAAAGAGAGCCGAATCTATGCTGGCCTGAAACCTGGGACGACTGCCGGCGACTTGCACGAATCCCTCACCAACGGGACTATCGCGGACCGCCTTGTGACCCTCGTTCCGAGGCCTGGGGACGGTGTGTTCATTCCCGCCGGAACTGTTCACACTTTGGGCGGTGACGTTGTTGTCTTTGAGGTCCAGCAAAACAGCGATGTCACATTCCGTCTTTTCGACTGGAATCATATTGACGCGAAGACAGGGCAGCCACGTCCGCTCCAGATTGACCAGGCGTTTGCCTGCATCGATTTCGCCGGTCGCTCCGGCGGCCTTGTTGCACCAGAGGTAGAGACGGCTGGGCCAGTGGAGCGGGAGAAGCTGTTTGATTGTGCGCCATTCAGGTTGTGGCGCCTTCATGGGAAAGCCCCGTTCCCTGTTGGCGCAGAGAACGAGCCTCGTGTGCTGGTCTGCATCGATGGCTCCGGCAACATTGAATACGACGACATCTCTTATGCCGTCGGCAAGGGCGATGTTTGGCTCCTGCCTGCCGCAGCCGGGGCATGCACCTTTCGGCCCGGCGAAACAGTCGGCCTGCTGGAGATTGCAATACCGGGATAGGCTGAAGTTGGCAAAAGCGCGATGGCGCGAAGCTGGAATCAAGCGAGAACTTGGAACCTCAGCGTTGGAGGAGAATGAAGAAGCTTATCGTGTTCGATCTGGACGGGACCCTGGCGCCCAGTAAATCGCCCCTCGATGCGGAAACACTGGCATTACTGCATGAGCTTCTTGGCGTCGTCAAAGTCGCAATAATTTCAGGAGGTGCGTGGGCACAGTTTGAGAAGCAAGTACTATCCGATCTTCCTCATGATGATCGCCTGGCAAATCTGTCGCTGCTTCCAACCTGCGGGACAAAATTCTTCCAATACGCGGGGGATTGGAAAGAGCTTTATTCAGAAGATCTCACCCTAGATGAAAAGGAGAAGATTGTCAGTTCACTCAGGAAGGCTGTCGGAATAGCTGGCTTTAACGTTGAACAAACCTGGGGAGAGACAATTGAGGACCGCGGAAGCCAGATAACCTATTCCGCATTGGGTCAGGAGGCTCCGCTGGAGGAAAAAAACAAGTGGGACCCCGACATCGCCAAGCGGAAGGGAATTAAATCGATCATTGATACCTTCATCCCTGAGTTTTCCGTCCGCATAGGAGGTTCGACATCCATTGACATCACCAAGCCCGGTATCGACAAGGCATACGGAATTGGAAAGCTGCGAGACATCTTCGGGATATCATTGAACGAAATGATTTTTGTGGGAGATGCCCTGTTCGTTGGCGGGAACGACTACCCGGCCGAACAGGCAGGCGTCATATCGATTCCGGTTCGAAGTCCCAATGAGACTAGACGGGTGATCGAAGCGATCATCGCTTGCTTGGGCGACGATAGAATTGTGCGACATTTTGAGGTGGCTTCATGACCGAATTCAAGCTTCGCCGCCTGGGCCTGTTGATGGAGCCCGAGCCGGGAAATCCCCAGGAGGCCGAAGGCGTCCTAAATCCTGCTGCTGCCCGTGGGCCAGATGGTGAGCTGTATCTCTTCCCGCGGATGGTCGCGAAGGAGAATTATTCACGCATCGGCATTGCGCGCGTACGGTTTAACGACGCCGGCGATCCGGTCGGCGTTGAGCGGCTTGGAATCGCGCTGGAACCGGAAGCTGACTATGAGTTGCGGCCCGGCGGCGGTGGTGGGTGCGAGGATCCTCGCGTCACCTTTGTGGAACCTCTTAATCGCTACATGATGACTTACACGGCATTCTCGATCCATGGGCCACGGATTGCCATGGCCGTATCCGAGGACCTCTTCAACTGGAAGCGTTTGGGACTCGCAACCTTTGCTTCCTCTGATGGCATCGACTTCGCTAACGTAGACGACAAGGATGCCAGCCTTTTCCCAGGCATCTTTCCCGATCCATCCGGTCAACCGGAGTTGGCAATGCTTCACCGGCCTCTTTTTCGGGGCACTCGTCCCGAGGAAACTGCCTGCTGCCCTGCGACTCGCAAGGTGGATATCGAAAGAGAAAGCATCTGGATATCGTACGGTCGATTGACACTGAACCAGAAGCCATTTCATACCGGCCAGTTTACTTTCCATCATCGGCTGGCCTCTCCGGTCTCGCCCTGGGAACGGCTCAAAATCGGTGGTGGCACTCCTCCTGTGCTGACGAGGTACGGCTGGCTGATCATCTACCACGGCGTCAACGAAATCTCAGAGCCAAACAATATTGGCCACCAGTTATGTTACTCGGCCGGTGTGATGGTCTTCTCAAAGGAACATCCGCTCGTGGTTCGATATCGCTCGGCCGAGCCGGTGTTGACGCCGAGCCTGCCACAAGAGCAGCACGGAACGATTGCGAACGTAGTATTCCCCACGGGCATCGACTGCCGCAGCGACCTTGGCACACCTGACCGCTATGACGTCTATTACGGAATGGCCGACTGCCGGATTGGCGTGGCCCGCCTTGATTTGCCGGAAACCCTTCCAATCGAAGGCTGCGCCGACCCGCCGGAAGCAAAGGTGTAGCTCTTTCCTGATCGAGCCAGATCAACAGCTCTGGAATTGTGATCCAGCGCGTGTTTGCACTTTCCCCAATTTCCCACTATCGAGGAATCGGAATCTCCTGCAGGGTCACTTCTCCGCTTGGTCGAAAGGCACACACTCCGGCCACTCTTCTTCTTGCCCGTGCGCCGCTCTTCTTCTTCGCGTTCGGCCAGCTTCTGCTCGGCCTCGGCGCGTTGCTGCGAGGCCTTTTCTTTGGCTTCCTGTTCCAAAGCCGCTTTGGCCTCGCCGATCTTCTGCAACCGGCTCTCCCGCCGCTGCAACTCGGCAGGCAGTTCGTCGCCATGCCGATCCTTGCCGTACTGCGCATCCTCTTCGGCATCGGTCTTTTCTGCGGCGGCCAGCAGCGCATCGATCTCCTGCTTCAGGCGCGCCTCGGTCTCGTTCATGTGCTTGTAGCTCATCGCCTTGTGCTTGCTGGCCTTTGCCTTGATCTTGGTTCCGTCGATCGACACATGGTCCAGTTTCGCCAGTCCAGCCTTGGAACACAGCAGAAGATTAAGGCCCCGAGCTTCTGAGGCCTTCTCATCGAAGGCCCTAAAAAAACAG
>VFSW01007147.1_pt1 | contig 16255 bp, 31 predicted proteins | sample 5358111 | NCBI WGS metagenome assembly VFSW01 (sample SAMN11554181, study PRJNA540505) | mine drainage metagenome | isolation source: sediment from site ElyBrook_90M | place: USA: Ely Copper Mine, Vershire, VT | collected 2017 | reverse complement strand
CCCCATCCGTAGCTATCCTCTTTACTCATACAATGCTATCCTCTTTAGCTACCCCGCCGTGTATCTTCATATACAAATAATCGTTCCCCCATCCGTAGCTATCCTCTTTAGCTACCCCGCCGTATATCTTCATATACAAATAATCGTTCCCCCACACGCAACTATCCTCTTTATTCATACACTGCTATCCTGCATATCCTCACACAATCATCCTATCATATAGTATAAAAATAGTCAGTCCATTACTGAACTGACTATCTCAGAAACTACGCTAACTCTACGTGATGATGCTCCTTCATGTACGTACGTACATCATCGTACGCAGTCAATAGCGTCACCGGAAACAGACCCCCTTCCCCACCACCGCAATCATCAAATACGGCGATGATGAAGCCGTAATTGGGTACACGCGTAATGTTATACACGTGACGATTCACCGTGACTCGCTTCATCATTTCGACCAGGCAGGATGCTTCATCCGTTCCAATGCGGCGTATCCGGCGGCGGTCCAGATACAAAAAGGCCAGCACGGACAGTTCATTGAAGGTGTGTACGACCCATCGGACATTGTCAATAATAAGCGTGAGGTCGTGACCGTCACTAGGCGACGGCTCAATCCGCTCAATCCGATATCCCACTTCGTGGAACATCTCTGCCGCCCGTTCCGCCACGCGGCGGTCATGAAAAAGTCCTAACATTACTTCCCCTTCCGTTCGAACACGTCACGGGTAATGACGTACCCCATAATAATGCCAAACGTAAACCACGCGATGCTGCACACAATCTCTAGTACATCCCGCATGTTACTTCCCCCATCGCTCGAAGATATCACGTGTCATGATGTAGCCCCCGATAAGAGCAATCGTGAACCACATCATCACACAGAAGACCACCAGCACCGTCATCATTTATCGTACCTCAACGCCTCTTCGACGCTCGTGACTTGGTACTCATAGTTCCGTCTATTACGGATAAGCACCACCCAACCCTTGGCACGCTGGTCATAGATGACGCCCCAGACCTTGACGCGCTTCACGACCGCCTTGATAGCCTTCTCCAAAGCCTCTGCCTCTGCTAATGTCATCGCTCGTACTCCTCTGCTTCTGCTAACGTGGTGACGGGTATCTCCGTCCCTTCAGGTGTTTCTATATACACGACCCAGGTGCACCGATGCGCGTCGTAGGTCGTATAGCGTACGCGCAACTCAGTGGCCCGGCGGATACGCTCCAGTAGCCTATCCGCCTCTAACTGCGACCGTAGCCTAGCCATGCAGATACTCCACGGGATTGTGAATGTTCGTGAATGCAATCGTGAGACGGTTATGACTATTGGCTAACTCGTATCGACCAGCGGCTACCTTCTTTCCAGGGGGCAGCAACACTTCATGCGGCATGCTCAACACTGACCCGCAGTCCATACAGGCGTGAAACGGATAGCGCCCGGTGGGCACGCGATGCTGGTCGGCCACCGCGTCAACGCGGATAAAGCAGTCCAGACACCGCTGGCTATCCTCACTACTCTGCCAGTAGCGGCGTAACGCCGTAGGGTCATAGTTCATTGCTGGACGACCGTAGTTCGTAAAGCCACACAGTGAACACTTTACGTAATGGTCGTAGGTATCTTCCGCCGCCGCCAGTCCGGGCCGTTGGAAGTGGCACATCTCGCACAGTCGCGTACCAGGCCCTTCCAGGGTATAGTACATGCGACGCGGCAAGAACGCCGCGAAACTGCGCATATAGCGGGCGTCAAGGTCGCGCTGGCACACTACGCAGTGATACTCAATAGGGTAGGTCCGCAGGGGTGGGGCCTGTCGCCCGGTGTAGGTATGCAGGCAGTCCTCACATACCGTCTCTGTCGCCAGGATATACCAGAACAGCGGTCTGATATACAGCACGTCCGTGAATGCCTCATCGGGTAGGTAAGGGAGCGCCGCCAGCGACCCTCCCGCCCCGCACGCGCTACACGCCGCCGTACGCGGTATGGTGGCGGTATGGGTGTTGACCGCCGCCCTGGTATTGATGACACACCGCTGGCACAGAAACGTCTCACCAGTCCAAAACAACAGAGTCATCGGTTTGTCCTTCTTTCTCTCAACCAGGGCCCATCAAAATCTTCACGCGCGAGCAGGGCGGCGCACGCCGGGTCATCACGGTACAGATAGCTTGGCCGTCGGTCTGACCCAAGAATCAGGTCACTGCGGAGGAGAACACCGCACTGCACGCAGACAACGCGTATAGGTATGTCACGCGGTAATGCCGACCGTCGATGCTGGTAGGGATGGTCCTCATAGCAACGTACGCAGTACGCGCCCTTACCTGTGTAGATAGCATACATGTTCAGTCCTCTTCCGCCCTCGGACCCTCACGGGCCGCAATCTCAGGGTCGAAGAAGAGCCGGAATGTTCCAGCGGTGGTCCGTATAGGGACAGTGCTGAACATGCTGCCGACCGTATACTCACGCCGCAAGGTGCGACCACAGCCCATGCACGCGACCCGTCGGGGGAAGGGATAGGGTAGTTCTGCTCGACCCAGGCGCTCCACGGCTTCAGCATAACATCGATTGCAGTATACCCCTTTGCTCGTATAGACAGCCATAGTTTGTCGTCCTTTCAATATGGGGGTGATGGCACTCTCTCGTCACCATCTATACAGAGTATACACTGCAATCGCGATTTTGTCAAGAGGCGTACACCATATGCACGGGGCGGACGACGGACTGGTGAAGCACCCAGGCATGGGAGTGTGCCAGGTCAGACGACTTGCGGTGGCTACTGAGCGCAATCGTACGACCGCGCATGACCTGCAATATCCCGCGCGTCTGCGTAAAGAGCATATCCGCGTCACCCTTGACGATAGCTATCTGCGTCGAAAAGTCTTTGATACGGCTCAGTGGTTGCCCCTTGGACTTGACTTTCTTCCCGATGATGTATTTTTTCGGTCCACCGTACCAGCCCTGTTCACGCGTGACTTCTAACTTGAACGCTCCGTACGTAACGTCGTCCAGGACAATATCCCCGCGCTCGACTGCCCGCATAATGGCGTCGTGGTCGGCGTGAATACTATCGGTATCCCCGTACGCGATATGCTCAGGCCCAATAGCGTACATACTCTCAAAGAGATATTCCCGCGCCCAGGCTGTCGTGAACATCGCCCAGTGCGGCAACATATACGCCTCATCCACTTCTTCCTCAGTGGAATAGAGATGCGGTATCTCGTTGCCGCGCTCATCCAGCACCGGGAACATCCCCAGGCCATTGTCTGTAAACTTCGTGACAGAGCGTACGGGCTTGGTGCCAAACTTGCCATACAGGGTGTTCTGTAAGTTCTTGGCGGCCAACTCAACCGCCGTCCCTTTATGGGTATTCCGCAAGTTCTCACACAATGCCACGAAGTCATCAAAGACCGGAGCGGTATGACCCCACACATAGCCTTCAATAAAATCAAACGTATAGCCGTGACGTAAGCCTAATTCCAGCGTCACGCTATCGATGGTCGTCTCAAAGTCCCCAGTGGGCCAGGATAGGCCGCCCCGGTCTATCTCGCGATGCGGGACCACGGTGATAGGGGTATCCGCCGGACAGTGCGCAATCACTCGATACACCCCTGGGTACTCGCTATGGGGATAGATTCGCGTCACCGCGTAGGCTGACCCGACGGGGTACTCGTGGGACTTCATCTGAGCAGGATACATACTGTTGACATCAATCACGCTGACGTTGGGAACATCCCCGACTTTTAACACGGGCACCGCGCCACCATAATAGCCGTCCCGGATGGCCTTATCGGCGTAGGGGTGGGGCCGCCAGTAGCAGACATCGGGGGCGATAGTGCGCTTGAACGCGGCCATCGAACACGACGCGCTGGTCAACTTCATGTTGATATGGAACTTTTCCCACAGGATAGTTTCGAACGCCTTGAGACTGTACAGCAGTCCCAGGCAGTCATAGAGCAGATATTCCTGGTGTTCCGGGTTGGTGGGGTCCCAGGTGACACGCTCATGGTCAAAGTCTTTTTTGACATAGGCGGGCGCGTAGGCTTTGGTAATCTTCGCGAGTGATTGCGCCCCCAGGACGGCGATGCTGTCGCGCAATTGTATCTTCATGTCTTTATAGGTGAAGGTCAGCGCGATACAGCGGCCACCCGTGACGATGGGCTCAATCTCCTGGTCGCTATAGCTATACATCATATTGCCGATGAGATACAGCATATCGTACTTACCACCGTTGTGGGCATACCACGACCGCCCGTCATGTTCGGGCAGACTCATGATATCCAACAGCGCGGTCACGCTGTCGACATACTGATAGACGTGCTGACCGTCGTCATCAAACCAGGCCAGCCCCGCCCCCAGGAAGTCACCACCCAGGCCGACTGTTTCCAGGTCGAACACGCCTAGCTTTAGTGGCTTCTGTTTCTCCTCTGCATGCTTGAGGGGGCGGCGTTTTTTAGGCGGGCTTCCAGGTGACGACGTACTGGGTAATGGTACCAGGCTGGAAGATGTCATGTTCCCGTGTCCTTCCTAACTCTGAGAAGTCTGATTCAGGAAAACTGAGCGGGGTCAGGGAGCGCCACATCATCGCACCGTCGCCGTAGTCCTCAGTGGCCTTGCCCCGCGCCTTGATGAAATTGACGACCTTACGACCGTGCTTCTCTTTCAACTTATCCTGAAAGGCGACCGCCTCATCATACGTTTTAAAGCGTCGATTGCCAGTGTCAGAGATGTCTTTTAATTTGAGATAGTCGCGATAGGTAATGGTATCACCAGTGAGATTATTGATATACAGTTTACGTGAATCTTTGGGGTTAAGTCGTGAATAGTCTGAGGCGACTCCAGGGGCTAACGGCTTGGGTGTGCGGGTAGGCATGAGGCACCCCTGTGATGAAAATAGCCCCGGAGTGACCGGGGCTTGAGGAAGAACAAGGTGATGTAACGATTCCCCCTACCCATAGTATACCACGGGTAGGGGTACTCGTCAAGGGATTTTGGACCAGTTTCGCCGATTCGTGTAATATTTCAACACTTCGACGAACGCCCGTTGCTGGTCAGACGTGAACAGCGTGTTGGCTAACTTACAGAGCTTCATCACGCCGTAACTCTCCAACGCGAGTAACTCAATTGGAGTGATGCCCTGAAGCGTGCAGTCCAGCCCGTACTCCATAGTTTCAGGGAAAAACGTGACCTTGATGGATGAGGGGTCATGGGGACGTTCGTCCGTCCCCTCTTCTTCAGTTTCCGGCTGTTCGTCGACTAACAACATGCGAGAGGCCTGGTCAATCAGGTCCTCTAATTCCTGGTTGTTCATCATCGTTTGACCGCCTTATAAGCGGCCTTGGGGGCAGTCGCCACCGGGGCCGGGGCCTCTTCTTTCGCGGCGGCCTTGGCACCAGCGAACGACCATTCACTGACCGTGATATAGTTACGGACGATGACTTCGTTCTGTTTGTTCAGATAGGCGTTGGGGGTCAGCTTACCAGAGACGAAGATGGCCGCGCCGACATGGGCATTGGCCGCAAAGGCTTCTGCCGTCTTGCCGAACATGGTGCAACCAAACCAATTGGTTGCCTTCTCTCCGTCGTAGAAGGTGTTCTCTGCCAGGGTGAACTTCGCCATCGCCGTACCCTGAGCGGTGTAGCCCAACTCGACTTCGCCCGCAACGTTGCCTACCAGTGTGATGCTGTTCATGTTTCTCTCCTGACCGGGTAAAGTATTTTTGGTGTTCGTCCCGGCCACATCCATAGTATAGCAGATGGTGCGCAACTTGTCAAGGGGTCTTGACATCTTGAGTAAAAAGTGGTATAATACACAGAGCGGGTGACGATTCAACGTACATTACTACCCGCATGAGGAGCGACATGAAGCAGGCTTTCACCCGGCGCGTCGTCAGCGGCTTTGACGAAGTGACCGCCCTTCCCCTGGGTGGCAATGTCAGCGCGACGATTGACCATCTGGAAACTGTGTTGAAGCGCGTCGCGTCGTTAGATATCGACCCGACGCTTGAGCCTTCACGTGAGAAGGCTATCGAGATTCTGTCAGTAGCGATTCATAATCTCCTGGTGTTGCTCCTGGCGCAAGCCACGAGCGCCGCTCAGACACAGGGGGCACCACATGAGGTTGCCTGATGACATTACCCAGGGCTTGCGGGAACTGACGGGTCACGTCGATACGTTGACCAAGTCATTGACGCAACTCGCCCGCTTTCAGCAATTGAAGCAGCAGGTGATGGCGTCAGCCTACGGCTATACCATCAATCAGAAAACGGTCAATGCGGAACACCGCACGACCCGCAATACGGTCATGACCAAGGAGATTCTGCTCTCCGGCGACCCGTCCACGTCGGGACCGTACGCCTTCACCGTAGGTCGCTTCACCATCCAGTTTGCCAACTTCCCATCGACAGGCATACTGGAAATTGTCAACCCGTTCTGGACGTACGGGGCAAGCGATACGATTACCCTGACGGCCCTGGGTAGTGGGACCCCGGCCTATTTAGGGATATATGTCTTTGGCGAAGAGTCGTCGAACTTCCAGGGGGTGATTGAATGAGTCCGACAGAGAGCCAGGCGCAAGCCCTGGTCGCCGCCCTGGAAAGTCAGGCAGAGCAGGATGCGGCGATGGATATCGCGGATACGGCGAAAGACGCCGGGGTCGCGATTGCAGAGACACAGGCAGAGGCCGCCCGCGCGCTGTCACGCGACCAGGTCAAAATCGCCGCGATTCAGGCGGATGTCGAAAAGGCCCGCATTGACGCGATTGAGTCTCATGACTATGAGGCCCGTATCGCAGCATTAGAAGCGGCGATTGCTGCGCTGACGTTGCAGATTGCGGCAGCCACTATCGCGCCCGAACCTGAACCTATCGCGGTCAAAGAAGAGGCCCCCGCTCCCGTCCATCGCCCACGACCGAAGTCGATGATGGAAGAGGCGGAAGACAATCTCAATCCGGAGATTGGTGAAGGCGCGATGCCGGGTGGGGTGGATGAGCGGCGGGAAGAGCGCCAGTCTGAGCAGCCCCAGAAAAAGCGGATAGGCTTCCGCTTAGGGGGTAGACGATGACAGCCAAGAATACCCCTGTCGCTGATGATGAGCAAGAGCCTAGTCTGATGGCAGAAGTCTCTAAGGCCATCAAGACGCCACGGGCACGCAAGTCAGCCAAGGCCCCACAGGTGACAACGGAACAGGTCTTACCCGCTGGTCAACAGTTATTGTCGCTGTTGACTATCGGCTTGGCCTTTGTCTTTAATAACCAGGCGCTCATGATGACGCCGGATGAAACCAAAGCCATCGGGACCCCGCTCTTGAATATCTTGAGCAAGTCCGGGATGGGCGGCGCGGTGTTTAACGGGTTAGCCAACAGCCAGGACTTTGTGGCCCTGGGTTGGGGGCTATTCCTCTATGTCGGGCGTGTAGCCGAAGCTACCCCCAGGAAAGAGAAGCAACAGCATGAATCTTCTACAGGCAGCACGCCTCATGCAGCAGGCGACGCAGAAGCCATCCCCGTCGTGGCAACCGCAATCCCAAGCGGTTGGCGTTCTGCTTGAGATACTCCAGCGTGACTTCAAGACGGTATTGCCCCCACAGGCACTCCCGTTCTTGCAGGCGGCGCTATCGCAAATGGACCTGATGGCCGTCACGACGCCGCAGGTCTTGCAGGACCAATTGACGGTCTTACGGAATCTCATCAGTCAGGTAGAAGCCGCCCTGGAATTAGACTGGGAGCGCTATCTCTTGACGACCCCGGATGGACCAGAGGACGAATAGATGAACATAAGCAGAATCGCATTGAAGCCGGGAGAGCGTGGCGTGTGCTTCGGCACCACACGGTCGGGGAAGTCTACGCTGTCTGAGCGTCTGATTGAAGAGGCGTTGCATAATCCCAAGGCGCGTATTCTGCTCATCGACCCCAAGCCCCGCTTTAAAGCGCAATGGCAACTCAACGGGTTGCCCGCCAATCGCTTGTATCGGAAGATGCGGGGCGGGGCCTATGTCCCGTATAGTCTGGTACTGCCCCGCAACAGCGGGAAGTCCGACCTGGTCAACGCCTGGAAAATTGCGCGCGCACAGACCCCGAACGACCGGGGCCTGTGCGTCATCGCACAGACGGACAACATGGTGGACTACCCGTGGCTGGACCAGGTCATGCAGTGGCACTATGCCAATGGCTCGCGGTCTATCGATAACTACACCTACGTCGATGAACTGTTGGCCATGTTCAAGACGATGCGGGGCGGGTCGACCGGGGCCGGGGTCTTTCAGACGGTACTGGCAGGCGGGGAACGGGGACATGCCTTCCTGGGGAGTACGCAACGGCCCCGCTGGATACCGATTGAAGTCATGAGCGAGATGACCAAAGCATACGTGTTCAAAACGTCGTTCGCAGAGGACACCGTACGCCTACGCGAGATGGGGCTACCTGCGGGATTCCGCATACCGCGTGAGATGCACCAGTTCACGTATTACGATAAGTTCACCGGGGACTACGGGCACATGCGGTTGAATCTGGACACCAACACGGTAGAATTGCTACAGGACTCTTGACATCCTGTGCAACGTGTGGTATACTATTAATGTGGCGCATTATGCGTCATGAAAGGAGAAAAACGTGAACCTGGACAATTTGAACCACGTCGTCGTGTTTGTCATTTTGCTGACCATTGTGGTTAGCATTATGCAAAAACTGATGCACTGGGCATTCATGTCAGCCGGATGGGCTGGTCCCGCGTCGCTCTTCTGCTAGTCGGTCATCATCATTCATTCATCATCAAAGGAGCATCCAACCATGGCTAAGGCCCCAACCAGCCCGCAATTGCAGGCGGGCGACCTGTTCGGCTTTCCGGGCGTGACCCGCTGGACCGAACAGCAAGATACCAACTCATCGTTGACGACAAACCTGTCGCTCAACCAGTCGCAGCCCGTCACGGGTATTCTTCCCTTTAAGACGACCGACATCGTGTTTAAATGGGATTACTACATGGACGTGACGAACTTCTACGGCGTCGCAGGCACGACCAATACGACCAGCGCGTACGCCCCCTACAATCTGTTGGGAGCGTTCAAACTGGCGATTAGCAACCTGTACGATGTCATCGATGTCCAGTCGGGCATTGACCTGGCGTTGTACAACCTGTATCGTCCCTATAACCGGGACAGTATCAACAACCTGTTGTATACCACCCCCGATGCTATCCCGTACGGCCACCAGGAAAACAACCTGGTCGCCTTCCCCGTCAACTCGACCCTGGGTCAGCCACCCGCCGCGTTGACATTCCCGACGACCGCGTCGTCCTTGCAGATTCACTACGAGATTCCCGTCTCGCTCTGGTTCGATGAGTATTTCGAATTGAACCAGCAGGCACAGACCGTCATGGTGGCGAACCGTGTCCCCGTGTCCCCGCTCTATATGAGCGGCACCGCGCGCAACGTGACGCCGGACATCACCATCAATGCCGTGTCCGGTGGCAACACGGATACGGGTCCGTTCTACGAGTCTGGCGGCACCCCGTCGTTGACAGGCGGCACCATTGCCCACCGCTTCATGCGGACGGGCATGTACGGCACGACCAACCCCGTGAGTATGCCGTTGGTCTACAACTGGCGTTTGGCGCTGGTCAGCAAACGGTATTCTTTGAGCGGCGTCTCGATTGCTGATATTCCGCTGAAGTCGGTCATCAACAACGGTGGTGGCGGTCAAGTGCTGTCCATCATGGTGCGCTTCTACGACCCGGCGGTTGCCAACGGTGGAGCGCCAATTTCGCTTGGGTCTATCACGACCGGGTCGGCCCCGAACTATAACGTCACCAAGGGTCAACTGCAATACGGGTCGTCGCTCATCCGCTTTGATGACACCCCGACCACCATGCAACGCCGGGTTATGCGGCAGCATAATCTCCTGTTGACGCAGGGCGTTTGGCTGTGGGACCTGGCGATTGATGACAATGGAAAGCGCACCAACGCCCGCGCGTTGAACGCGTATTCTACTGACATCAACCTGCACTTCGAGTTCGGTACGACCCTGTCGTCGTCCGCCTACGCGGTGGTGTTTGTCGAGTACCTGACGTTCATCATCGACCAGCCAGTCGTATAGGAGAGTAAGTCATGGCTTCTGGACCAGCGATGGCCTACGGGTCGTCAATTTTCAACGGTCAGCGCTTCTTCTCAGTGACGAACGACGCGTGGAATCCAGTGGCCTTGGGGGCGACACTTTCGACAGTGCCTTCCCCCATCGCCACCGTTCCTGCGATGTCCACCGCTGCGACGGTCGCCGGGACCAGTCCTTTTCCGGCGGGGAGTACCTGGTCGCTGACGCAAGGCCCGGTACTGTTCGCCCTGGGTGGCCTCATCGCGGGCATGCTGTTGTTGCACTTCATCATGTTCCGCTAGGGGGTGACGTATGTCCCCGTTCCCGTTCCTCATCATCGGCCTGGGGGTGTTGCTCATCTGGTTGGGCTTCACCGGGGCCTATCAGAACATCATAGGGTGGCAATCATGACGAGTCCCGCACCGATGAAGTTCCATACAGGTCCCCGGACCCGTAAGGTACTGAAGCCCGGCGAACACCCCACCATCAAGCGGTTGGGGCGGTCGCCGTATGCGGGCCAAGTTCCCAGTGCGCCACCCCCACCCCCGCCGCAAGCGCCGACGGCACGGGCACCCCGGACGGCGACCACCCAGGTCGAACCGCCCACGGTGAACCTTCCGCCAACCAAGCAAGCAGCGCCAGGGGCTAAAGCCCGGTCGGGGAAGGCCCCCGGTCGTCTGCACCGCATGGCGCACAGCGGGGAAGTGGACCTGAACTACAAGGGTGGCGATGAGCGCATCCAGAAGCGTCTGGCGGCCCAACAGGCCATTGCGCAAGAAAAGCATCGGCTGACGATGGAACGTATCCAGGCGCGAGCGGCTGCCAATAGCCAGGGAGCAAGCAAGCGACCACGTAACCCGCAACTACGGGCGGCGGGTAGGGTCGCGGGTATCGTGCAACGGGCACCCAAAGTCGGGACCCCCGACCTGGGCTTTCTGGTCCCGGCGTCAGGCATCTTCACGGCGGGGGTCGCGTTGATCGCCGCGAACTACTTCAGTCAGCGGTCGTTCAGCGACTTCTGGTCTACACTGAGTAAGCCCGTCACGCCGGGGCAAATAGGCTTCCGAACAGGCCCGCAAGCGGCGGCGGACCTGAAAGTCCTGGGTGGTCAAGTCCTGTTCCTGTTCGTCCTGTCAGGTATCGCCAACCTGGGAGAGACGGGCAACTTGTTTGCCATCGGTCTGATGGCATCGCTCTGGCTGCTCTTCTTCATGAAGAATAGTAGCCTGTTCACCACGAGCAACAGCGCGATGGGGCAACTTGTCCGGCTGATGTTCAACCTACCCACACTCTCAAGCGCCAAGGTGCTACCTAATGCGCCAGCGCCCACCACACAAGGAGCAATACTGTGAACGTGCATCTGCCTACGTTAGGCTACGCTATCGCTATCGTCGTGGTAGTCCTCATCGTCTACCACTTTCTCACCCATCGGGGGTAGGACATGATACGGGAAATTATCCTCTACACGTTCCTGGGCGCAGCCGCCGTCCTCATCATCATGAACCCCGGCGGGTTTACCCAGGACGTGGGTGCGGTCTTCAAAGGCTTGACGAACCAGACCCTTGCGCTTTCGGGCGCGGGCTATGCGTCGAGCAAGCCTGTCGTCCAGTGAAAGGGGTCCATCATGTGGCGTTCAGTCATCAGTCGGTGGCGACCTGAAGTCAAGTACCCATGGCTTGACTACTACGCCACATTGCAGGATGTGTTGCCTGTGGTCAATATCCGACCACTGGCGACACCCCTGCTTGCCCGGAATGTCGATACGGTGGCTGCGGCCACGAACACCCCATACTACCAGGCGAGCGCGAACTGGCAGCCTAACCCGCCGCATCGCACCACGCAGATATTGCGTAACGGTGGGGTACAGGAAGGCGCTCCGACGGTTGCCATGATTCAGCAAATGCACGTCGGCCTGGCGCGGAACGGGAGTTTGTGATGTTAGAGAAGTTTGAAGCGTTTTTCCAGGAACACCGCAACACCATCATTATCGCCCTGACGGCGGTCGGGGTGTTGTTGACGTTCCTGATATGGCGGGCCAACAGTGCGGGGTCCGGCGGGGCGGTCAGCGTCGCCGCTGGTCCCGTCAGCACGGGCGCGGGCGTGTCCAGCAACGGGCTACCGTCCGGGATGAGTCCGTCTGACCTGACCAACCTGTCTGACGCTGTGACGGCCTTGCAGACCCAGGTCAGTAACCTGGCGACGCAGGTCGGCTCCACTGTCACCGGGTCAGGGACAGGGACGAGTACGGGTACTGGGTCCCTGGGTGGCTCAACGGGGACGACCCCGCCCACGACCAGCGGTACGGGCACGACGACGACGACCACTATCCCCACACAGACCCCCGTCGGCTCTTTGCCCATCGTCTTACCGTCGTTAGGCAACGGGGCCAATTACGGGGCCACTGGTAAGGGCGTACAACAGCCCTGGGGGACGACGGTCAGCCTTCCGGCCAATCAGGCCCCGGCTAACCCCGGCGGTGGTATTACCCTCTTACCCGGTGGCGGGGCGGCTGGTGGCGCTCCCAGTGCGTTGCAGTCCATCCTGCAACGGGTGAAGGGACAGCAAGGAGCAGGCACATGATAGAGCGCAAATATCTCATCGCGGGCGCGGTGGGCGTGGCGGCTGTTGGTGGCCTGCTCTTCCTGCAAAGCAAGCAAGCAGGCAGGGGTGGGTCGCTCCCTGGAACGGGCGACCTGACCAGCCATGTGTCTAGCGGCACCGGGGCCGGGCAACAGCAACAGCAAAGCACCCAACTGACGACCAACGTCCTGGGTGTGACCGCTGGCAACGCCGTGGCCTACGGGTCGGTCAGCAGCCCCACCATCAGTAGCGGCGGGTCGATTCCCAGTATCGGCGGTGGTGCGCCAGCGGTCGGCTTCAGTAGCCCATCCGGCGGCGCGGGCTTTGTGGTCGCCGGGGGTACGGTGAACGCGACCAGTGGCATGGGTGGCTTCACCGCTCCCATGAACATGGCAGTCATGAATGTCGGCGGGGTCCGGGCGGGTCCCGTCATCGGTGGACGGTTAGGAGCATTGTAATGTTCAATCCAGGCGACCTGTCAGAGTTTTTCGGGGGCTACAACGGGGACTGCGGAGAGACGGCCCTGGCGGCGGCGATTGCGGCCCGTCAGAATCGGCGTATGACCTTCAGTGACATCGCCTACATCACGCAGTGGCTCATTGCCCACGGTGACGCGTCGAGCAATGGGGCCACCACCGTCGTCGCCCTGGCGGCCTTCTGTGACGCGCATAACGTCGCCCGTAGCTTCACCAAGACCTATAACGGTGACTACTGGCAGCAATCAGAATGGCACCCGCTGCTCTTGAGCAACGCGGGTATCAAGCCTATCCTGTTGGAAGTCGCCAACGGGCAGGCGTTGCAGGATGTTGAGACGGGCGCGTCTGATGAAGCGGGCGTGCGCTATCACTATATCACGGTGATAGGCAAGCAACTTGACGGCTATATCTGCACGGACGGTGACAACGCCAACGTCCCGGTCGGCGGAGCGGCGACGCGCTACCAGATATACAGCATCGGCAAATTGGCGGCGGCCCTGCCCTGTGGGGCTATCATTCTGGCATAGGAGCGTGGTATGAGCGCATTGACCGCGGTCACAGAACTAGGGTCATCGGTCGGCGGCTTCATCGCGGGGTGCGGTGAAGCCAGCCTGTTGGTGTTACTCAACGCCAAGGACGGGCGGGGAACTTCCCCGGCGGAAGTCACCAGTCTGATTCAACAGGCGGTCAACGCGCACCAGACTACCGGGCAGTGGGCCAACTCCGGGCAGATTACCCCCGGCGGCCTGGCGTGGCTGGCCCAGGCGAACGGGCTGACGTTGCAACAAGTCCCCTGGCTATCGGCGCTGACGCACGCCAGCCCGTCGCAGCCCGTGCTGATAGGAGTGAATAATGCGACCGCTTTTGGTGGCCCTGACGCCAGCGTCTACGGGCATTACGTTACCGTGGTCGGTACGGACCCCACCACGGGGAACTTCATCGTGTCAGACCCGAACACTCCGCAATCGGTGAAAGGTCAATTCGTGCAATACTCACTGAGCCAATTCCAGGCCGCCCGACCCTTCAGCGCGCAGATACCTGCCAGTCCGCTCAGTCCGGCACCGGGTGGCGGCACCGGGACAAGTGGCACCACGCTTGGCTTCAACCCTATCCAGGCGGGGGTGAACTTTCTCCTGGGTATTCAGTCGAGCGCTCTGTCGGCGGCCCAGGTCGCGGTGACGGATATGCTGGTCGGGGCGACGAACGGTACTACGGTGGTGCAGGGTATCTTTGGGACCCATGGGGGTCAGGACTTCCTGTGGCGGATGTTCCTGTATTCCCTGGGTACGCTCCTGATTATTATCGGGATATTCTTCATCCTACAGTCGGCCATGCGGGCGGCGGCCCCGGCGGTCATGGCGGCGGCGGAGGTGGCAGCATGAGTTATCTGCTCCCGCCTATCGACCTGTCGCTGGTGGGTGTCGGCGGCACGGCCATCATGAACGTCCCCAACCAGGGTGCGGGCGGTGTTCTGTTGTTGGTCAACGACAGCCCATTTACCATCCAGGCAACCTTCAGCGATGGCACCAATCGCTACGTGTACGCCTGGTGGTCGAACACGTTCCCGCTGACCGGGGTCGAGATTACTATCAGCCTGGCGGTACTGTCCGGGTCTGTGACCAATGCCCCCTCAACCAGTATCTACGGGGAAGTGTTCAAGCCGGGTGAACCGCTCAACGGGAACTATCCCCAGTCGCTCAACCGCTTCAATCTGAACACGGGCAGTGGGGGCGGGTCAACGTCCAGTCCCCTTGTGAACGGCATGGCCTATCAGGGGCCGATGGATAGCGGTACGGTCCAGTTATACAACCTGGACTATACCAACGTGGGGTTGGTCGATGACGGCACCCAGTATTCCCTTCCCTACTACGTTGGTATGTATAGTAGTGGTTCTTACTATCAGTTCCCTGAATATTTAAATCAGCGGTATCATACGATTACAGGAGCAGTCTGTACTTATGATACTAACTTGACCTGGAGTAATACGAGCACCACTGAATACAATGGTTGGTGCGGTACGAACGCTGGTGGTATCCATATGGTAACAAACCTTGGATTACCAGGTCCTGGAACCTTTCCTAAAATGCGGTATGATTATTTTCTTGGACCTAATCAATGCAAGGTCGGAACTGATATGATCGTCACCTTTACTTTCGACGCCAGTAATATGTGGCATCACACGGGTAGTAGTATGACTATGACCTGGTTATTTGGTGGGCTGGGATATCTGACTCTTGCCTATTCGTCGGCTGCGACTGGAAGCTACACCGTCACCAGCGCCGTGTTCACCCCATACGGCACATCAGCGAGTTATACCCTACCGATAACAGGCACTATCACCACAACTACGATACTGGTGTTACGCCTCAAGATGGTGTTGAACAACCCTGGGTATACCCTGTATTTTGGGTATAGCTTTGGCTCAACTACGCTCCCTTCCTTCGTGGCAAACTGGACCGTGAGCGCCAGCGCGGTCGTGAGTTTCGCTTGTGAAATCACTAGTTTTGCTCTGGCTACTGTCTATATGCCGTGGTTTGTCGGGTCAAGCGCGACCATATATTCCCCTACAGCGGAATACTTCGGGTCGCACTCGACCATCGGACGACCGCCCATCGTTCAGATTAACTACCAGTGAAAGGGGGTGATACACGTGACGAAGTTCATCTATAATATGATGGCAATTACGTTGAGTATTGTCATCACGTTGACCACGGCGGCGATGTGCTGGCTGGTCATCCGGGACGGGAACAGTACGCTGGTCGCGGACGTGACAGGCAAACTGTTGTGGATGGTGATAGCAAGCGTGCTGGCTTTGGTCGGCATGATTACCAAGACCGACCTGATTAACCTGTTCCTGCCTGCTACGACGCAGCAACCAGGCGCACCGACCAGCCCGCCCGCACCGCAAGTCACACAACCGACACAACCGACACAACCGACACAACCGACACCACCGTCCAGTGGTAATCCCACGCTATAGCGCTAAAGCCTGCAAGGTTGCGGGCTTTTTTTTTTTTTTTTTTTTTTTTTTTGGTTTTTGGGGCCGGGCCCGGGGGGGGGGTTGTTTAAAGTTTTTTAAAATTTTTAAAAATTTTTTAAAGTTGTTTAAAATTGTTTAAAATTGT
>VFSW01007146.1_pt1 | contig 16257 bp, 11 predicted proteins | sample 5358111 | NCBI WGS metagenome assembly VFSW01 (sample SAMN11554181, study PRJNA540505) | mine drainage metagenome | isolation source: sediment from site ElyBrook_90M | place: USA: Ely Copper Mine, Vershire, VT | collected 2017 | reverse complement strand
TGCCAAAGCCGCCAATATTGCCCACTCTGATCCAGATGCTCATCGTGCCAGCCTCTTCGGGTGCGGTAATGGTCGAAAGCCATCCACCTAGCGCGCTCTGATACAAGTACGACGCAAAACATCCCAGCGCCCGCACCACCTCCAGCAGCAGCAGGTGTTCCAGATTCATAACCGACACGCCCAGCGCGACGGAGGCGATGAAAGCCAGACCCACCGCATACCACCGGCGGCTGAAACGAACATCCAGTATCGGGCTAAACAAAAACGCCCAGAAGCCCGGCGAAAAGCTGACGGCCGTCAGCGAAGCAATCGCCGTCTCGGAAACATGGCGGCTGCTCAGCAGTTGCGGCAGTGCAAATGCCACCACGCCGCCGTACAGTCCATACGACGTATTGGCCAGCCCCATTAACCATACAGGCGCACGACGACGGATCGGCATGTTCACCGTCATCGACGCGGAATTCAAAATGTTTGTATCTAGCATCCGGGGTTCGATCTAATCCTGCGCCAAGGGTATCACCGCGCGAAGTCACTGCATTCCTTCCAGTTCTGGAACCTTGGCATGATCCCAATCCATCCAGAAGGTCTCGCTTTCATCCAAGCGGCTTGGCTGCCTCTGTGCTCTGTCCTGCATCCTAGTCAGGTAAAGTCATTTTATGGATGAAAGGATCCTTCCCTTGGCGAAAATTCCAGCGAAACTCAGCAGCAAAGACTTACCCGCTGCTCAGCTCGAAGGCAGAAGTCGCGTCATCATCGAATCTGTATCCCCACAAATTGAGCACGGCCAGTTCGCCATTCATCGCGTCATGGGTGAAACCGTCGCCGTCGAAGCGGACATTTTTGCCGACGGCCACGACACCGTTTCTGCGCAGCTACTGGTTCGCGGAAATGCGGAGCGCAACTGGCGCGCCATTCCCATGAAGCCTCTGGGCAACGACCGCTGGCAGGCGCAATTTTCCGTCACAAATCTTGGCGAGTGTAAGTACACCATCGAAGCCTGGATTGATTCCTTTGCCACGTGGCGCTCTGCGATGAAAAAGCGCATCGAGGCCAAGCAGGAGACCTCCGTCGAGCGTGAGTACGGAGCCATTCTAATTACCGCAGCCGCCAAGCGCGCCAAAAATTCGGAGGCCAAACGCCTGCTTTCCTTCGCCACAAAGGTTCGCGAGGATGCTTCGGGGGTTTCCGCGCTTGATCCAACGCTGGAAGCACTGATGCAGACGCACGCGGAGCACGCCTACTGCACCCGATATAGCCGCGAACTTTCTGTCTTTGTCGATCGCAAGCGGGCGCGCTTCTCCGCCTGGTATGAACTTTTTCCTCGCTCCTGCTCCCCTACACCGGGCGAGCACGGCACATTTAAAGATGTCGAAAATATGCTGCCCTACGTTGCGGCGATGAACTTTGACGTGCTCTACCTGCCGCCTATTCATCCCATAGGAACAACGTTTCGCAAGGGCAAGAACAACGCGGAAAAAGCTGAGCCGGGTGATGTAGGCAGTCCCTGGGCCATTGGTTCGCCGGAGGGTGGACACAAAGCGATTCATCCGCAACTGGGAACGCTGGACGATTTTCATTCGCTCGTTGCCAAGACACGCGAACATGGCATGGAGATAGCGCTCGACCTGGCGTTTCAATGCTCGCCCGACCATCCATACGTGACGGAGCATCCCAGCTTCTTCCGCACACGTCCCGATGGCACAATTCAGTATGCGGAAAATCCGCCCAAGAAATATCAGGACATTTATCCGCTGAACTTTGAGACGGATGACTGGCGCACGCTCTGGGGCGAGCTGAAAAGCGTTATCGTCTATTGGATAGACCAAGGCGTTGAAATCTTCCGCGTCGATAACCCCCACACCAAAGCCTTTCCTTTCTGGAAGTGGGTCATCGCCGAGGTAAAAATAAAATATCCGCAAGTAATTTTTCTTGCCGAGGCTTTTACGCGTCCCAAGGTGATGCATCAACTGGCCAAGGCTGGCTTTACGCAGTCGTATAGCTACTTCACCTGGCGCAACACGAAAGAAGAGCTCACCGAATATATGGAGGAGCTGACGCAGACCGAAGTGGCAGAATTTTTCTCACCAAATTTCTGGCCCACAACTCCCGATATTTTGCCGGAGTGCTTGCAGATCGGTGGACGACCAGCTTTTATGAGCCGCTACCAATTGGCTGCAACGCTCAATTCGAACTATGGAATTTACGGGCCTTCCTACGAACTCTGCGACAACAAGGCCATTGCGCCGGGCAGTGAAGACGCTCTGGATTCTGAAAAATATCAACTGCGCCATTGGAACCTGGACGACGCCAGCAGCTTGCGCACGTTGATCGCGCGCGTGAACCAGATTCGCCGCGACCATCCTGCGCTGCAGCAGAATCAGACCATCCGCTTTCACAAAACCGATCAGGATTTTCTGCTTGCCTACAGCAAGACGGATGCGGCTTCCGGCGATAGCATTCTTGTTGTGGTCAATCTGCATCACGAGCACAAACAATCCGGTTGGGTCGATCTTGATCTTGAAGTACTTGGTCTTGCCGCCGATCAAAACTTTGAAGCCCATGACCTTCTGACCGATTTCCGTTTCTCCTGGAAAGGCGCGCGCAACTATATTGAACTCGACCCAGGGCGCGCTCATATTTTCCATTTGCCATCGATCAAACATGAGCATTTGAAATAGATTCAACTGCCACCAGCGTGCACTTGTGAAGGAGACCACCATTTTGAAGCAGCCGGGCAGCACGTCCGATCCGCTCTGGTATAAAGACGCGATCCTATATGAAATCCACGTCAAAGCCTTCAGTGACGCCAATAATGACGGTCTGGGCGACTTTCAGGGGCTAATCAGCAAGCTTGATTATCTGCAGGATCTGGGCGTCACCTGTCTCTGGCTGCTTCCCTTCTTTTCCTCGCCTTTACGTGATGATGGCTACGACATTTCTGACTATCTGACTGTCCATCCCAGTTACGGCACGATTGAGGATTTCCAGGAATTTCTGCAAGCGGCGCATCAGCGCGGACTGCAGGTGATGATTGAACTCGTCGTCAATCACACATCAGACCAGCATGCATGGTTTCAGCGCGCACGGCTGGCTCCGCCAGGATCGCCCGAGCGCGATTATTACGTGTGGAGCGATACGGACGAAAAATATAAAGACGCGCGCATTATTTTTACCGACACAGAAAAATCCAACTGGACGTGGGACCCGGTGGCGAAGGCCTATTACTGGCATCGCTTCTTTTCGCATCAGCCTGATCTAAACTACGACAATCCTCTGGTGCTGGAAGAGGTGCTGCGCGTGATGCGGTTCTGGCTGGACATGGGCGTGGACGCTCTGCGTGTGGACGCGATTCCATATCTGGTGGAACGCGATGGAACGAGCTGCGAGAATCTGCCGGAAACACACGCGGTGATGAAGCGAATCCGCGCAGAGATCGACGCGCATTATGAAAACCGCGTCATTCTGGCGGAGGCCAACCAATGGCCAGCTGATGTGCGACCGTACTTTGGGGATGGCGACGAATGTCATATGGCCTTCCATTTTCCTTTGATGCCGCGCATGTATATGGCGCTGCGGCAGGAGGATCGCCACCCCATTGTGGAGATTATGGCGCAGACGCCAGCGATTCCAGACAACTGCCAGTGGGGGCTTTTCCTGCGCAACCATGATGAGTTGACGCTGGAGATGGTCAGCGCGGAAGAGCGCGACTATATGTACCTGGCCTACAGCGCCGATCCTCGGATGAAGATCAACATCGGCATTCGCCGCCGACTGGCTCCGCTGCTCGATAACAACCGCCGACGCATTGAATTACTCAACAGTCTGCTCTTTTCTTTTCCGGGTACGCCCATCATTTACTACGGCGATGAGATTGGCATGGGCGATAACATCTATCTTGGCGATCGCAACGGTGTGCGCACCCCGATGCAGTGGACGGGAGATCGTAACGCTGGATTTTCGCGAGCCGTACCTGCCAAGCTGTACAGCCCTGTCGTCATGGACCCGATCTGGGGCTACGCCGCCGTCAACGTGGAGGCGCAACAAGGGGATTCTTCGTCACTATTGAACTGGATGCGGAACCTGATTGCCTTGCGCAAACTTTTCCATGTCTTTGGGCGCGGCACGCTCACATTTCTCCAACCTGAAAATCGTAAGGTTCTGGCCTACGTGCGCGGGGATGGCGATGAAGTTGTTTTGTGTATCGCCAACCTCTCCCGATTCGCGCAGCCCGTCGAGTTGGATTTGTCCGCATACGAAGGCAGGACGCCAGTCGAGATGCTCGGATATGTCGAGTTTCCAAAAATTTCAAAACAGCCCTACGTGCTGGCCCTGGCGCCTTATGGATTTCTCTGGCTGGAATTGCAACCGGCAGTCGACTCTCTGAATCAGGATACGTCGAACGATTCGGCATTAATGATGTCAGACCCGGCGGACTGGAAGGGTCTATTCAGCGGTACCAATCGCCGAAAACTGGAGGCATCCATTCTTCCCTCCTATATCCCACGTCAACGCTGGTATGGCAATAAAGCCAGCACCATCCAAAGCACGCAATTGCTGGACTGGGGACGGTTGCCGGAATCAGATGCTGCGGTCTGCATGGTCGAAGTAAAAGATACGTCGGAGAATGTGGACATCTACCTTGTGCCCGTGGCAGTTGCATTTGGAAAGACTGCGCAGAACCTTCGGGAGACGTCACCCTCGTCCATACTTGCGACGCTCTTTACGCCCAGTGGCGAAGGGATTCTGTACGACGCAACCCACGACGCGCGCGCGCGGCAGACATTTCTGACGCTAATTGAGAGTTCACAAAAGGTTCCGCTGGATGTTGGCATGCTGCAAGGTGAATCCAGCACAGCCCTTCGTGATCTTCCCGGTGTCCGCGAGCAACAGCCTTCACGACACGGCAGCGCAGAGCAAAGTAACACTTCACTTATTTACGGAAATCAGCTGATTTTAAAGCTCTTCCGTCATCTTGCACCCGGCATGAATCCCGACTGCGAAATTGGCCAGTTCCTCACGGAAGAAACAAGTTTCAAGAATATCCCGCCCTACGGCGGGGCTTTGTTTTACCGGCGAAACGAAAACGAACCTGCAGAATCCATGACTCTGGGGATGCTGCAAGAACTTGTACCCAATCAGGGCGACGGCTGGCTTTGGACGCTGGAGGAGTTGGAGCGGTACTACGAAAGCAACGCAAATCAGACGGTGCCGGAGGAGGAATGGGAGCCTTCGATATCAAAGGATAATGGAGTGAGCCTGATCGGCAAACGCGCTTCCAGGTTCGCGCGGGATCATGCCGGAGTTGCCATTGATGCTGCCTCGATCCTTGGCAAGCGTACAGCGGAATTGCACCTTGCGCTGGCCTCGTCAAACACGCGAAAAGAATTTATTCCTGAAAGTCTCTCCGCTGTCGATCTGGACGTATTGCGTTCCAGAGTGCAAGAACAGGCAGAGCGCGCCTGTGGTCTGCTGAAGAAAAATATGTCCCAGCTCTCTGACGATGCCATTCACATGGCCGCGCAAATTTTAGGCCAGCGCTCGCAGATTCTGGATCAGTTGCCTGCCACCCGCTTCCACACTTCAGATGGCAAGCGCATCCGTGTGCACGGAGACTATCATCTAGGCCAGGTGCTGCGTGTGCAAACGGATTTTGTAATTCTGGATTTCGAGGGCGAGCCAGCACGTTCGCTGGAGGAACGGAGGTCCAAGCACTCTCCGCTTAAGGACGTGGCAGGTATACTTCGATCCTTTCACTATGCAGCCTGGTCAGCACTGATGAAACATGCGTCGCGCCGATCTGTGGACGAAAACCGACTGGCCCCCTGGGCGCGTTTGTGGAATCAATCCATGTCGAATGAGTTTCTTGCAGCCTACGTTGAGACCACTGCTGGCAGTGGCTTGCTGCCCAGCAACGCAGAAACAACACGGGGATTGCTGGAGCTTTATCTTCTGGAAAAGGCCTTCTATGAATTGATCTATGAATTGAACAGCCGCCCAGACTGGGTAAAAATACCTTTGATGGGGCTGACTTCGCTCTTGCCGTTGCGCATCTGAGAGAACACACCCACTCCCGCATGGGAGTTAACTGGAGCTAAGAGAAAGCACGATGGCCGAAGCAGAGCTGCTCGATAAAAAATTGGACGACCCGATCACGGAAGCCCGCACGGTCGGCCTGCTGGTGGCTATCCCCGCCTGCGCAGATCGTGAGGCGCTTGTTCCATTGATCTCTCGCTTGAAACAAGCCTTGAACCAGCTTGCCGTGCCCTACACCGCTGCGATTGCGCTGCCCGCTGAAGTTACAGAGATATATAAAGAAGCAACGTTAGACGCAGCAGATACAGAGCCACTGGATTATGTCGGCTATGCGCCGCCAGCCTCCAACATTGCGCCGCGGCCGTGGATGAGCCAGGCTATGACCACAGAGACAATCATTTCACTTGCCATTCAAGCCAATGCACATGCGTGCACGGTTCTGGGAGCTGAGGCCTGTGACGCGCAAGAATCATTTACCGGCGACCGGCTGCAGCTTTTGCTGGGGCCATGTCTGGATGGCGGCCTCGATCTGGTCATGCCGCTGTATTCCACGCAAGCCTATGATGATCTGCTGAACAAGGCGATTCTCTATCCGCTGACGCGGGCGCTCTATGGCAGGCGCATACGCTATCCACTGGCGGATGCGTTTCAGATATCGGGCAAACTTATGCTCACACTGCAGGAACGCGTCGGCAACGGTTCTGCGCTGCACCCAGGAAGATTAGTGTGGTTAGCCAGCGCTGCGGCAAATAAAAATCTAAAGATCTGTCAGGTATATTTAGGTCCTCGCATTCCCCAGAACTATGATGGCATTGAGCTGAGTGATGCACTGGCGCAGCTTGCCGGCGGTCTTTTTCTGGACATGGAAGATAACGCCGCAGCCTGGCAGCGGGTCCGCGGATCGGTAGATGTTCCCACGTTTGGCAACTACGAAGTGACTCGCGAATCCACAAGGTCGATGGATGTGAGCCGGATGGTGGAGGCCTTTCAGCTTGGCGTTCGCAATCTGCATGAGATATGGTCGTTGATTCTGCCGCCAGCAACCATTCTGGAACTTAAAAAGACGGCTGCATTGCCAGCAGAATCCTTTCAAGTCCCAGACAGCCTCTGGGCCCGTGTGGTCTATGATTTTGCGCTTGCACATCGGTTGCGAAATGTTCACCGCACTCACCTTTTTGGCGCATTGAAGCCGTTATATCTGGGCTGGGTGGCGTCCTATGTTAACGCAGTCTCCATTGCAGGTGTATCCACGGCAGAGGAACGCGTTGAAGCGCTGGCACGCACGTTTGAAGCTGAAAAATCGTATCTGGTCTCACGGTGGCGTTGGCCAGATAGATTTCATCCATAGGCCGGGCGGATACAAATCAACAGAACCTGGATGCATTGGTGTACGCGCAAGAGATAGGAGCATCGTATGTCGGATCAAATACTTCAAGCACTGCAGCAATCCATAGAACGCATACTCTTCAAGGTTGCGACTTTACTTCCGGGCGTGCTGGCGCTCGTCCTGGCGCTCGTGATCTTCGCAGCTCTGGGATGGGTGATGATGCTGGTGCTGCGCAGAGTTCTCATTTCTCTGCAATTTGATGCTCACTCTGAGAACTGGGGCATGGGCAACATTACCCAATGGGCTCCGACGATCAGCCCGACCCTGCTGGTGAGCCGCATTGCCTTCTGGATCATGGTCATCATCGGCTTGATGATTGGGATTGCTGCGTTCGATGCCTCATCCGCATCGGGTCTCGCGGCATACATGATGACCTATCTCTCAAAGGTGGTTGCAGCCATTGTTGTTCTGGTCGCAGGAACCTTTATTGCGCGGTTTCTCTCGCGCAGTGTATTGATCAATGGTGTCAACATGAACCTGCAACATGCGCGGCTGTTGAGCCTGGGCGTAAAGTGGCTCGTACTGGTCTTTACCGGAGCGATGGTGCTGGATCATCTGGGAATTGCGCGCAGCATTGTAGACCTGGGCTTTGGAATTCTTTTTGGCGGAATTGTTTTGGCGCTGGCACTGGCCGTTGGATTAGGTTCGCGCGATCTGGTGAGCCGCTCGCTGCAAAAGGAGCAGAGCAATCGCCCCTCCCGAGAAGAAGAAACCTTGCGCCACTTTTAGGGCCAGTTACTGGTTCACACCACTGGCCAGAAATCCGCCGTCGACAACCAGAACCTCTCCCGTAACGAAGGACGCTGCGTCCGAGGAAAGAAAGACTGCGGCACCTGCCAGCTCCTCCACTTTGCCAAGCGCGGCCTGGGAGTCCGCGGCAAAAATTACTGCCCACGTGGAGTGGTATCGAGCAGTTCACTGTTGAGCGCCGTGCGAAACACTCCGGGCGCAATCGCATTGACACAGACGCCATAGCGCGCCCACTCCACCGCCAGAGATTTAGTGAGCGACGCGACCGCAGCCTTGCTGGCCGCATATGCGGCCACCTGATACAGCGAGACAAAGCTGCTCAGAGAGGCAATGTTAACGATGCGTCCGTAGCCGCGCTCCGTCATCAAACGACCAAACACCTGACACGCACGCAGAGTGCCCGTCAGATTTGTATCGAGGATCGCGTTCCACTCCTCATCTGTGGTGTCGAGCGTGGCCTTCTTTTTTGTGATGCCCGCAGAGTTAACAAGAATGTCAACTTTGCCGAACGTCTCGACGACGGCGTCAGCCACAGCTTGCAGAGATTTTTTGTCGGCGACGTCCGAGGAAATCCGCAACGTGCGGCGACCAAACTCCTCCATCTTTGCTGCCGCGTGCTCTACCTCCGGCATACGACGCGCGGTGGGCACAACATCTGCCCCGGCCTGCGCGAGACCCTGCGCAATGGCAAAACCAATGCCTGTGGTGCCGCCGATGACGACCGCTGTTTTGCCTTCCAGACTTAGTAAGGGATAGCTCATACGGATAGGAACCTTCAGCTTCTTCCGGCGTTGACCGGACGGGAGAAAACTTTATTCTTCGCAATCGTATCATCGTGACCAGGGGCGGATAGAAGAGCGGCTTCCCGATACCGCACAAACCTGTTTTCCCACCCGAGTTAATTCCGTGACGAATGATGCCGATCCACTAGAATGGGTGGGTCTGCGACGGCACTGCCGAGGTGCAAGAGAATGGATCGCCGGAGCTTTTTGAAATCTGCGACAGGATGCCTTGGCGGCTTCAGCCTGGCGCGGCAACCTGCTGCTTTCGCATGGTTGAATGTTGTTGAGGCCGCACATGAACCGCCGGATGCTTCCGCAATTTTTCTTAATCAACTGGGCTACTTGCCCTCTCGACCCAAAGTAGCGAGTGTTCGCGAGCGTGGAAGCTTCTTCACCGTTCGCTCACTTCACAACAATGCTGTTGCTCATCACGCGCCGCTTTCTGCAGCGCAGTTTGACTCTTCCTCCGGGGATTGGGTGCAGCAGGCTGACTTCTCCGCGTTGAAGACTCCGGGCGAGTACACGCTGCAACTGGATTCTGGCGCGACAAGTTTGCCGTTTTCTATCAGCGCCGACATGTATCAATATGAGCTGTGGCAAACAATGCGCGCGTACTATGGCCAAAGATGTGGATGTATCGTGAATTTAGGCGCGGGCTATGAGCATCCCCCGTGCCATTTGCACGCAGCGTATCATCCATCCTCTGGGCGATCCGGGCGTCTGAAAAATTCTGGAGGCTGGCATGATGCCGGCGATTATGGCCGCTACATGGTCAACTCCGGAATCACGACCGGTACACTTCTCTGGGCATGGGAGATGTACTCCGCCGCGCTTTATCCGCTGGCATTGCAGATTCCTGAATCGGGTGGCAAGGTTCCTGATTTTCTTGCCGAGGTGCAATGGAATCTGGAATGGATGCTGACACTGCAGGATGGTGACGGCGGCGTCTGGCATAAACAGACCCATGAGAACTTTTCTGCTCTCATGATGCCCCAGGACGATCTTGCGATAAGTTATATCATCGGCACCGGCGCGGCCCCGTATAAAAGCACGGCCGCCACGGCAGACTTTTCTGCTGTGATGGCAATCGCCGCGCGTTGCTACAGTGGATACGCACCGAAATTCGCGCAGCATTGTCTTACCTCCGCGCGCAAAGCGTGGGCATGGTGCCAGCGACACCCGACAGTTTACTTCGTGAATCCGCCAGGAATCAGCACCGGAGAATATGGAGATCAGGATTGCAGTGATGAAATTCTCTGGGCGACGGCGGAGTTATGGCGCACCACAGGAGAGGAAGAATTCCATCGCGCCTTTGCCGCCGCATTTTCTCCATCCGCAAATCCCCTGCAGGTAGAGGCGCCGTCGTGGAAGAGTGTTCGTTCGCTGGCCTGTTGGAGCTACGCGCTGGCAGGTGAAAGGTCTGCCGACGCGACCACATCGGCCATTGAAGCTGCCACCGTGCAGGCCGCCGACCAACTCCTCAAGCAGAGCGCCGCAAATGGATATGGAAACACACTAGCGCCAGAGGATTACGTTTGGGGTTCCAACGGCATCGCGGCAAACCATTCGCTGCTTTTATTGCTGGCCAATCATTTCCATCCCAAGCTGGAGTGGGTCAACGGAGCGCTCGACAATCTCCATTACCTGCTGGGTCGCAATTGCCTGGGGATGTGCTTTGTTACGCAGGCGGGAACGCGCAGCGTAATCCATCCACATCATCGACACAGCATCGCCGACCATCTCGCGTTACCGTGGCCAGGGCTACTCGTCGGTGGCCCCAACGCACATCCGGCGGACAATGTAGCGAGAAAGTTACAGACACAACCGCCTATGCGAATGTATATCGACAGCGACCAGGCCTACTCCTGTAATGAAGTCGCCATCAACTGGAATGCGCCTTTGGTCTTTCTACTCGCCGCCGCCCGCTCTGCCTGATAATGTGGAAGAGCCTGAAAACACTATGAAAAATATCTCCTTTATTTTTTTACAAATCAGTCTGATCTTCGGCGTCCACTGCACGGTATCCGCGCAGACAAAAAGCCCTGCACCCTCGCCAGTTGCAGTTGCACGCCCGGCCATTACTGGAATCTCACACATCGGCCTGGTCGCTCAAAGTCTGGATGCAGATAGAAAGTTCTATGTGGACGTGCTGGGGTGGACGACGTCGCCGTCGCTCGAAAATACGGGCGGCCTTCGTTTCAGTGGAAACTCCAAGCAGTGGGTAGATGTCGCGCCCGCCATTCATCCGACCGATCCGCCGATGAACCATGTGGCGCTGGCACCGGCGAACGCCGAGCAGATGCGCGTTTACCTGAAGGCACACAAGGTAGACGCGCCAGACAAGCTAACGATTTGGAAGGATGGCAGCCGCAGCTTTCGCGTTCACGATCCCGAAGGCCATCTGATCGAATTTATTCAGACGCCGACTGCAAATCCACAACGCGCGATATCCAAGAAATCCGCACATCCAACGTCGATCAGTTCACGAATTATTCATGCGGGCTTTACCGTACACAGTGCGGATGCTGAAGACGCTTTCTATCGCGGCCTGCTTGGCTTTCATCTGTACTGGAAGGGCGGCATGAAGTCTGGCGTCACAGACTGGGTTTCGATGCAGGTGCCCGATGGCACCGATTGGATGGAGTACATGCTGAACGTGCCTGTGAACGCGACTCACGCTCAGCTTGGCGGCGCGAATCATTTTTCGCTGGGTGTGGTCGATATGGATCATGTCGTTTCGCAATTGTCCCAGAGGAACTGGCCGAACCGTCCGGCGATTCACAAGCAAATGGGGCGCGACGGGAAATATCAACTGAACATTTACGATCCCGACGGAACACGCGTGGAGTTTATGGAGTTTCAACCACGAGAAAAGCCGTGCTGCTCGCCATTCACCGGCATCCAACCAGCGCCTTAACGAATGATTTATCATCTCCGATTTTCACGTATATTCGATTCGGCGCAGATACAGATTCGTTGATTGTGAGCGTAGAACGCAGCACGAAAACAATTGGATTCGCAAGAAAATATATTTCTTTTCCTGTGTAACTTTCTACAGATTCAGTTATCTTGTCTGCTAGATGCCGACTGTCTCGAATCCGTGCAGTCAGGCCACTTCAAATAGGAGAAACACCAAAATGAATAACTCAATGAAGTCCCTGCTGTTCGCCGCTGCAGTCACTGGCTTACTTACCGGAACCACTGCGATGCAGGCGGAGTCCTCCAGCAGCACGGCCCCGGTTGCGGGCGCGGCATCCGTTCTGCATAGCTCCGCTATGCAAACGGACAAGCACTCCTGCAAGGGCAAGAATGCCTGCAAGGGCCAGGGCGCTGACCACAAGAATGCCTGCAAGGGCCAAGGCAGCTGCGCCACCGACGGCTCCAAATAACCACCATCAACTTGTCTGCACGGGGGCTCGCGAAAGCGCAGCCCCTCTGCAAAGTTTGCCTTATCCAACGCAATCCGGAACCATCGCTGATCCTCTACGAAGAGTGCTCTTATGCCCGCGAATCGTTTTAACGGCTATACCAATTACGGCGTCGGAATCGGCCTGCGGGTGCCGCACTATCAGCACATCTTTGAGAACAAACCTGTTGTCGACTGGTTTGAAATTATTTCAGAAAACTACATGGTCGATGGTGGCAGACCTCTGCATCTTCTCGATCAAATTCTTGACCGCTACCGCATTGTGCAGCACGGCGTCTCCATGTACTTTGGCTCAGCGGAGCCACTGAACCGCGAACATCTGCGCCGACTGAAAGACCTGGTACGACGCACAGGCACACCGTGGATCACAGATCATCTGTGCTGGGGCAGCGTCGATGGCCGCTATACGCATGATCTGCTGCCGATGCCATACACCTTTGAAGCCGCCAAAATTACTGCTGCAAAAGTTCGCCAGGTTCAGGATTACTGTGAAGTGCCCGTCGCCGTAGAAAATGTCAGCAGCTATGCTGAATTCCATGTGTCGGAGATGACCGAGTGGCAGTTTCTGAATGAAGTTACTGAGCAGGCAGACTGCGGCATTTTGCTCGACGTCAATAATATCTATGTTTCGTCGCAGAATCATAATTTTGATCCGCTGAAATATGTGGACAGTATTCCTGCGGAGCGAGTGGCGCAGATTCACATCGCTGGCCACTCGAAGTTTGAAAAATACACGCTGGACACGCATGACCACCCTGTGATCGATCCCGTTTGGAATCTCTATGCACGCGCCATTGAGCGGTGCGGGTCAACAGCAACGCTGCTGGAATGGGACGACAGCATTCCTTCCTTCGACGAGGTTCACAATGAAGCACTGAAAGCCAACCGCTATCTTCTGGCGCAGCCTGTCAAGGGCACCAGTACGGATGACTCCGCCCAACTTGTATTGCAGGATTCCGCTTCGCGGAGTGTGATTCGATGAGCGCTTCTTTAGATTTTGAAAACTCCACGCTTTTGCAGTTGCAACGTCGCATGGCCAGCGCCGTGATGCAACCGTTAACCAGCGATGAAAAGATGCGTGCGCAGCGGGCCGATGGAAGCGACATGCTGCCTGAAGTTGCAGCCTTAATCAAGCCAAACGACCGGTTGAGTTCCTTCGAACGTCTGGAAATTTACAACCGTCAATATTGGTTCCGCATCTTTGCCAGCTTCGAAGAAGATTTCCCTGGGTTGCAAGCCGTACTGGGCCCCAAAGCCTTCGAATCGCTCATGCGTGCGTACCTTGAATCCTGCCCCTCATCGTCATTCACACTACGCAATCTGGGCGCGGGTCTATCAGCGTGGCTCGAAGCGCATCCGTCGTTTTTAGGGCAATGCGTCCGCCTGGCGCAGGATATGGTCCGGCTGGAGTGGGCACACATCGAGGCATACGACGCAGCGGAGTTTTCTGTTCCTACCGCGCAGGAAATGGCAGCCGTCGAGTCTGGAACAAAGTTCTCTCTGCAACCTTATGTGCGAATTTTTGAAGTCGCCTACCCTGTTGACGATTTGTTGATTCAGGTGCGACACGAAACAGGCAGCAGCGACACCTCCAGCAATAACGCAACTATGACGCGCAAAAGTCACACGGTGCGCCGCGTAGCAAAGATGAAGCCAAGCCATCTGTACCTCGCCGTCCATCGTCAGCAGTTTGTTGTCTACTACAAGCGATTGCAGATGGAGGAATATCGCATGCTGCAGGCAATACTGGATGGGCAACCTCTTGAATTTGTGATGGAGAGAGCCTTTGCAGAGACTCGAATTGCGGAGCCAGACCGCGTGCCTTTTCTCCAGCAGACCTTTCAGGTGTGGGCAACACTAGGATGGCTCTGTCAGCCTAAGATTCTCTAACTTAATTCAAAACTCATCATCAAGGAGAGCACCATGAACGTTCCGCGTGCTATGTACCCATGTCTGAACCTATACGGCTGGTTTCGTAAGGTTGCAAATTCTCTGCAATCCCCACTCTTGTTACTCGTGCGACTCTACTGGGGCTGGCAGTTGATCCAGACGGGTTGGGGTAAGCTTCACAATCTTCCTCGTGTCACGGCATACTTCGCCAGCCTGGGGATTCCCTTCCCCGCTTTTACGACTCATTTTGTGGCGGAAGTAGAACTATTCGGCGGGGTTCTGCTTGTCCTTGGTCTCTTCTCACGCTTTACCGGATTAGTGATTGCTGGCGACATGATCGTCGCCTATTGGACGGGCGACCATAAGGCGTTGCTCTCCGTATTCAGCGATCCCGGAGCATTCTATAACGCTGATCCATATACGTTCCTCTTTGCAGCTGTGCTGATCCTCATCTTTGGCGCTGGCATTTTTTCTCTCGACTTCTTAATCAAACGTTCTATCGACCTTCCGCCATCCGTCACAACAAGCGACAATTTATAAATTCCAGTATGAGCGCACGATTTGCGCTACAAAGAAAAAAACCCTCCGTCATGCCGACGGAGGGTTTTTTGTTGGCGTACATATTAACTACCAGCCAATTGCAACCAGTAGAGTTTTGGGGCCTCCGCAACCAATATCGCTTGAGTAACCGCCCGCATCGTTATACGGGAAGGCATACTGCTGCAGATTGATTGCTTGAGCTTCAATCCATTGCGCGTAGTGGTCATACGGTTCCTGCTGGTAGAAGCTGGCAGGATTTCCCCACATACCGGCATTGGTCAAATCCCCAGCCGAGTTAAACTCCGGCGTACCCGAAATCGGAGCAGTGTGCCGGAAGATTGCAGCGGAAAGGTCCGGATTGGCACCTAATCCCCCACCATCTGAAGTTGCCAGCGGAACACCCGTGATGCCATTGAATGACCAGATGTTGGAGATGTAGTTGGCGTAGTAATTCTGGTAAGGTCCGCCTGTGTTAAATCCAGCACCACCCGGCTCGATGATCCGATACGGGGCATACGCCGTCGCATCTGCACGGAAGTCATACGGTGCATTTCCGTACAGGCTGTACGCCGCAGCAGCCATATAGCGTTGGAATGTGACCGACCGATCTTCAGTAAAGACCTGTTGGTTTTCTCCCAGCGCGATATTCGTGCCGTCGCTGCATGTCAAGTTAAACGCATATTTAAGGCCCATCGCATCGACACGCGTTGCGTTCATATTGATAGATGTGGGACCGACAGTGAATTCCATGAAGTCCCAGTAGTCCGTGTTGTCTTCATTTTGTGTTGGATCGTTCAGGAAGAAATACATGCGTCCTGACGAGTTTGGACCCATAGCGTAAGTTGGATTCGCAGCGATGGATGAACTTACGGTGGTTCCGTTGATCTTTGCTTCATAGGTGATTTGAGCGTCCGTGTACTTTCCATTCGTTCGATTGAGGAATTTAATCATCACGGTATCGCCAGCCGGTAAGGCGGGGATATTGCTCGCATCCCAGAAGGGCGCGCCGCCCCACAGATTGGGGTTCAATGCAGTGGTTGTCGCCGTCACAGTTGCGCTGGAGGGAGAGACTCCTAGCGAGCTGTTCGCCAAGACCTGATAGTAATACTGCGTAGATGCATTGCCAAGAACATCCTGGAACCAGTTGCTCTTTGTCGTGCCAATCAGGTTACTGGTGGACGGTGTGAAGGAAGCAGCCGTACTACGGTAGATGTAATACGTAGTCGCTACTGAATTAACACCGGAGTTAGTCGAGTTCCAAAGCAGATCGATCTCGTTGGCGTTTTGTGCCATTGCGGTCAGTCCAGTGAGCACGCCCGGAGGAGTGTTCGACGATGTAGCCGGGAGCGATGTAGCCGAAGCCGTAGCCGCAGCTGATTGTCCAGACAATGTCGTAGCAATCACCATGTAGTAATACGTAGTTGACGGCTGAACTCCAGGGCCTGGGG
>VFSW01007145.1_pt1 | contig 16257 bp, 11 predicted proteins | sample 5358111 | NCBI WGS metagenome assembly VFSW01 (sample SAMN11554181, study PRJNA540505) | mine drainage metagenome | isolation source: sediment from site ElyBrook_90M | place: USA: Ely Copper Mine, Vershire, VT | collected 2017 | reverse complement strand
CGAACCAGGCCTTCGGGACCGCTCCATTTACGGTGAGCGCGACCGCGTCTTCCGGCCTTTCCGTCACCTTCACGTCAACTTCCCTGCCCATCTGTACGGCAGCCGGCACGACCGTGACGCTGGTGGGCGTGGGGGTCTGCACCGTCCGCGCCGCGCAGGCGGGCAACAGCAGCTATACCGCGGCCACGCCGGTGGACCAGAGTTTCACGGTGTCGCAGGGAAGTCAGACCATCGCTTTCGGCGCCCTCTCAGGCAAGGTACTGGGAGCCGCTCCGTTTACGGTGAGCGCGACTGCGTCTTCGAACCTTGCCGTCGTTTTCGCGTCGACCACCGCCCCCGTCTGCACCACAGGCGGCGCGACCGTGACACTGGTGAGCGCGGGGACCTGCACTATCCAGGCATCCCAGCCAGGCAACGCCAACTACGCCGCAGCCCCTTCGGTAAGCCAGAACTTCACGGTGACAATCCCGGCCGGAAGCCAGACCATTACCTTCGGCGCGCTCTCGAACCAGGCCTTCGGCTCCGCCCCGTTTACGGTCAGCGCGACCGCGTCTTCGGGACTTGCCGTGAGTTTCGCTTCCACTACCCTTCCCGTCTGTACGGTCTCCGGCGCGACGGTGACGATGACGGCCGTGGGAGTCTGCACGGTCCGCGCCTCGCAGGCGGGCAACAGCAGCTATATGGCGGCCGCTCCGGTAGCTCAGAGTTTCACCGTGACCCAGGGAAGCCAGACCATTACCTTCGGCGCCCTCGCGGACAAAGCTCTCAGCAGTGCCCCGTTTGCGGTCAGCGCGACCGCGTCCTCGGGTCTCGCCGTCGGTTTCACCTCGACTACCCCGCTCGTCTGTACGGTGTCGGGCAACACCGTCACGCTCCTGAGCGTCAGCGTCTGCACCGTCCAGGCATCCCAGGCCGGCAACAGCAGCTATGCCACGGCCCCGCCGGTGACCCAGAGTTTCAACGTGACGCAGGGAAGCCAGACCGTCACCTTCGGCGTCCTGACGAACAAGGTATTCGGGACCGCGCCGTTTACCGTCGTCGCGACCGCATCCTCGCGGCTTGCGGTGGGTTTCATCTCCAACACCACGTCCGTTTGTACGGTCTCCGGCGCGACCGTGACGCTCATGAACGTGGGCGTCTGCACCATCGAGGCCTCGCAGCCGGGCAACAGCAATTATGCCGCCGCCGCACCGGTCGATCAGAACTTCAACGTGACGCCGTCCAGCCAGACCATCACTTTCGGCGCCCTCTCGAACCTGGCGCTCGGGAGCGCTCCATTTACGGTGACCGCGACTGCGTCTTCCAGTCTCGCCGTTGGTTTCGTTTCGACTACCTCCGCCGTCTGCACGGTATCGGGCGCGACCGTAACCCTGGTGAGCGGAGGGGTCTGCACCATCCAGGCAACGCAACCGGGCAATGCCACCTACGCCGCGGCCCTTGCGGTGAACCGGAACTTCACGGTTACGCCGGGAAGCCAGACCATCGCGTTCGGCGCCCTCGCGAGCCAGACATTCGGCTCCGCCCCGCTTACGGTCAGCGCCACCGCGACTTCAGGCCTTGCGGTCACTTTCACGTCGACCACCCAGCCCGTCTGCACCGTGGCCGGCACGACCGTGACGCTGGTGAGCGCGGGGAACTGCACGGTCAAGGCCGCACAGGCCGGCAACATCAGCTATGCCGCGGCCACGCCGGTAACTCAGACGTTCGCGGTGACGCAGGGGAACCAGACCATCGTCTTTGGCGCCCTCTCCAACCAGGCATTCGGGACAACCCCATCCAAGGTCAGCGCAACCGCGTCTTCGCACCTGCCCGTGAGTTTCATATCCGCCACTTCGCCAGTCTGTACGGTATCGGGCACGACCGTGACGCCGGTGAGCGTGGGCACCTGCACGGTGGAGGCCTCGCAGGCCGGTAACAGCAGTTACGCCCCGGCCACGCCGGTGGATCAGAGCTTCACGGTGACGCAGGGAACCCAGACCATTACCTTCAGCGCCCTCGCGAACAAAGCATTCCTGGCCGCTCCATTTACAGTGAGCGCCACCGCGTCTTCACACCTTGCCGTCAGCTTCGCCTCGGATTCGGGCGTCTGCACGGTATCGGGCGCGACCGTGACGCTCGCCCTCGCCGGCGTCTGCACGATCCAGGCGAGCCAGGCGGGTAACAACAACTATGCCTCGGCCACGGCGGTGAGCCAGAGCTTCACGGTGCTGCCGGCGAACCAGACCATCGCCTTCCCCGCCCTCTCGAACAGCCTGTTGGGCACCGCTCCATTTGCGGTGAGCGCCACCGCGTCCTCGGGCCTTGCCGTCGTTTTCGCATCGACCTCCCAGCCCGTCTGCACGATGTCCGGCGCGACCGTGATCCTGATAACCACGGGAGTCTGCACGATTCAGGCAACGCAACCGGGCGGCAACAACTACGCCGCGGCCGCGCCGGTGAGCCAGCACTTCACGGTCATGAAAGGAAACCAGACCGGAACCCAGACGATCGCCTTCGGCGCCATCGCGAACCAGGTGGTGGGGACCGCCCCGTTTGTCATCGACGCGACCGCAAGCTCCGGTCTTCCCGTCACGTTCACGTCAATGACCGTGGCCGTCTGCCAGGTGTCCGGCGCGACGGTGACTCTCGCGACCTCGGGGGTCTGCACCCTCCAGGCGACGCAGGCGGGCAACGTAACCTACGCCCCGGCTCCGCCGGTGAGCCAGACGTTTACCGTTGGCGCGAGTTCCGTCGGGATCGCCTCGATTTTGAATGCCGGTTCTTATTCCGCGATGCCGATCGCCGCCGATGGCTATACCGTCGCGTTCGGCAGCAGTTTCTCTACAAGCTCCGCGCAGACGAATTCGCTGAAACTTCCGCTCACGCTGGCGGGAACCATGGTAACCATCACGGATTCCGGCGGAGCGACGCAGACCGCGCCGCTATTTTACGTTTCCCCGACGCAAATCAACCTTCTGGTTCCGGAGGGTCTCGCCTATGGCCCCGCGACCGTCACGATTACCAACGCGGCCGGGGACGTCGGTTCGTTCGCCACCAGCGTCGCCGGCGTGTCCCCGTCCCTGTTTTCCGCCGATTCGACCGGGCAAGGCGCGGCGGCGGCGATCGCGGTGGCCTATGCCGCGGACGGCTCCACGCAGGTGCTTCCGGTCTTCAACTGCGCCGGTTCGCCGGTGGTCTGCACGGCTGTACCGGTCGATCTGGGCCCCGCTTCCAGCACCGTCTATCTGGAACTGTTCGGTACCGGGCTCAGAGGACGGAGCAGCCTTGGCGGAGTGTCGGTCACGCTCGGCGGCACGGCGCTGCAGGTGAGCTACGCCGGCGCGCAAGGCACCTATGAGGGGCTCGACCAGGTGAACGCGCCGCTCGACCGCTCGCTGATTGGAAGAGGTTCGCTTACTCTGCAACTCACCGTGGACGGCATCGTGGCCAATCCCGTGGTTGTGAATATCAAATAGGCCGTACCGCGTCAGTTATTCCGCGCCTGGTATTTCGGCGTCGAAAGATAGCCGGCGATGGTGTCCTTGCTGACCGTATTCACCACCACTTCGTACAGCGAACTGGCGACATAGAACTGCAAAGGCTCGTTGATGCTCTTGTCCTTCTTCTCGGTGAGCTTGTCGTCGGCCCGGACCTCAAGCGTGAAGCGGTTCTTCTTCGGGTCGGCGTTCTTCAGCAGGAGGCTGATGTCGCCGACCTTCTGAAAGCCTTTCGTCTTCTTGCTGATGTTGAACTTGACGATATTCTTCTCGCCGCGGCGGATCAGTTCGTCGATTTCCTTGCCGTTCGTCGCGACGAGGCTGGCGGTGCCGCCCAGATCGCCCCGGACCTGCTTCAGATCGGACTTCGTCTGCTGTAAGTCAGTCTTCGTGCTTGCCAGATCCGTCTTGACTCCGCTCACGTCGTTGCCGACGTCGGCGATCTTCGCGTTCGCGCTGTCGGCGGACTGTTTGACGTTCGAAAGGTCGGAAGAGACCCGGTTCACATTCGCGGCGACCTTCTGATTCTCGGCTTCCAGCTTCTGGGCCTGCTGATCGGCGTACGACAGGGCCTCTTTTTTAGCCTGGCTGGCCGCCTGATTCGCCTGGCGCGAGCGAACGTCGAGTTCCTCTTTAAGATCCTCCAGGTGCTGGCGCTGCGTGGCGGTCATTGCCGTGCTGTTTTCCTTGATCGTGTCGATCTCGTTCTGCATGACTTCCCGGCCCTTGTCGAAGTCCGTCCGGATATCGTGCACCTGAAAGAGAAGAAAGCCATTGAGGGCGAGGGAAGCCACGATAGCACCGGCGGCCAGGGCCATCTTGATATTGGACTCTCCGCTCGGTGGCGGGGGCGGTGCGGGATAAGGATACTGGGGCGCGCTCATTGCGTTAATCTCCTGGTTCTGCCGTTCCGGGGATTTCCCCCCGAATCTACATTATAGACAGCGCCGGATCGGCATTCCGTTTCACGCTTCGTTCACTCCCGGGCTCAGGTTAAGAGGTTATAATTCTCTCCCGGCGCCACCGGAATCGCTTCAATGCCGTACCGCTGATGGATCGCCTCCGCCAGCGCTTTCGACTGCTCCGGTTCGCCGTGCACCAGAAACACCTTCTTCAGCCCCGGCGTCGCCGGTTTCAGCCATGTCAGCAGCTCTTCGGAATCGGCATGGCCGCTTAACGCGTCGAGCGTTTGCACTTCCGCTTCCACACGCTCCGGAATGCCGAAAATCCGCACGGACTTCCATCCGTCCCCCAGCTTGCGGCCCAGCGTATTGACCGCCTGATATCCCGCCAGCAGCACCGTATTCCGGCTGTCTCCGATGTTATTGCGCAGGTGGTGCAGAATGCGTCCGGCTTCGCACATGCCGGAGGCCGAAATCACGATGAAAGGCCCTTTGCTGTCATTCAGCTTCTTCGATTCGTTCACGTCCCGCACATAAGTCAGGCGCTTGAATCCGAATGGATCCTCGCCGCTCCGCAGATACTGGTTCGTCTCGTCGTCGAAACATTCCGGATGCTCCCGGAACACTTCCGTGACATTCACGGCGAGCGGGCTGTCGACAAATATCGGCACCGAAGGGAGACGATTCTCGTTCATCAGCCGGTGCAGCATCAGGACCAGTTGCTGGGTCCGCCCCACGGCGAAAGCGGGCACAATCAGGCGGCCGCCGCGCGCGATGGTCCGCTTGACGATGTCTTCGAGCTTGCCGAGCGCATCCTCCATCCGCGGATGCGTGCGTCCCCCGTAGGTGCTCTCCATGATGAGGTAATCGACCGGCGGCAGCGGTTCGGGATCGCGGATGATCGGCAGATCCGGGCGTCCCACATCGCCCGAAAAGCCCAGCCGCACCTGGCCGTCGGTGACCACAATGGACGACGACCCCAGGATATGTCCGGCATCGCGCGATTCCATGGTGAGGCGCCCGCCGATACCGGTGCGCTTACGGTACGGAACCCGGCGGAAGTACCGCATCGCCTCCTCCGCGTCCGCCACCGTGTAGAGCGGCTCGACGGGCGGCTCGTCCGGGTGCTTGCGGTTCACGAACTCCGCGTCGCTTTCGGCGATGTGCCCGGTATCCCGGAGCATGGCCTCGCACAGATCGACGGTGGCCGGCGTGGCGTAGATCGGGCCGCGGAAGCCGTTTTTGACCAGCAGGGGCAGCCGGCCGCTGTGATCGATGTGCGCGTGCGAAAGCACCACCGCTTCGATCGTGGAGGCGTCGAAGGGGAAATCGCGATTCAGCCGCTCGGCCTCCTTGCGCCGCCCCTGATACATCCCGCAGTCGAGCAGGTACTGTTTGCCGTCCGATTCGAGCTGGTGCATGGAGCCGGTAACGGCGCCGGCGGCGCCCTGAAAGGTAAGATTCATTTGTTTTACGAAAGATCCCAGGCCAGCATATCTCAGCAGTGTCGCCGTGTGGCACACTGTGGCTCATGGAGTTGTCTTCGCCGGCCGCCTTCGGTGCGATTGAAGCGGGCGGCACCAAATTTGTCTGCGGCGCGGGAAGCGGCCCGGACGATCTTCTCACCGTGGAGATTCCCACTACGTCGCCCGAGGCAACGGTTGCCGCGGCGGTGTCGTGGTTCCGACGGCAGGCACGGGGTGAGCTGCGCGGGGTGGGGATCGGGTCGTTCGGACCGGTGGACCTGAATCCGGAATCGTCTACCTGGGGCTACATCACTTCCACGCCGAAAGCGGGATGGTGGAATTTCGATCTGGCGGGGTCGGTCAGGGAAGCGCTCGGGGCGCCGGTCCGCTTCGATACCGATGTGAACGCGGCGATGCTGGGCGAGGCGAAATGGGGCGCGGCGCAAAGAGTTGCCAACTGCCTGTATCTGACGATCGGCACCGGGGTCGGTGGCGGCGCGCTCGTATCGGGACGCCTTCTGCATGGGCTGATGCATCCCGAGATGGGACATGTGCGGGTTCCGCACGATTTTGCGCGCGATCCCTTCCCCGGGAATTGCCCGTATCACGGCGATTGCCTGGAGGGACTGGCGTCGGGTCCCGCGATCGAGGCGCGGTGGGGCGTGAAAGCCGCGGAATTGCCGCGCGATCACCCGGCGTGGGCGCTCGAGGCGCGCTATCTGGCCTACGGGATTGCGAACTTCGTTTGTACGCTTTCGCCGGAGCTTGTTCTGCTGGGCGGCGGCGTGATGCAGCAGGCGCACCTGCTGGAGACGGTCCGGGAGGATCTGGCGCGCGTTCTGGCCGGCTATGTGCGGGAAATACCCGCCGTGATGCCGGCCGCGCTGGGGAAGCGGGCCGGCGTATTGGGCGCGCTGGCGCTGGCCTTAGAAATGAACGCCGACCAGGACTTCGGCCTGGTTCAGGTTTGAGAGGCCCTGGAAGTCGGCCGAGCCCTGATGGGTGTAGCGCAGTTCGCCGCTGATGCGAACGAAGGGAATCTTCCAGTCGACACCGCCGCCGAGGACGATGCCGACATTCGACTGGTGGATGAGCGCTCCGGGGCCGGAGGCGATGTTTTTCGCCGCCGCGGAGATGTTCGCGAGGTGATCGAAGGAAGCGCCGGCTTCAATGAAAGGCTTCAGAATCGGCGTGTTGAATCGATATTGCAGCAGGAACGGGAAGGTCCACTGGGAGCCGGATACGGAGTAATTCACTGTCGAAGAACCGGCGGGTGTGACGGTCGCCGTGGTGCTGGCCGCGGAGAAACTGTAAGGGCGGTAGAGCGCGTCCACTTCCACGCGCAGACCGAGCGGCAGATTGACCTGAAACGCCGGGCCGACGATGAAGTTCGCGCTTTTCGGCAGAAAGGCAATATTATTCTGGTTTACGGAGTTCACCACGTCGGTGAAGGGCGCGCCGCCCAGCAGCCCGATCGAAATGGACTGCGCGCTCGCGGAAAGCGCGCAAAAGACCCCGAGAACAAAGAGTTTTCGCATAGTTAATATTGGCATGACGGAGGGACGCTTTGCCGGGGAAGCGCGTTGCGGGTCAGAACAGGCTGCCCTACTCCACCGTGACGCTTTTCGCGAGATTGCGCGGCTGATCCACGTCGCATCCGCGCCGCACCGCGATGTGATACGCCAGCAACTGGAGCGGCACGATTTCAAGCACGGGCGCGAGCAGGTCGGGCGCGGAGGGGATCTCGATTACGTCGTCCGCCACCTTGCGCACTTCTTCATCGCCTTCGGTCACGATGGCGATGACTTTGCCCTCGCGCGCCTTCACTTCCTGGATATTCGACAGGGTTTTTTCGTACAGGACCATGCTCTCCGGGCTGGCGGGATCGCGGGTTGCGAGCACGACGACCGGGAGGTTTTCGTCGATCAGCGCGTTCGGCCCGTGCTTCATCTCGCCGGCGGGATAACCTTCGGCGTGAATGTAGGAGATCTCCTTCAGCTTGAGCGCGCCTTCGAGCGCGATGGGGAAGTGAATGCCGCGGCCCAGAAACAGAAAGTCGCTGGCGCGGAAAAGTTTGCGCGCCAGTTCTTCATATTGCTTGTCATTCGCCAGAATCAGTTCGAGTTTGCCTGGAATGCAGACCAGTTCGTGCACGAAAGCGCGCGCGCTTTCTTCGCTTAAACGCCCGCGCACTTCGGCCAGGTGCAGAGCCAGAATGGCGAGGGCGGTGAGCTGGCAGGTGAACGCCTTGGTGGAGGCGACGCCGATCTCCGGTCCCGCATGCGTATAGATCGTACCGGAGACGTCCCGGGTGATCGCGGACCCGACCACGTTGCAGATGGCGAGGGTTTTCGAGCCTTTCCGCTTCGCTTCCCCCTGCGCGGCCCTGGTATCCGCCGTCTCGCCGGATTGGGTGATCACGACGGTCAGCGCGTCGGAGGACACGATCGGGTCGCGATAGCGGAACTCGCTGCCGTAATCGACCTCGACCGGCAGGCGCGCGAGTTTCTCGATCATGAACTTGCCCGCGAGCGCCGCATGCCAGCTGGTGCCGCAGGCAATGATTTTCACCTCGCGGAAGGCCTTGAACTGCGCGGGCGCGATATCCATCTCGTCCAGGAAAACGCGGCCGCTTTCCTGGCCCACGCGTCCGAGGAGGGTGTCGCGGATGGCGCGCGGCTGCTCAAAGATTTCCTTGAGCATGAAGTGCTTGTAGCCGCCCTTTTCGGCCATGATCGGGTCCCAGAGAACGTGCTGGACCTGGCGATTGACGGGGCGCCCGTCGAAGTCGGAGAGCTGCACGCCGCCGGAGGTGAGGATCGCCATGTCGCCATCGGCGAGGAAGAACATGTCGCGCGTGTGGCTGAGGATGGCGGGCACGTCGGAGGCGACGAAATACTCGCCTTTGCCGAGGCCGATCACCACGGGAGGGCCTTCGCGCGCGGCGACGATTTTGCCGGGATCGTTACGATCGAGCACGGCGAGCGCGAAAACGCCGCGGATCTGTTTCAGCGCGCAGCGGACCGCGTTTTCGAGATTGCCCGTGAAGTATTTTTCAACCAGGTGCGCGATGACTTCGGTATCGGTCTCGGTCTTGAAAACGTGGCCTTCGCGCTGCAGCTGTTCCTTGAGGGGCAGGAAGTTTTCGACGATGCCGTTGTGCACGACGACAATGTCGCCGGAGCAATCGCGGTGGGGATGGGCGTTCTCTTCGCTGGGGCGTCCGTGGGTGGCCCAGCGGGTATGGCCGATGCCGTAATTGCCGTCCACGGGGTCGAGACGCAGGACGTCTTCAAGGTTGCGCAGTTTTCCCGACGCGCGGCGGACGCCGAGAGTCCGGTCGTCGCAGTAGACGGCGACACCGGCTGAGTCGTAACCGCGATACTCCAGCCGCTTCAAGCCATCCATGATGATGGGAACGGCGCGTTGCGCTCCCACATAACCCACGATTCCGCACATGTTTCTATTGTACGGAAACAGCCATGGCCCGCGACGATATGCTGCGAAAATTTTATCTCCGGTGTAATGCGGCGTAACTACTTTCCGGCGCAAAATCCGGGTTGCCCGGCTCACTTTGCCGCGGCGATCGAGTCCACGTGAATCGTTTTAGTCGCGGGGTCCAGCGTGCCTGCGACCGTTACCTTTTTGCCCGCGAATTTTTCCGGCGTCTGCTGGTCGCTCAGCGTGTACGCCTGCTTGCCGTCGTAGAGAACGTACATCGCGTCATGCGCCTGGACACAGGCGATCGTGCACTCGGCGGCGGTCGATCCCATCTTCATCCGGGAATGATCCGCCTGGGCGCACATGCTGTCAGTGACAATGCCAGTGAACTTCCGCGGGCCCGGCGGCGCTGCCAGCAGCGCCGTTGCGAGAAGACACAGGACCGGCGGCCTCATCGAGGTTCCTAGCTGCCTGGCGTCATGAGGTGGGCGGTCGTCGTGCCCGCGTTCATGATCCACTCGCCACCCTGCGTGGGATTGTCCGGGAAACCCAGCGACTGCGCTGTGGCGCCCGGCACGGCGACCGTCGTGTGCAGATGCGCGTCCGCAGGGCTGGTACCGCTCATGTGGATCCAGACCGAACCGAATTCCGGCTTCACGCGCGTTCCGTCCTTCTCGGCGGCATCGAACGCGGCCTTGCTCGCGGCCTTGTCGGCGATGGCTTCGAACTTCAGGTTCTGCGCGACGCGTTCGAGGTTGGCGATGCTCGTGCACTCGACCGCGAACGGGCGCTGCCCGGGCTGTCCGGACCGGTCGTAGCAGACGAGGCGGTTTGTGCCCTTCTTCAGCGTCTCGTAAGTGAAGTCGGGCTTCCACCTGACGACCGTGGCCCCATCTTTCAGCTGGCGGGGGGCGGCGAGCAGGGCTTTATCAATGGCGTCCTGCGGTGTTTGCGCGAGCGCGCCGGCGGCTGCCGCCAGTGCACTGAGAGCGATCGGTATCAAGCGTTTCATTTCTTTGTGGCCTCCATCTTGCGAACTGCATCAGTATATCGCGACGGCGCGGCGGCGCTAACTGCCGAGGACTTCCATAGTGTCGGAGCCGCAGATGCGGGTGAGTTCGGCGCGGAATTCACGGTCGGGCCGGACACGCGCGGGCACGTCGAGGATTACCGAAAAGTCGCGTGAGGATTCCAGGCGCAGGCGCACCTGCGTCTCGCCCGGCTTGCGCGCGAAGAGCCGATGCAGTTCGGCGGCGCGGTCGATGCCGTTGCGGCCCACGAACACCTTGATGCCGATGAGAGTGGGAAGCGGGATGCGCGCGACATCGAGCGGCACGATTTCTTTAACGGAGACTTTGGTCGGATTGCCTTCCTCGGGCAGGGCCATGCCGCGAATCAGCACGGCCTGATCCTCAATCAGCAGGTTCTGCAGAGCTTCGTACTGCGTGGTGAAAACCATGGCGTCGATGCTGCCGGCGCGGTCCTCAATGACGAGCGAGGCCCAGGGTTTGGCTTCGCGGTTGCGGCGTTTCTGAACGCCCGTGATCATGCCGCAGAGCGCGACTTCGGCGCCCTTTTCGAGGCCCTCAAGCTTCGTGGAATCGTGCGAGGCCAGTTCGGCGATCTTCTCTTCGTAGTTGTCGAGAGGATGGCCGGTGACGTAGAAGCCGAGGAGTTCCTTCTCGAACTGCAGCTTCTCTTTGAGGGTCCAGTCGTTGGCTTTCGGGAGGGGCGGTTCGGGGTGAGGCTCGGACGGTCCTCCGAAGAGGCCTGCCTGGCCGCTGTCGCGATCTTTGGCGGCGCGGTTGCCGGTCTCGATGGCGGGATCGAGCGCCAGAAGCAACTGCGCGCGCGAGCCCTGCAATGAATCCATCGCGCCCGCTTTGACCAGGCTCTCCATCACGCGCCGGTTGATTTGCGTCATGTCGGCGTGCTCGCAAAACTGGTAAATGGAACGGAAGCGGCCGAGTTCGGTACGCGCCTTGATGATGGCTTCGACGGCGTTCTGCCCGACGTTCTTCACCGCGCCGAGGCCGAAACGGATGGCGTCGCCTTTCTCGTCCCGCACCGGGGTGAAAGTATATTCGCTCGCGTTGACATCCGGCGGCAGCACGCGAATATTCATTTCGCGGCACTCGTTGATGTACTTCACGACCTTCGCCACGTTGCCGGTTTCGGAAGTGAGCAGCGCGGCCATGAAATCGACCGGATAATGCGCCTTCAGATAGCCGGTTACAAAAGCCAGGAACGCATAGGCGGCGGAGTGCGATTTGTTGAAGCCGTAGCCCGCGAACTGCTCCATGAGGTCGAACATCTTCTCGGCCTTTTTGGCGTTGTGGCCGCGCTCGGCGGCGCCCTGCAGAAAGCGTTCGCGCTGCTTCGCCATCTCCTCGAACTTCTTCTTGCCCATGGCCCGGCGCAGGATGTCGGCATCGCCCAGGGAGTACCCGGCGAGCTTGCTCGAAATCTGCATGACCTGTTCCTGGTAGAGGATGATGCCGTAGGTTTCGCCGAGGATTTCCTTCAACTCGGGAAAGTCCCACTGCACGGCTTTGCGGCCGTGCTTGCGCTCGATGAAGTCGTCGAGCATGCCGCCCTGAATGGGGCCGGGGCGATAGAGCGCGTTGAGCGCGGTGAGGTCTTCGATGCGGGTGGGCTGGTAGCGGCGCAGGATATCGCGCATACCGGGGGATTCGAACTGGAAGACGCCGCTGGTGAAGCCTTTGCTGAAGATCTCGTAAGCGGCGGGATCGTCGAGCGGCAGGTCCTCGGGAACGACGCTCACGCCGTGGCGCTTCCGGATCATTTTGAGCGCGTCGTCGATGAGGGTGAGGGTGGTGAGCCCGAGGAAGTCCATCTTGAGAAGCGCGAGCTTGTCAAGACCGTTCATGTCGTACTGGGTAACGATTTCCTCGCGGTTGGTGCGGTAGAGCGGAACGATATTGCGCAGCGGTTCGGGCGAGATCACAACGCCCGCGGCGTGCACGGACGAGTTGCGGGCGAAGCCTTCGAGGCGCGTGGCGACGTCGAGGACTTCCTGCACGCGCGGATCCTGTCTGGCGAGCGCCGCAAACCCGGGCTCGGTGGCGATGGCCTCTTTGAGCTTGATGTTGAGGACGTTGGGGACGAGCTTGGTGATGCGGTCGACATCGGCGAAGCTCATGGCGAGCGCGCGGCCCACGTCCTTGATGGCGGCGCGCGCGCCGAGCGTGTTGAAGGTAATGATCTGGGCGACCTGTTCGCGGCCGTATTTTTCGGTGACGTATTGAATGACTTCGCCGCGGCGGTTCATGCAGAAATCGATATCGATATCGGGCATGCTGATGCGCTCGGGATTGAGGAAGCGCTCGAAGAGCAGGCCGTACTGCAGGGGATCGATATCGGTGATCTGCATGGCGTAGCTGACGAGGCTTCCGGCGGCGGAACCGCGGCCCGGACCGACGGGAATGTTCTTCGATTTGGAGAAGCGGATGAAGTCCCAGACGATGAGGAAGTAGCCGGAGAACTTCATCTGCTGGATCATCGCGATCTCGAAATCGAGGCGCTCGATGTAGTGGCCGAGATCGTGCTTCAGGTGACCGGAGGCGTGCAGGGCTTCGAGGCGCACGCGGCGTTTTTCAAAGCCCTGGCGGGCGACGTACGCGAAGTAGGAATCGGTGGTGTGGGTGTCCGGAATGTCGAAGCGCGGGAAGGGGTCTTTGACCTTTTCGAGCTTGACCTGGCAGCGCTGCGCGATCTCCCAGGGGCGGTTGACGGCGTCTTCGAGTTCGCCGAAGAGGGCCATCATTTCGTCGCGTGTTTTGAGATAGAAATCGGGACGATCCCAGTGCATGCGGTTGGGGTCGGACATGGTCTTCCCCGTCTGGATGCACATGAGAATTTCGTGCGCGCGGGCGTCTTCGCGGCGCAGGTAGTGGGAGTCGTTGGTGGCGACGAGCGGGATGCCGGTTTCGAGGGAGAGGCGGTTGACCTGCGGGGTGAGGCGCTTGTCCTGTTCGAGTCCGTGGTCCTGAATTTCGAGGAAGAAATTCTCTTTGCCGAAGATGTCGCGGTAGTCGTACGCCATGCGGCGGGCGTCGTCGTAGCGGTCGTTGAGGATGGTTTCGTTGAGGTCGCCGCGGAGGCAGGCGGAGAGGCAGATCAGGCCTTCGGAATGGGCGGCGAGGAGGTCTTTATCGATGCGGGGCTTGTAGTAGAAGCCTTCGAGAAAGGCTGTGGAAACCATCTTGATGAGGTTCTTGTAGCCTTCCTGGTTTTCGCAGAGCAGGACGAGGTGGTTGTAACGGTCGGTATCGGAACGGGTCTTGAGGCCCTGCTGCGAAACGTAGACTTCGCAACCGATGACGGGGACGATGCCTTTGGCTTTGGCCGCGTTGTAGAACTGGACGGCGCCGAAGAGGTTGCCGTGGTCGGTCATGGCGACGGCGGGCATTTTCTGCTCGGCGACGACGTCCATGAGCTGATCGATTTCGCAGGCGCCGTCGAGCAGGGAGTAGTCGGTGTGGTTGTGGAGGTGAACGAATGGATTCTGGGCCATGGCAAAAACGCGCGCCGGGGGTCCGGCGGTCCGGGGAAGACGACTCCTATTCTATCCGGTCGGATGAATCGCCTGACAGCAGGAGACAGCAAAGCGGGAATCCTGCCGGTCCCGACGCCGGCCGTGGCCTCGTGGCCGTCTTATCGTGACTTGACCGGGCAGGAGCGGCGCGCAAGAATAAACCATGAGCCGTGAGCAGATCATAGCCACGCTGCGTGTCCACGAACAGGCGCTCAAAGATGCCGGTGTCGTGCGTTTGTCGCTGTTCGGCTCCGCGGCGCGGGACGAAGCCGGGCCGGATTCCGACATCGATATCGCGGTCCGCCTCGGCGAGGGCTTTTCCACTGGCGGCTTCGATTACTTCTGGCGTTTGGAACAGCTGGAACGGCGCCTTTCGCAGATGCTCGGCGTCAGGGTCGATGTAGTGGCGGAGCCTGTCCGCAAAGAGCGGTTCCAGAACGAGATAGACCGGGATCGCGCCCTTGCCTTCTAATAAGGCGTCACGCCGCTTGCAGGATATTATCGACAATGCGGGCGCGATCTTTACGTATATCGAAGGTATGGATTTGGCGGCCTTCGAGGAAGACCGCAGGACTTACGATGCAGTCGAACGCTGCCTGGAAAGGATCAGTGAGGCGGCAGCCAAACTGGGCGATCTGGCCCCGGTCCTGATGCCTGATCAGCCGTGGCAAAAAATCAGGGCCTTCGGAAACGTGCTGCGGCATGAGTATGACGCAATTCGCGAAGACATGCTCTTCGAAATCACGACAAAGGACCTTCCCGGTTTGTGCGCGGCCGCTGCCGAAGCTGTCATACCTTGTCAGCCAGTATCCCGGAACCGATCCAGCCTTTGGCTGATAGTACTTGCAACGCGAGCCGAATCTGGCGTGGCGAGAACTGGCGCTTGCGTTCATTCCATGCGTATGTCCGCGCTATGACGTCTTCGGTGGATCTGGCGGCGTTGCGGGTGGCCACCCAATGGACCGCGGAGAGAAGCTCCAGACCGAAGGGTGTCTCGAAACCCTCAACGAGATCCGCCACACGGTCGAAGCGGGCGCTGGCCGCTTCATCTCCCCCGAGGAACGCGCGTGCGTCCGGTACTGCGCCGGGAACGAGTTCCAGTTGCTTGTCCGGTGCGTCGCCTCCATCGAGATAGCCGGAGACGAGATGTCCCTCTACCTTGTTGAGGACATGCCGGAGGTTTTCGGCGTATGGACCGTACGGGGCTTGCACGTACTTCAGCCGAAGGGGTTGCCCGGCTTCCTGCATGAAGTACATCAGCTTGTGGACTTCGAGCAGAGTGACAAAGGGGTCAAGAAGACCGCGCAGATAGCGGTCCATGAGCACAACCAGAGCAGCCCTTCCGGGCGTCATGGCGGGAACATCCCTCGAAGAAGCGATTTCACCGGCGTCCGGCGCGGTTTCAGGCTCAAAGACGACTACTTTGAGGTCGTCGAATCCCTGCAGTGCGCACTCGATCCGGGGACGCACCTCGGACCATTTCAGACCGCCCAATCCGCTGCCCAGCGGCGGGATGGCGATGGAGCGAATGCCGCGCGCTTCGATCTCCCCGGCCAACGCCTTCAATCCAGCGTCGATGTCCTCCATGCGACTCTTCCCTTTCCAGTGGCGCCTGGTGGGAAAGTTGACAATGAAGCGGGGATTGGCGACCGACTCGTTTTCGAAGATGAACATGCGGCCCGGCTGGACCTCGTGACGATTGCATGCGGCCTTGCAGGCACGGAAGTTGGCGGGAAAGGCGTTCTTGAACTGGAGCGCAATCCCCCGGCCCATGATGCCGACGCAGTTGACGGTGTTGACGAGAGCCTCGGCGTCTTCGGCCAGAATATCGCCCGTCTTGTACTCAATCATGGTGGCGGATTCCCTCAATAGTACCAATCGCGACGGACCTCGACCGCCGGACGATGCGCGGCGCCGTCCAACGCGGCATCCACCCTTCGCACAATTCCCGGCGAGTGAACACCAATGCGGCTGACGAGACTCCAGGGCAAAGAGCCATGCACCAGAAACTCAGCCTGCTTCGCTTCCTTCACGTCCGCCGAGCGAAAATCAGTGGCTGCGACTGCCGGCCAATCGACCTCTCCGAGATCGATCAGCCGCTTCCTGAATCGGGTGTAGGCTGCTCCGGCGTTCGAGAGCGAAAACACCAGGCGTGTACCCGCCTGATCCGCCCAGCGCGCCACGGAATGCAGATCCGCTTCCAGATGAACGATCGGCTCCCGGCCGCCGCGATACGCAAGGTCAGGATGATTGGCCCTGTATATCGGGAACAGGATGACCGAACGATAACAGAAGTAGAACGGAACATAGTCGCCAACGCGGTCGCCAGGATGACACTCGACCGGCAGGGTAAGCCGGCGTTGCTTAGGTACTGTTAAGAAATAACATTTCCATTTCATAATGTTTTGGGCTAT
>VFSW01007144.1_pt1 | contig 16261 bp, 12 predicted proteins | sample 5358111 | NCBI WGS metagenome assembly VFSW01 (sample SAMN11554181, study PRJNA540505) | mine drainage metagenome | isolation source: sediment from site ElyBrook_90M | place: USA: Ely Copper Mine, Vershire, VT | collected 2017 | reverse complement strand
AGCAGGGGACTCATAATCCCTCGGTCGTGGGTTCGATCCCCACCGGCCCTACCAGTAAAACAAAGCATTTTGGAGAGTTGACAAGGCGCCAGGAAGACAAAATCCCACGTAAATCCCACGTGGTCGGTTTTCGACACTATGGTTCTTCTCATGCGAGGCGGTCTCAGACTTCAAAGTCCAGGCGTGTGGGAACTCAGGCTCGAGGCTGGGCGAGACCCTGTGACAGGTCGTCGTCGCCAAATAAGCAGAACCGTGCACGGATCTAAGCGCGAAGCTCAGCAGGCCCTCAACGCCTTGGTTGTCGAAACGGAGCAGGGCCACGGTACTGGAACCAAGGCAACTTTTGAGCAATTGAGTGTCGAGTGGCTCGCCCTGGTAGCCAACGATCTGAGTCCGACCACCCTTTATCGCTACAAGAATCTTCTGAAGAACCGAATTCTTCCTGCTATTGGCAATCGGTCCGTCCACGCGATTCGCACTAACGATCTGGATCGGCTCTACCTTGGGCTCGTCAACGAGGTTGGTCTCGCACCGGCAACGGTTCGACAAGCTCACGCGATCATTCGTCGAGCATTTCGACAAGCAGTCCTGTGGGGTTGGATTGCAGCAAATCCGGCAGTAAACGCGACGCCGCCGCGTCAAGTTCGTTCCGAGCTGTCTCCTCCAAATGTGGCACAGGTGGGAGAACTTCTCAAGAAGGCCGGCGAAGAGGACCCAGAATTAGGTCGTTTCCTTCATATTGCCGCAGCAACCGGTGCTCGCCGCGGTGAAATGTGCGCTATTCGTTGGCGCAACGTTGACACCATACTTCGCACCCTAACCATCGAGCATTCGATCACCGACTTGCCGGGCGGACCCGTTGAGAAGGATACGAAAACTCACTCGAATCGGAGACTGGCTTTAGACCCTGGAACGCTCGCTGTGTTACAGGAGCAGCGAAGTGTGGCGATCAGGCTGGCAGTGGAAGCATCGATGGAAGTGACTGAAGACGCTTATGTTTTCTCTCGCGAGCCTGACGGTCTCGTCCCGCTGGTCCCAGGCTCCATCACAAAGCGATTTCAGAATCTTCGTGATTCTCTCGGCTATGACAACATGCGTCTCCACGATTTGCGTCACTTCACCGCGACGAGGCTAATTGCGGCAGGCGTGCCGGTTCGAACCGTGTCAGGGCGCCTGGGACACGCCAGTCCTTCAACCACTCTGACCGTGTACTCCCATTTTGTAGAGGCAAGCGATCAAGACGCCGCGAATGTGATGGGTGAGCTGCTTCCTAAGTCACGTGGGAAGGCTCGCAAGTAGCACAACTACGCGAACTCGTTGGAAAACTCCGTGGCCACAGTTACCATTGTTGGCGTCGGTGTAACCTGGATCGTCATCGTGGTCCCTATCTCTAGCACGGATGTTCCGCAATTCTGGAATAGCGGTGCAACATTTCGCTTATCGGCCTCGTGTGACTGCCTTGTGGCACACTTTCCGAATGGTCGAAGATCCCGAAATCGCTACGCTCGAGGGTGGGACAAGGAGACCTGACCTCACAAAGTGGGACGCTCGCGACGCGCATAAGACGGTTGTTTTGCTCGGAGCTGGTGCTTCAGCCGATGCTGGCCTCCCTACCGCCCAGCAACTCCACGCGGCCTTGGCCACAAGGCTCCCGCCCCTGTACGTCAATGTGGCAAACCTCATGTTTCCGGGCGAGCCCGTTGACGTCGAACGTTTATTTCGGGTTCTCGAGTTTCTGCACCAAATCGAACTCGATACTCGATCGGCTCAGCCGATACTTCCAACGTCTGAGCGTCCGGAACAACTGGACATCGCTCGTCTCGTCAAGGAGTGGCTACCCGACATTGAACAACACCTTGTTTCTCAACGTGGTGCCGTTGGTGCATCGCCGATGGGCCAATTAATTGATCAACTCTGGATCGAACTCTGTGATCTGTTGTGGATGGACACGCCTATCGGTCACAACCTTGGTTATCTCGCATACATACTCCGCGCCACGGCGGGTGGAACGATCGTCACCCTCAACTACGACAACAGTTTTGAGCGAGCCAATCAAATCGGCGTGGCCCAGAGGGTGAACAGTGGCCCATACCCAGGGACGTACGTGCCGCGGCCGACGCCTGACGAAACACAGCCGGTCCGACTCATCAAGTTGCACGGTTCTCTCGGTTGGCAGTACGACGAGGAATACTACGGAGGCGTGAACGCGCTGCTTGAGGACGGTCTGCCGGGTCGCGTGAGCGTGTGGAGAAACAAGCGGCATCCCGTCGAGTCTCCTGCCGTGATATTTGGTGCGGGGAACAAATTGCGATCCGACGGACCGTTTCTCGACATGTTCATGGAGTTCAAGCAGGCTTTAACAAACGCGGAGCGCCTCATCGTCATTGGGTACAGCGGAGGCGACGCCCACGTCAACACTCTGATTCGGGAGTGGGTGAGCAGTCACGACGGACCGCGCCTAGTTCGTTTCAACGTGTACGGGGAGGAGTACGTCGGCAAGGACGAGGCCGAGGTGGCCCGCGAATTTGCCGAAGTTCTCACGGGGGCCAATCCCTACGCGCAGATCCAGGTCGTTTATGGTCGTGCGACCGAAGAGATTGACCGTCTCATGGCCCCGGACTCGGGCCTGGTGCATTAGACCCAATGAAAACCTGAAAATTACTTCGAGTTCTCGCGTGAGGCTTGTGCAGACTGCTGAAGTCAGTCGGTCTTAGAAGCAGAACCCACGTGTCCACCCCCAATCTTTGAAGTCAACGTGATTGAAGGAAGAAAAGGAATGTCAAGTGGCATTTCTGGTGAGGAGATGTCTGCTTTTAGTGGTCGCGGGCACTCTACGGGCACTAAGGACACGAAATCTTCAGGTCACAGTCAATTCCGACAACAGTCCCGTCACGATGGCAACTCCACGTCGACGATCAACGGCACGTGATCGGAGTACTTCGGCGCGATCCATTCGTCGAAGCTGCCGACCGTGACTGAGGTATGCGGGATCCAACTCTCAGGAAGAAAGCAGTAGTCAATGTGGTAGCGGGGTCCGTCGACCTTGCGGTAGCGGCAGTTGATGGTGGGGTCGGATTCTTCACCGAACCGCACGTCCAGAACTTCGTGGTACGCGCTTACGAGACCACGCTGTCTGAGCAGATCGACCTTCGTGGCGAACGGCCGGGTACCGTTCGGTTTGTCCCAAATTGCGCTGTCGTTCAGGTCGCCTGCCACTACCACGGGTCCCTCATCGAAGAGGTGTGCGTATGCCTCGAGTGCGCCAGTGACCTGGCGATCCCGGTTCGGTCCCTTCGCTTCCGGGCTGGCGCGATGGTTCAACGCCCACACCGCGAAGAGGGTGAAGTCGACTGGCCCTCGGACGCGAAGCGGGAGTACCCACTCGAGGTTCCGGTCTGGGGGGCATGCTGGTTCCAACTCGAATGGCGCGAACGCCATCACGCCGAGGCCCTTATACGAGACGCCACCTATCCACTCGTAGGTCCTGGTCGCTGCCGATACCATCCTCTCGGGCACCCTCGAGGGTTCCCCGGCTTCGGGCAGAACGACGACGTCAGGAGCAAGTCGCTCGAGCGCGTCTAACTTCTTGTGAAGTGCCATATTGCAGTTCCATACGACAATGCGCATCGCATCAACTTAGGCCAGCGGTATGACGCCTCGGAAGGTTGTGACCACGCAGCGGAGCCTTTGGGGGTGTGACAAGGGAACCGTCAGCAGCCCCTGGTGCCATATAGGTTAAGTCAAAAGGGGTATCCATGTCACTGCCACTCAGCAAGTGACATAAGGGTTCAGATACTGACCCAATAGCGGCGGAAGGACACGCCATCTTTGTCGGGAAGAATACTCTCCAGCACTCCACCGTTGTTCTCGATGACCTTTGCGGAACCGATGTTGTGATCCCAACATGTGATGAGGACAGGTGAGATACCCTCCTCGGCCAGTATCAAGAGGGACTGTCGGAGTATCTCTGTGGCGTAGCCCTTGAGACGATGCTTCTCGACAACGCCGTAGCCGACATGACCGTATCGATGAGCCAGAACCTCGGTGAGCTCGAACCGGATACCAGCTCGGCCGACGAGTTCTCCATCGACAATGGCGGCGTACATCGCGTGACGGGCGAAACCTTCGGGCAGGCTTCGCCCGTCACGTTGGTCTTCGAGGAGCGCCAGATACTCTGCCCACGGCATCCCTTCTTCGTAGGACGTCAAGAAGCCGTGAGGGGTTGCCTGAAAGTCACGCCACGCAGAAACGGCAACTTCCTCGTCAGCCATTTCCAATGGTCGGAGTATCAGTTCCATCTAAAAATCCTATCTACGCCTCGGGGGACACAGCTCGCCACGGCTTGCCTGGTTCGGTGATGGCCAAGCTCTTAGGGCGAGACCTCTTGCCGGTTGGCGGGGTGGCGGCTCTGGCGGTCGGGTTCTGCACGATGTCTTGATAGTGAAGCGGGGTCGCCTGTGCGGCCAGGGTCATCAGTCGATAGAAGAGCATGCCGCGCTTGGGTGAACGGCGCCGGTTGAACCGAAACGTGAACTCATCGAGGTAGGTGGCAACGTGGTCTTTGCCAAAGGAGCCTTGATATGTTCCCATCAGCCAGCGTTTGAGCAACGAAGCAACCCGATGGACCGCCGGCAACGTGACGTTGGCCGGAAGTCCTGACCCCTTGATGTTGTTCTTCGACAGCGTGTAGAGGCCTTGCGTGGCACCGGCGTAGTACTGCGCGCCGTCGGTCACGATCTCGGAGCCAGGCTCTACACACTCGATCAAGAATGCTCGAATGCTCTTGGCCGAGCCGGTATCCGGTATCACTCGCAAGCGGACGCGTCCGAAGCCTTTGGGGTCTTTGAGCTCGACCGCCACCGCAACCCAGACCTTGCCCGCAGCACCACGGCCACGCTTGCCGGGCTTTGGTCCGCCGAGAACGGTCTCGTCAACTTCGACACGACCACTCAGTTTCGCTTGCCCGGCCAATCCCATCGCTGAGCGATACCGGTGGAGCATTGCCCACGCTGTCTGGTAGCTACCGAGTTCCAGGCGACGTTGGAGGGTGAGAGCGGATACCCCGCCCTTGTCCATACACAACTCCCATGCAGCTTGGAACCACGCCGTGAGTGGTGTGCGTGTGTCTTGGAAGATGGTGCCGGCAGTGCGTGACACTCTGGCTTTACAAGCAACGCAACGCCACACCCGTCCGGTCACTTCACGCGGCGGGCTAACGACTCCACAGTGTGGGCATAGACGTGGACCACCCCACCGCAGCCAGTCGAGATAGTCCAAGCAGTCGTTCTCCGTCTGGAACCACGACCGGAACTCTCGTTCAGATGAGGGGTAGTGAACTCCTGGTTTTGGCATCAAAAGTCAGCCTATTTGGTGGCAGTGACATGGATACCCCTCTAAGTCAATGACGATCAAGAATCTCAAGATTGGTTCGCCTCACCATCGAAAGCGCCTTTGGGCTAGCCAGGGGGAACCGGACACAGGTACGGTATTCACTCCACGTACGCCTCTACCCGAGATAGTGGTCTTGATTGATGCGGAGTTAATGCACGATCCTGCTCCAAGTCCCTTTTTCAGTGCAGAAAGCTTTAATCAAGAGGGATTGCTATCTGGACTACTTCTGCATCGACTCGTTCGCCTCTATCGTTACGCCGAAAGTGGCCCTCCGCCAGAGACTCAACCCGACTCAAACACTCGAACTCGAAATGTTTATAGCGGCTGGGCCGTACTTGAGCCGGAGATCCCCGGTAGGGAAGAGCGCTCTGTAATCTTCCGCAAAAATGAAGACAGTTTCACTCTGGGCGGAATCATGGGGAACGCGAGAGAAGTCGCGGCTGCAGACGTACGAAGCGAGGCATACGGCAACCTGACGCCCGATGAAGCCAGACGAAGACGGCAATCAGATGCCTTGGCCGCGCAAGTAGCGGATCAGGGAGTTGATGCAGACATTTACGTCACTCGCCGAGAATATCTTGCGTCGGCAAGTTGGCAGGTCGCCCGTGACGTAACTGTTTGCACGCCGGAAGAGGCACTAACGCTGCTCGGTCTCTATCTACGCTGCCAAAACGAATACGTGGTGGCAAGAGATGGCACCGCCAACCTAACAATGAACCGAGGACTATTTACTTGGGTAGGAACGCGTGAGTTGCTAGCCGAAGGTTGGCGTTGGTTTGCTGCATGTGTACAGCACTCAAGTGGCTCTGGTGATGATCGATTGACTTTTCTCGGTCAATCGCTCTTTCAACGATTCGGTAGAGCGCTAGAGGCCCGCGATCAAGTTCATGCGGCACGAAATCAACCACAAAACAATGATCTAATGGATGAAGCACTTGCAAATCTTGATCAAGTTTTTCTGCTTCTTATGAGCTGTGTCGACATAACTGCCCGAGTTGCGCACGCCGTCCTCGGACTAACGGCAAGCGAACGGAGCGCTGGTTGGCAAAATGAAGAGTGGCTGAAACTGGTAAAACCTGTGGCTCCGGCGCTCGCTTCGGTTGTTGCGCCCGGCACCACAAACATTGAAGCTTTGAACATCCTAAGGCTGCTAAGAAATTCGGTTCATGGATCGGCGCTACAGGGTATGTCAGTAATGCGCGGCGGAAAGCCGATGACCAATCTGGTGGGCTTGCCAGCTGAAGACGAAGCAAAGTTACTGGCTGCAATGGGCAGACTCGGTGGTCGAACTTTATGGTCAGTAGAGCAGTTGACACCCGGGAAAAGTCATTTCGAACCCGCAACCTTGGTCGACTTGCTATTTCAATATGTCATCGTGATTCTTAATCAGCTCATGAAGGAGACCCCCGTTGAGCGGCTAAGTCATGTCAATCTCCTTCCATCCAGCATCGGGCCGCTGGTGAGGCCGAAGTCGAGTGCAAGTTCTGTGTGGGACCCGTTTGTTGAATGGACTCGCCAAAGTATCAGATGGCAATTGGGCTTCTAATCAATAATGTAATGAGGGAACTGGCGCTCGCTCCGTGTCGCCGGAATGAACTTTCGGATGTCGTATCGCAAATCAGCGTCTACGACCATGAGAACAGACTGCGATTACTGTTTGCTACGTCAGAAGATACGCGTCACGTTGAACCAAGAGGATCGCTTCACGGATAACGCGAACAGGTACTCTGCCTCTCGTTCTGTAAGCCCACATGAAACTATTGAAATAAACAGCGTGGTATCCCTCGTTGTTTACGTGTGTGAACCTCTTCAGTCGCCTGCCGCCGAGGGTCTCGTTATCTCTGTCTCGGTGATTGATAATACGATCGCCACGAATAGGAAGACGTCCCACAGTTGGAAATCGGGCTCATCGGATTTCAGCGGGGTCTTGAGACTGCCTCAAGTCTGGGATCATCGTCACAGCCCTCGCAGCGTTACCAATGGAGAAATATTGAGGTCCCTCTTTGTCAGGTAGGCCCTGACGCTGTAAGGTTTGACCTGACAATGGCAATCGACGGATCAAGGAGAGATTCATGGTCGTTACCGAGGAGCGCACAACCGCGTCCTGCTCGTTCTGCCTGAAGCAGGACAACGAAGTTGCGAGGATGGTCGCTGGTCCGGGGGTCTACATCTGTGACGAGTGCGTGGCTCTTTGTGGCCAACTCATCGCCGGTCCGCCCTCGTTGCCGCCAGGACTGTCGTCTTGGGAGGAGGACCTCGACCTGAACGGAGTACTCGCGAGCCTGCCTCGGATGGCGGCCGCCGGTGCGCAGGTCGAAAGCAATCTCGCCCGCTACGTCATGAGAGCGAAACGCCTTGGTGCCACGTGGGCGGCCATCGGAGCGTCATTAGGGATGACTCGACAGTCGGCGTGGGAACGATTCTCGGGCGAGGAGTAGCTGCTCGCTCCCCAATTACGCCCCGTCGACGACAAGAGGGCGCACTCGGGTTCACTCCGCAATGAGTAGGTGCTCACAACGGACAGGCGCACCCCGCTGAAATCCGATGAGCCGGAAATCGGATGGTGTTTAGTCGTCCAACCTGGCAATGTCCAGGGCAGGGTCCGAGGTAACCGAGGTACCGACAATCAAACAGGAAGGGGATGAGCGGTCAATGAAGAGTCTTGCCAGTGGGTGCCCAATCCTGGTCTTCGGGGTACGCCACGTATTTGTCGTCGGAGAGTGTGTCCTCGCCGTCCCAGCGGTATGCGACGAGGGGTCCGCCCCTGCCGGTACTGAAGTCCACACAGGCGGCCTTCGGCGTCCAGTCGGTGACTGGTGCTGGTGCCCAGTTCCTCCAGTAGTGGCCGAACAGAACGGGCTTTGTTCCGCGGTACTCGAATGCAAGGATCTTCTCGTCGCACGATACGTCGCCTACAGCCGGGTACGCATCGCCGTTTTCCTGCTGCGAGCCGGGCGGGATTTCGGCCAATTCGCTCACTGTGCGCCCTTCGGAGTTCCACCAACGAATTCGAGCGTGTTTTCTCGGATCTCCTCCCTTGTCCAGGAAGGCGGGAAGGCCGTACTGCTCGAGGCTCAGCTCGGGCCCCTTGAGCAGTACTTCGACGGCGTTGTACAGGTCGGTCCCCTTGGTCGCCGCTTCGACGAAGATGTCGTCGTCGGTTAGTTCACTGGCTTCCAGCGCTCGCTCGACCACCCGCATCGAGGGCTCGTGCCAGCACGCGTGGATGACACGGACGCCTTCGTCGAGATCGATCCAGAGCGGCCATGTCTTGAACCACTCGACTTGCTCGGCTCGCTGTTTGGACGAGAGCTGACCGAGGAACTCCTTGTGCTGCTTCTTGTTCTTGTGGTTGTGCTCGCATATGAAGCCGTGCGGGTGCGCCGGGTCCTCGGTGGCGTAGGCGATGGCGTTGAACTCGTGATTGCCCATTATGAGATGAGCGGCGCCAGCCTCTCGCATCCTTCTCACGATCTTCAGGACATCAACGTGCTGTTTGCCTCGATCGATCAGGTCGCCAACGAAGATCGCTTGGCGATCGGGGTGTCGGTAGATGCCCTTCGTCTTTACGTAGCCAAGGCGATCGAGGAGTCCGACCAGTTTCTCGCCCTCGCCGTGCACATCGCCGATGATGTCGTATCCGCTCGTGACAACAGTGTGTCACCTGCCCGTGTCGCGGACTCACGTGCGCGGTGCCACCCAGGCTCAAGAGCTCAAGTAGTTGGTTTCCGAGCATCAATCGAGGCGACCTGCGCCACCAGATGCTGCACGAAAGTCTCGCCCTGTCCGTGGAACCGCGCCAACGCGAGATCAATGTAGAAGTCGACCATCGCGGCCACCCGGGGACCGTAGTAGATCGTCGTTGGCTTCTCACGATTGGACACCGCGATCGTGATCTCACCCGGCTCAACGTGGTGCACGCTGATGAGCTTGTCGAGCCTGCACTCCTTGGAGGACTTGGCACCCTCGAAGATCAGGCGCTGGTCGGTGACGAAGAACTCGCCGACGTCGATGGCCGTTGGCGTCGGTACTCCGGCCACGCGGTGCCCCCTCATTGCACCGACGCGGTAGCGCACGCTGCGTCCACCAATGGAGCCAATCGGGATCGAAACCCCTTGCGCACCGCCAACGAAGTGGGCGCCAACCTCGCGTTCCTCGATGAGGCTGGCGTGCTGCACGTTTCCAATCAGCGTCTCGTCCTTCTGGGGGATGAGTTCCGTCTCGTTAGTCCCGGCCCCCAGGGTGGTCGCGAGATCGACAAGGTGCTGGGCCTCATCGCGCTCGGCCTGCCAGTTACGCACAGCCTGCTGCACCGCATGAGTCTTCTGCGCCTCGGCCGCCGTCGCGGCCTTTGCTGCCTTGTTGGCACGAAACTTCTCGAACACAGTTTCTCCTTGCAATTCAGTAATCCAACTCTAGGTCTGGTCCGGTCCGGCTTCGGGCAGAACGACGACGTCAGGAGCAAGTCGCTCGAGCGCGTCTGACTTCTTGTGAAGTGCCATATTGCAGTTCCATACGACAATGCGCATCGCATCAACTTAGGCCAGCGGTATGACGCCTCGGAAGGTTGTGACCACGCAGCGGAGCCTTTGGGGGTGTGACAAGGGAACCGTCAGCAGCCCCACTCCAACTGATTCAGCAACATATAGTTCGGTAGGAACGTCGTCACTCTTGCGTGGAATTGTCTACGGGAAGAAGGATAAGCCAATGAAGTACCTTCGCGGATCCGAGTGGAGGAAGTGGGACCTCCACGTCCATACGCCCGAGTCTGTCCTAAACCACAGTTTTGGGACCGATTTTGACCACTACGCAAAGATCATGCTCAAAAGTGCGATAGATAATGAAATCGCCGTGATCGGAGTCACCGACTACTGGACACTCGAAGGATTCAAGAAGCTAAAGGAAATCGTCGATAGCGACGAGAGACTTGTCAAACTGTTGGGCGAGGAAGACGCTGAGAAGGCCCGCCAAATTCTCCTGCTTCCAAACATTGAGTTTCGATCCCGAGAATTGATTGTTGATCGACATGGCTCTGCCAAGGTGAACTTTCACGTGATTTTCTCAGAAGAAATACCAGTGGAGGAAATTGAGGAGCGATTCCTGCACAACCTGAAGTTCATATTTGACGGCGACCCCAACGAACCTGATAAATACCGAACACTGACATTGGCGAATCTTGAGGATCTCGGTAGGACACTTCAGGCACAACACGGGGAATTTCGGTCGGAGTCCGAACTCTTTACCGGAATGAACAACGCCGCAGTGAATCACACTGACGTCAGTGAGGTGTTGAATAATCAGAGTTCCACGTTTAGGAGTAAATACCTTTTCGTCGTAGCGGCAGACGAAGACTTGTCGAGGATTTCATGGAATGGCCAAGGTCACTTGCTTCGCAAGACGCTTATTCAAAAGAGCCACATGATTTTCTCTGCAAACGATGGAACGAGAGAGTTTGGACTAGGTAGACGGCATAGCACCCCTGAGGAATTTGTCAAGGAATTCAAATCCAAGAAGCCATGCATACACGGGTCCGATGCGCACGATTATGACCATCTCTTCGCTCCCGATCTTGGAAGGTTTTTGTGGATTAAGGCTGACCCAACGTTCAATGGGTTGCGACAACTTCTGCATGAACCCGAAGATCGGGTCTTCATCGGTGATCTCCCCTTTAAACTTCGAGTGTTGGGCGCTAACCAAACAAAATTCTTTTCCGATCTGAGCTTCGATCGCTCGACACCCTTATCCGTCGATGAGAAGTGGTTTACTGGGACCGTCCCTTTTAATTGCGGCTTGGTAGCCATTATTGGAAACAAGGGAAGCGGCAAGAGTGCCCTTGCAGACATTGTTGCTTTGCTAGGAAACTCCACCGCACAGGAGGATTTTTCCTTCTTAGTTAAGAAGAGGTTCCTGGAGCCGAAGAAGAATTTGGGGAACCATTTTGTAGCAGAATTGTCTTGGCAATCAGGTGAAACCGTAAGCAAGAGTTTGGCCGACAAGGTAGATAGGTTATTGCCAGAGCGCGTTAAGTACATTCCGCAGAACTACTTGGATCGAATCTGCTCAGAAATTGAGCAAGGGAACGGAACAGAATTTGATCAAGAACTTCAAGACGTAATTTTCTCTCACGTTGAATCGGCCGACAGATTGGGTAAGTCCACGTTGGCTGATCTTATCGATTTTCGAACATCAGAGAAGAACTTGAGCATTGAGAAAATTGCTGATCAAATTCACGACGTGAATAGCTCGATCGCGGAACTTGAACAACAGGCGAGCGCAGATTATCGAGACGTCATTCAGGGAAAGTTGAATCAGAAGAAGATTGAGTTGCAGGCTCTAACTGATTCACTGCCCACTAGTGTTGCTGCACCTGAGGATGATGCGAGCAGTAGCGCTGAACTTCAGCCGATCAAGGATGAACTCAACGATTTTGTGACAACTATCCAAACGCTCGACGATCAGATAGCTGCGGACCAAAAGAGGTTAGGTGAGCTGGCATTGAAGTCAGCAGCGAGTGATCGACTTTTAGAGCGAATCGAAAATCTCACGAGGTCGGTTGACGCTTTCTATGAGGCAAGTGATTTAGATTCTTTGACTCTGAATCTGGAGATGAGGGACATCGTCAGATTGGAGGTCGATGACTCTGCCATTCGCACTGCAAAGGACGATGCAGTTCGAGAAATGGAGCCGCTGAGAACGACTCTTGACCCTGATAACGTGACATCACTCTTTGCCCAAAAGTTGGCGGCACAGAGATCTGCTCTTGAAACACGTGAAAAATTGGACGAGCCAAATCGCAAATACCAAGAGTACTTACAGCAAACTACATTGTGGAATCAGCGTAAAGCAGAACTCGAGGGTTCGGCTGAGATCACGGACTCACTGCTTGGCCTAGAAGCTCAACTCGATTTTCTTTCGAGTATTCCAGCAAGGATTGACGGTCTCAAGACAAGGCGTTCAGAGCTCGTAAAGGAGATCTACGCCATCAAGAATTCACTTCTCGAGCAATACAAACTCCTCTACCGGCCAGTCCAACAATTTATTGATAAGAATCCCGTATCAGGAGATATTCAAGCACTGGAGTTCTCTGCTGACATTTCTGCAGAGGGTCTTGTCGACGGCATGCTTCGAATGATTCATCAAGGTCGAAAAGGTACATTCCAGGGAGACCAGGAGGGTAGAGACCGGCTTAATGAATTGGTTTCGAGAAGTGATTTTTCATCGGCTGCAGGCGCACAAATGTTCATCGACGAATTCCTTCATCTCTTGACTGAAGACTCACGCGATACTCCGCCGAAGGAACGCCAGATTGGAGATCAACTCAAGGCCGGCATTGCGCTTGAGGACTTTTACGACTCCGTCTTCAGTCTTGGTTATTTGCAGCCAAAGTTCTCGTTGCAATGGCTGGGTAAAGCGCTCGACAAACTGTCACCAGGCGAACGCGGCACGCTTCTTCTGGTCTTTTACCTATTGATTGACCGTCGTGATATTCCACTCATCATTGACCAACCTGAAGAGAATCTTGACAACGAAACCGTGACTAGCTCCTTGGTTCCCGCCATCAAGTACGCGAAGAAGCGCCGACAAATAGTTATCGTCACGCACAATCCAAATCTCGCTGTCGTTTGCGATGCAGAGCAGGTCATCTATTCACAGATTGATAAGACGGATGGCAACACAGTTACGTATCAGTCTGGAAGCTTGGAAGCGAATCCGATTACACAACATGTTGTCGATGTACTTGAGGGAACGAAGCCCGCTTTTGATTTACGAGATGCGAGATATGAAATCCTTGAAAGTTGAGGGTGTGAATCGGCCTGGGTATTCCGGAGGCTCTCCAGGAAACCCAGGCCGATTCATTTTGTCAAGGCCTTCGTTCACTTATCGCCGTTAACGCTCGACTCGTGACGTGGAGACGAACCTTCGACCTTCTCTTCGATGAGTCCAGGGAAAGCTCTCAAAATTGCGTCTATGTCAGTGGATCCAGTCTTCTCTCGAACCAATTGTCCAAATATCGCACAACAGTGGCCCAGACTCCTTACTGACTTCTGTCTCTCGTCTTCTGTCTCCTGGTCCGGAGTCAATGGCTTCAGTCCCTGGAGGGCGACTTTAGCCTTGTCGAGCGGACTTCCCGACGAGTCGCGAACCTTCTCTTTCGGCGGCGCAGATGATTTCTCGATTACGTCAGAGATTGCCAAGACCACATCTCCGGCACTCCTGATCAACTGTTCGTCGCCGGCAAGCCACACTGCTGCTTGAGCATCCAAGACGGGCCCGAAGTCGGAGAAAAGATAGTCACTAATCTCAAGAACATCTGCGGGCTTGCGATGATGAAGCACAACATCAAGTCCCTCAGTGATACCCGATCGAGCAAACATGTTCGCGCGCATCGATGCGGACCTCAACGCAACTCGGTTCGCTCCTGCAATTATGAGAATGCAGGCGTCCTTCAATTCCTTATCTCGAGCCGTCCTTTTTGATCTGGCATCCCGTTGCCAATTCACGCCGAACGCTCCAAGAATTGACAGCGTTGCCGATCCTAGCGAGGCGGCAACCACGGCCCAAGCGGTATCTGATCCAGTCATTGAATCAATCTAGTTATGGTGAATGAATCGGGAATTCTGTTTGGAGGGGTCTAACGCATGAGAGTCCGTCAGTTTCGGCAAGATCGCCCATCTGGGCGACATTCCTCTCAACGCAGGGAAGGACTAGGTGCTGCGGCTTCATTCCCTCTGCATCCGATGGCCGAGTAGTTTGAACAGGCGGCGAACTTCCCGTACCGCCCCTCGCGTTCGAGGAGAATTCCCCAACCGCACGTTGAACAAGTTGAGAAGAGCTTTTCAATGTGGTTAGAGCACTCGAATTTGAGTGGACCCTTGGATATGACGTAGAGCCTTTGATTGCACTCCGGGCACCATGGTGAACGGAATTCACACGGTGGCTCATTTGAACAATGCGTACTGTTGTCCCAAGCGGATTTAGTGAGGACTCCGGTGGTGCACACTGGGCACCTGAAGATCTCAGTCTCCGTAGGTCCAACAAGTGTGCCTGTCTTCGCCTTAATCAACTCGGCGACGAAGAGCGACGGTTCTTCGATTGGTGCGATGAGGCGACACTCGACTCGAGCTCGGGTCAGGGCAACGTAGAAGAGCCGCCGCTCTTCGGCGTACTTGTACGACTCGGGTTCGGGCAGTACCAGCCCAAGAATGGGGTCGTCCTCGATGGTGGAGGGAAAGCCGCGGAAGTCCTGAATTACATCCATGACCACGACGTAGTCGGCTTCCGATCCTTTGGAACGGTGAATTGATTGCACATTGAAGGGACCGCGCCATAGTTCGGCGACCTGCGGGCGGCTGGGCAGGCTGCTGTTGTATCTCGCTACCACTAAGAGTGACGCTGCGCCATTGTGGCCCTCACCGATTGAGTCGATCACCTTTCGCAGATTGTCGACGTTGGCCTGCGCCTCGGTGTCGGTGTGAATGAAAAGGGTGTTGCGGGAAGTTGATGGATTGGTGGAGACGATTGTCTTTTTGAGCTGGCTCGGATTCTTCTGTACGAACTCGCTGGAGATATCGGCCAGTGATTGTGGGAATCGGTGGGTTTCGGCGAGGCGCACTGTCTTCTTGATCAGTGACAGACGACTGGCTCGTCGCATGATGCTGATGTCAGCCCCAGCGAAGCGGTTGATTGATTGCCAGTCATCGCCAACGTACATGAACTCGGCCCGGGGGTTCGCCACCTTCATTGCCGCCAGGAGCCGCTGACGGTCGGCTGAGATGTCCTGGTATTCGTCGACCAGCACGTGGTCGTAACGGAACGCGACTGAGTGATCGATCAGAATTTCGGCAGCGCCGTGAATCATTTCCGAGTAGTCGGGAAGTCCGAGGTGGAGTATTTCGGCTTCATAGTCGCTGAGATACTCCGAGAAGATTTCGAGGAACGCCTTGCTGCGTCGGTCGCGAGTTCTCAGGGACTGCAGGGTCTGCGAATTGAGCCGCCGCGCACGGACGTGGGCGAGGAACGACGTGCAGAGCTTGACGAATCTGGTGGTGTAGCCGACTTGACTGGCGGCGTTCGCTAGTTCGGCGCTTGTTCTCCACTGCTGGGGAGCGCCAAGGTCGTCCAGTGCCTTCTCGAGCTTTTGAGTGAGGATGCCTTCGCGCAGATCTTGATATGTGAGCTCCACCAACGTCGTGTCATTTTGGGCGTGGGTCTCGCGCTTCCAATTGATCTCCTTGAGGTACATGTCGCGATCGACGTAGGGTGCGGTGTTTCCCTTGCCGTCGATGCCGAAGTACTCAACGTAGATTGCTTCGCCATCTCGAACTTGCACGGTGAAATCTGGCCGATGCCAGACTCCTCGGTTATTGCCTTTATAGATTGCTTCGTATCCGTACTCAACGCCACGGCGAAAGAGATAGTTCGCGATGATGAGTTCGCCGTGGCTCTTGACGCGTTGATTAGCGAGCGTCCGGGGAATGGCCCGCACGTACGCCGAATAGTCTTCAAGCGTCTCAAACTCTGCGTGGTCGCGAAAGGGCACCAGCATCTCGCTGAAGAATTCGATTAGAAGATCACCGTGGTCAGAGTTGAGTGACTCGGTTACGTGGTTCTCGAAAAACTTCCGTACGACTTGATCTTCTCCAAAGGCCACTCCGCCGAGTCGACCATTCTCGTTGAGTAATGCGTTCCCGAACCCGTGAAAGGTCATGGCCTTCATCGGTACTCCAGTCACCTTGGCCCGTTCTTCGAGCTCCAGCGCTGCGGCCTTGTTGAAGGCCAGCGCCAGAATTCGATCCGGGCGGGACCTCTGGGATTCCACGAGGTACTTGGCTCTGGCCAGAAGAAGGGTGGTCTTGCCGGAGCCAAGTAC
>VFSW01007143.1_pt1 | contig 16262 bp, 11 predicted proteins | sample 5358111 | NCBI WGS metagenome assembly VFSW01 (sample SAMN11554181, study PRJNA540505) | mine drainage metagenome | isolation source: sediment from site ElyBrook_90M | place: USA: Ely Copper Mine, Vershire, VT | collected 2017 | reverse complement strand
GTTGGGGTAGGCATTATAATCTGTGCCCAGATTCAGAGGGTCCAGTGATGAACTTACCTCGGGGTCATAACCTGTGTATTTTGTAAAGGTTAATAAATTCTGGGCAGTAACATAAATGCTGGCCGATTTGAATGCCGAGGTTAATTTTGGCAGAGGAAGTTCGTACGATAAAGTTATTGTTTTAATGCGAAGGAAACTTCCGTCTTTAAGTACATCACTGGTACATCCCATTGCATCACGAAGAGTACTGCTCACCCTTGGCAGAGTATTGCTTGTGCCCTCGCCATGCCAGCTATCTGTTGCCACATACGCAAATTTATTGGTGTTAGTCCAGCCGTTTTCGAGAAGATACAGGTTCTCATCGATTATCTTATTTCCATTAACACCATGCAGGAATATACTTAAATTGAACTTTCCAACTGTAAGATTGCTGATAAGTCCATAAATAAATTTAGGTGCTGCCTGGCCAAGTATGGTCCTGTCATCTGAGTTCACCTGTTTGTCACCAGTCAGGTCTTTATAAATAGGATCACCGGGCAAAACCGCCTGCAAAGTGCCGCTGGCGTTTATTTGCTCCTGCGTTTGCCATATACCTCCAAATTCATAACCGTAAAATGAACCGATCGGATAACCTGGTTTCAGGATTTGGGTATTAGGGGCATTGCCATGAAAAACGTCGCTGCTGAGTCCTCCGGTATATATTTGTGGATTTGGGCCGAGGCTCTCTACCCTATTTTTGTTGGTGGAAAAGTTAAAAGTAGTGCTCCACCTTATTTTATTCTTATCTACGTTAAGTGTGGTTAATGCAAATTCAAAACCCTTATTGCTCACGCTTCCTATATTCTGAAGAATACTTGTATAGCCGGAAGTCATCGGGATGTTTACATACAACAAAAGGTTTGAGGTGTTCTTGTAGTAGTAATCAGTAGTAATTGTCAACCTGTTTTTCCATAATCCCAGGTCAAGGCCGATATCAGTCGAAGCTGTTGATTCCCATTTCAGATTTGGGTTGGCTATGTTGGCAGGAGAGATTCCAACAACCCTTACAGGTGTAATGCCTAAGGCATACTCATTCTGGCTGTACTGGCTTAATGCGTTATATGAACCGATTTCCTGATTGCCGGTAACCCCATAGCTCATCCTCAGCTTCATATCACTAATTGTCTCTATATTTTTAATAAAGTTTTCCTGAGACATGTTCCAGGCAAAAGCTCCCGATGGGAAATATCCCCATTTGTTGTTTTCTCCAAAGCGGGAAGAACCGTCGGCACGCATGGTAAATGTAAAAAGGTATTTATCCATAAGCTGGTAGTTGATCCTGCCGAAATATGAAGCTAAAGTATTTTCCTGAAAATAGGCATAAGGGACTCCCGGAGTTCCAACCCCAAAATTATTGACTCCGAGAAGATTTGTCGACAGGTTTGTAATATTGGCACCAAAGCCCTTGCTATACCAATGTTGAAAAGTGAAGCCAGTCGTAATACTTACAGAGTGGATCCTCGCGAAAGTGTTAGAATAGTTTAAAGTATTTTCATTAAGCCAGTTATACTGTCTTCCCGAAGATTGAGACGAATATCCGACATTCAGATATTCATATATGTCTGTGGGAATAAATTGTTCCCGGCCATTTGTAACGTAATTTACACCGAATGTGCTTCTGAATTTCAAATCTTTTATTATCTCCCATTCGCCATAAGCATTTATAAAAGAGCTTAATGCATGTGAATTATCCGTAACTTTTTTGGCCCATGCAACCGGATTCCCTAAAGGTGAAACCAGGCCTACCGGTTCATTCTGCAGGGTATAATCACCATTGCTATCCAAAACAGGTGTCATTGGATTAAACTCCAATGCATTTTTCAATATACCGGTGCCATAGTCAATACTTGCAGGAATCGAACTCTGCAAGCTGTAACCCAGTTGAGAGGATACCCCCACTTTTATTCTTGGACTGATGGTCTGGTCCAAATTATAACGGACGTTGGCTTTTTTGAAATCAGAACTTATTACTACACCATTTTGATCAAAGAGATTAATGCTAAGGTAATGTCTGGAATCATTACTGCCTCCATTAAAACTTAATGAAAGGTTAGAAATGGGTGCCAATCGCAGAACCTCTTTCTGCCAGTCTGTTCCTTTACCAAGTGCATCGATTTGTCCCTGGGTAAAAGGGAGGGGGTAGGATGTTCCATTCAGGTCATTGTTCTCCTGGTATACTGTATTGTTATAGATGGCAAATTGTTTTGCATCCATTAAATCAAATTTCTTAGTCGTTTGCTGAATTCCATAGTATGCATCTACATTAATTTTTGTTTCGTTAGGACTTCCTCTCTTTGTCGTTATCAGGACAACCCCATTGGCACCCCGGCTGCCATAAATAGCCGTGGCGGAAGCATCTTTCAATATATCAATGGATAAAATATCGCTGGGGTTGATATCACCTCCACCACCTGCATAACCGTCAATAACATATAATGGATCACTGCTGGAATTGATAGAGTTAGTGCCACGGATCCTTATAGAGAAAGCAGCTCCTGGTTGCGACTGTTGCTGGGTAACAAGTACACCGCTCACCCGGCCTTCCAGTAATTGTTCGGTACTTATAACAGGAGTCTTTACCTGTTCATTGGCTTGCACTGAGGCAACAGAACCGGTAATATCTTTTCTTCTTGCGGTGCCATATCCGATAACGACAACTTCGTTTAGCCCGATGGCTGCCTCTTTTAACACAACATCTATCAAAATACGACCACTGGTTGGAATATCCTGTCTTAACATGCCAATAAACGAGAAAGTCAGTGTGTCATTCTGACCCACATTGTTTATGTTGTATCTACCGGCTTCATCAGTAAGAGCACCGTTTGCAGACCCCTTTACCAGAACTGTCACCCCCGGAATCGGATTACCCTTTTCATCAGTAACGGTACCTGATACCTGACGTTGCTGAAGCATCAATTTTGGGGTAATTACAATAAAATTGTTATCAAGTACTTTGTAGCTTACCTCAGTATTGTCCAGAAGGAATGAGAGTAAGTCATCTATCGATTGATCAGAATTAGAAAATGTCACCTTTTTGTCAAGGACGTTAAATTCATCATTATAGAAAAACCTGAAAAGGCTTTCATTTTCTATGGTTTTGAGTACATCACGAACGGACTGATCCCTGATGTCCAGATCAAATCTGGTTTTCTGTGAATACACAGAAGCCATCAAATTAACGGACAGGAAACATGTTAAAATGATTGATAGTTTCATAGCGCGTAATAATTTGAGAGGGATGGGAGGAAAGTAAGCATAGTACCTCCATGAATGGTTTTTTTTCATACTTTTGTAAGGTTAGGTTTTTAATTAATTTTAAGACTTAATCGATTGTTTTAAAGGGGGTAGGGGCAAACTACTCCCTTTTTCCTTGTTCATGGTGGTTTCAGAATTCTCATATTTTGAAATTTTAGCTTAATTATTCTCTTTTTTCATAATTTTTTTGAATTCATCCCTGTGATTAATATCGAGGGTAAGCCTGATAGTGTCCTTTGTGATCTGATAATCAAGAGGGGCAGTCAGTTTTAAAGCATTAAACAGTTGATCAACTGTCTCATTTTCAATTGTACCCGTGAATTTATACTTCTCTAGTTGCTCGTCATTAAATATGATTTTGAGGTTGTACCTGCGTTCCAGCATAGGTGCAAGAGTACTTAATGGCTCCCTGTAAATGATCCATCTCGGATCCTTCCATGAAGTGTACAGTTCGGTCCTCACATTTGACTGAAGGTTAATGGCTTTAAGTTTAACCTTAGAACCAGGTTCAGATGTACCATTGTCTTTAGCGCTGTCGCTATATTTTTCCGTCACATTTGTCTCTTTGTGATAAATGAGCTTATCTTTAGGGTGCAGCAATATTCTGGAATTCTTATCTGCCATGCTTAAAACACTTATGTCAATTTTGCCCTCTTCAAGGGTAGCGGCTATAGTTTGTTCTTCAGGATAGGACTTTACATTGAAACGGGTACCGAGAGCTCTTATGACAATACCCTGAGTATTCACGATAAAAGGATTTGTACTGTCTTTTGCAACTTTAAAATAGGCCTCTCCGGTAAGGTTGATTGTACGGTTGTATTTACCGTAATCCTGACTATAAGTTATTGAAGTCCCTGCATTAAGCCATATCTGAGTACTATCAGGCATCTTAACCATGCTTCTGGCACCCATTGGGGTTGAGATTTCGGTTATCCTGTTTGTATTTTCAGGCAGTATCTCCCTGGATCTGCCGGATAGCCACCATGTTACAGCTGATCCTAAACCAAAAATAAGAAGCCAGGAGGCTGCCAGTTTAAAATATTTTTTCATACTGACATTTTCCCGGCTCCAAATTCCAAAACTAAACCCTGATCTTATGTTTTTTTGCGCTAATTTATTCTTTAATGTATCCCAGGAATGTTCTGTTTGATTTAATGATTCACTGTTTATTCTACCGGATAAAATCCAGGAGTCCTTTAATTTGTTGAAATAAATCATGTTTTCACTTGAGGCATTGATCCAGGTGTTTAACCGGACAAGTTCTTCATCATTAACAGAACCTGTAAGATAACTGACAATCAATAATTCGATGTCAGTGTTCAGATAGTCGGAATCTTCCATAATGTTTTCTCTATGAATAAGACACTAAAAGTTTTGATTTCGATGAATGATTCCTGAAAATATTTTTACTTTTCTGTTTTCAGGACTGAAGCTATTTTCTGAAGAGCTCTGTAGATATGCGTTTTAACTGTATTTTCTGATAATCCCAGCTGAATTGCAATTTCTTCATTTTTCAAAGAATCAAACCGGCTCATAAGAAAAACTTTGCGACTCTGGTCAGGTAATTCTTTAATTATCTGACCAATTATAGCTTCAGTCTCATCTGAGAAAATTTTCTCAATAAAGTTTTCGTCAATTCTGTAATTATCAGAGATGAATTGCCAGGTCTTCGCGGGAGAGACGATATTAACTGATTCTTTTCTGGTCTTTTGTTGTCTTTTGACATTTAGAGCATGATTATGGACTGATTGAAACAGATAGGCATTAAAAGACCCTTTAATATTTAATTCCAACCGGTTTTGCCAGATTTTAAAAAAAACATCCTGAACCACCTCTTCTGCCAGTTGAAGATTGCCTGTTATTTCAGTAGCATAGTATACAAGAGACCTGGAAGCTACCTTGTAAACTTTTTCCAGAGCATGTTCCTCACCATTTTGTATTTGGTGCCAGCAGGAGTCGAAGTCTAAGTACATCCAAATCGGGATAAATCTTGATAAATTATTGAAGTTACATGTTATTATCCAAAGTTAATTTTATTCTTAAAATTATTTGAAAAAAAAGGTTTATAATACCGTTGCCAGAAAACTTGCAGTACATTATTAGCGAATAATTGTAAAAGGTATGTCATTTGCAGAAAAAGGCATGCGACAAAATAAGCAATAACTTTTATCTCAAAAGGAAGGATCCTTTATCAGGTTGCAGAAAGAACCAGAAATTCAAGTGGTTGATAATGCTTAGCTTAAGATTGCCTTTCGCAGATGTTGAGAGAAGAATCCCGTTCTTTATGTTGGAAAGCACTGATTCAAAAGAATGATACTGATCAAAAAGTGAATATGATTCCTGACTAACTAAACTTTAACGAGCTCATAATCCATGTTTCCCAGCCCGATTTTTACTGCATGTTCCAGTCCGGCCTGCCAGAAGGTATCAGGATGTGCAATTTTGAATTTATCCTTCCCCGAGAGATCACCATGAGTATGGTTTTCGCAAATCCTGCTTCCGGGAAGCGCCGGTGCATTGATCACCATATCGGCACATGCCTTGTCAAGAGCCACAGGATCGAATGAGGCAGCAATCCCCAGATCGGGGACAAGAGGGTAATCATTATATCCCCAGCAATCACAATCGGGAGATATATTCATCATAAAATTTATATGGAATGACGGTTTATCCTGAACTACGGCTGCAGAATACTCTGCAACCCTTTTGCATACCGTTTCGGATGAACCCTGCCAGACCACCCTGGCTGAATCGTACTGGCATACTGCTACACACTGTCCGCAGGCGACACATCTGTCATAATCTATATGAGCTATTTTATCCGGCCCCACCTTTACGGCGCCATAAGCGCAGTATTTCTCACAGACCCTGCAGCCGGTACAGTTCTCTTCAAAAATTTCCGGTGATGCTCCCGAGTGAAGAAAGAGTTTTCCGGGTACTGATGCGCAACCCATTCCGAGATTTTTCAGCGCTCCTCCGAAACCTGTCATCTCATGACCCTTAAAATGGTTCATGGAAATAATTACATCGGAAGCGGCAATTGCACTTCCTATTTTGGCTGAAGCACAATATTCCATATTCAGGGTGATCTCGGTAAAGTCATTCCCTCTTATCCCGTCAGCTATAACAACCGGACAATCAGTGGCAAGCGGATTAAACCCGTTCTCAAATGCAACCTCCAGGTGGGACAGCGCGTTTGAACGGCGCCCGTAATAAAGAGTGTTGCAATCAGTAAGGAAGGGGATAGCCTCCCTCTCTTTTAACATCTTTACAACCCTTGCAGCATAGTTTGGTCTCAGGTAGGAGAGGTTTCCGGGTTCACCGAAATGGATTTTTATTGCTACAATTTTTTTTTGAAAGTCAATCCTGTCAATACCGGCTTTGATTATCAGTGTATCAAGTTTCTTTAAAAGATTTTGTGATGGTTTTGCCCTGAGATTGGTAAAATAAACCTTTGATGCTGACATTTCCCCGGATTTACTAAACAGATAATATTTTCGCCAATTCAACCAGGCTGTGGTTTACATCTTTATGAAGCTTCACTGCTCTGCGGAACGGTACAAGGGTTATTTCCCCGTTCATGATACCAACCATTACGCTTTTCTGATCATCGATAAGGGCCTCCACAGCTGCATGTCCGAGACGGCTCGCATTAACCCTGTCCATTGCTGAAGGTGATCCTCCCCGCTGAAGATGGCCGAGTACCGAAACTCTTATATCATAATCTGTAAAATCGTTTTTAACTTTCTCGGCAATTGCAAATGCCCCGCCCTCTTCATCACCTTCAGCAACAATGATAATATTACTTGATTTCTTCCGTGTGTTGCCTGTCTCGATCAAGGCCTTCAGATTCCGGGCTTCCCCCTTTAGCTCAGGTATAATTATTGCTTCCGCACCTGTCGCAATGCCACTGTACAGCGCAATAAATCCTGCCTCCGCACCCATAACCTCAACAAAAAACATCCTGTTATGCGCACTGGCTGTATCCCTTATCTTATCGACAGCTTCGACTACAGTATTAAGCGCTGTATCATAACCAATTGTGTAATCAGTTCCGAATATATCATTGTCGATTGTGCCGGGTATACCTACAAAGGGAATGTCATATTCCTCATTGAATATCCTTGCTCCCGTAAATGATCCGTCCCCGCCAATCACGACTACTCCGTCGATCTGCGCTTCCTTTAGATTTACATATGCTTTGGCCCGTCCTTCAGGTGTTCTGAACTCCTCACACCTGGCCGTTTTGAGTATAGTCCCTCCCCGCTGGATAATATCACTTACACTGTGCGACTGCAATGGTTTGAAATTTGCATTAATCATGCCCTGGAACCCATGACGGATTCCTACAACTTCCAGTCCGTTGAATATCGCGGTCCTGGTTACACCACGGATAGCGGCATTCATACCAGGTGAATCTCCTCCGGAGGTGAGTACTCCGATTTTCTTAACTTTTCCCATAAAAATAAATTCTAAAATACGGCGACAAAGGTAGCATATTTTTTCTGCCCGGCAAATGTCGGAACTTTCCTGTAGTCAGATATTTGAAATAATTTCACTGATTTTCTCTATGAGCCATTTTGGTGTCGACGTTGCGCCACAGACTCCGGCAGATTTTCTGCCGGTAAACCATGATTTATCAATTTCATCAGGCGATGAAACAAAGTGAGTATCGGTATTGGTACTTTTACAGACCGAGTATAGTGTTTTACCGTTTGAACTTTCCCTGCCGCTGACAAAAATTATCACATCATGTCTGCTCGCAAATGCTTTCAGATGAGGTTCCCGGTTTGATACCTGCCCGCAGATTGTCTTGTTAATTTTCAACATTTTATCAGGGTCGGATGTGCTTTCCTCTCCCATTTTTGCACTGAGCAGGGCTATAAAAGTGTTATAGTCCTTAACACTCATGGTCGTCTGGGCAAACAGATAGACCGGCCTCCGGGTATCAATCTTATAAAGATCGGAGGGGACTGAAACAAGAATCCCCTCATTATTTATCTGTCCGAGCAGCCCGACCACCTCTGCGTGGCCGCTTTTACCGAAGATTACTACCTGCCCGTTGTCTTCCTTGGTATTCAGCCAGGTATTCTTTATTTTAGATTGAAGCCTTTTTACTATGGGGCAGGTGGCCTCAATGATCTCAATATTGTTCCTGAGTGCAATCAGATATGTCTCAGGAGGTTCCCCGTGGGCACGTATAAGCACCTTGCAATCCTTAAGCTTTCCGAATTGCGCATGATCAATTGAAATGAGGCCAAGCCGTGAAAGCCTCTCCACCTCCCTGTCATTATGAACAATTGGACCAAGTGAGAAAACCTTTTCGCCCTTTTCCAGTGCCTTTTCGGCTATTTCAACGGCGTTTTGCACTCCAAAACAGAAGCCGGATTGTTTATCAATTTCGACTACCATTTTTCTTTTTCTCAATTATCTCTTCTATCCATTCCATCTGCTGGCTTACGCTCATCCTGCTGTTATCAAGGATTATTGCATCATCGGCCCGCCTTAAGGGACTGATATCCCTGTTTTCATCAGCTATATCCCTTGCAATAATGTTTCTTCTGATCTCTTCAAATTCAACGATCATCCCTTTGGCTTTCATCTCATCAAACCTTCTCTTTGTCCTTATTTCGACCGAAGCTGTCATAAAGATCTTAATGTCAGCATCAGGGAATACAACCGTACCTATATCCCTTCCATCCATCACAATCCCCTTGTATGCGCCTATCTCCCTCTGAAGTTCGACCATACGGGTTCTTACTTCATGTATCTGGCTGATCCTGCTGACGTAAGCGGAAACCTCCATGCTCCTGATCTCTCTTTCAACATTTTCAGAATTAAGAAAAGTCTCATACTCCTGGATGTCGGGATTAAATACAAAATCAATAACAATCTCACCAAGCTCCGAGAGGATCCCCTCTAAATTTAAAACCCCTTTACCGGCAAAGTGTCTTCTGAGGCAGTAAAGGGTAACTGCACGGTACATCGCCCCGCTATCGATATAAAGATAGTTCAATGATTTCGCAATTGCCTTTGCAAAGGTGCTCTTCCCGCATGAGGAGTAACCATCGATCGCTATTATAAGTCGTTTTTCCATACAATTTTTCAAGGCTCCAACATTTACCCATGTCGCTCTTTTTCACCCAGCCGGCAGACATGCAGCTGGCTGAGAGTGCGAAATTTTGCCGTAAAGTTTATAAATAATCCGTGACATATCAATAAAAGACTAATTCCGGAATTTTTTATAAATTTTGTCTGTACGTAAAATCAGTGAGACGTGGGTGGATGATCCGGCCAGGTGATAGGTAGCCCTGCCAAACTCAATATCAAGAAGAGAGGTATTTATACCGAAACCCCAGGAAAATCCCACAGTTGATATTTTTGAATCCACCTGCAGCTCTTTTCTCCTCTGATAGTTGTATCCTCCGCAGAAATAGAAATTTTTGTGAGGTATAACTTCCGCACCGATAATAATATGTCTCATCATGTTTTCGATAAATTCCGGGTTTGAAGTATTACCGTTACCGGTTGTTCCCGCCGGCAGATACTGGTAAGTAAGGTCATACTTCTCGAGATGTCTCAGTGTCAGGGAGAACCTGAATGGAGCATAAGCCAGCTTCTGTGAAACTCCTGCCTGAATCTCGAAGGGTAATTTCTGATGTGGTTCCCCGGCATAGGAAGTGACCTGATAACCTGTATTTTTAATTACCACCCCCGCTGAAAAAAGTTTGCTCCTGCTGTGAAAGGAAGCACCAATATCAAATGCAAATCCTATGGAGGTGTACCTTTCGAGATGAGATAATATGGGCTTGAAATTTACTCCAACCGAGAATAACGAATCAATTTCACGGGAATAGATTAATGAAACAGCATACTCAGCGGCACTGAAATTGCCGGTTATTATTCCCGACTCATCACTTCCGGTGAATGTGCCGTAATTAAGGTAGGTCAATCCTGCGGCAAAATTGCCTTTGCCGGGAAAGGATCCTGAATACATTGCCAGCCCGTAATTTATGCCGGCGAAGTAGTTCACGTAATTTAAGGCAAGTGATTTGTCCATCCCGCTGCTGAGAAGTGCAGGATTATGATATGCAGTATTAAGATCACCGGTCTGCAATGAGACATTTGTGCCTCCAAGTGCAGATATGAGACCTGAATGGGTAAGGTTCAGGAATTCATATATATGGTCACCCCCGGTCTGTGAGAAGGAGCCAATTGACATTACAGCGAATGCCAGAATATTTAGTGCCTTTTTTACCATGTTATAATTCCCTGCCTGATAATATTAACCTTATGGAGCTGGCAGTACTCCTGGTTTTACCGAATTGTTTTCCATGTCGACGTACTCCTGAAGTTCCCTGCTCCTGACAAATGGACCGGTACGGAACAGAAGGATTGAAACTCCTATCACTGCAAGCAGTCCATACCCTGCAAAGACCACATTATATGCAAATGAATAGCTGAACCGGGCTGCAAGATTTTTTATAGTCAATCCGGATAAAGACTGGAAGATTGCACCCCCAAGTCCTGATCCGACACTTGCCAGTCCCCATACTGAAGCTGTTGCGCTCAATGGGACGACATCTGCAGGAATTGCAAGCATGTTGGATGTGCATGAGGCATATCCGAAACCGGCGATAGCCAGCGTGAAAAGTGCCGCCACAGGGCCATTTATCAGGAGCGGGCCTGCTAACAGCGAAACAGCCATGATTCCTCCGAAAAGTCCGACAGCTATTTTCCTGGCCCGTGGTATCGGAACGCCCCGTTTAATTATCATCTGGGTAAACAGACCGCCAACAATGTTACCTATGTCCGCAACAATGAAAGGGAACATTGCAAACCACCCTATCTTTTCAAGATTCCATCCATGGGTATCGGCCAGATACCTGGCAATCCAGAAAGTTATGAAGTACCAGACAGGGTCTATAAAAACTTTTGAAAGGATCAGATTTGAAATGAACTTGTTTTTCAATAGTTTAAGCGGGGGGATAATACGGCCTCTCGATTCCCTGAGGGAACGTTCGGGAGTATAATATATGAACCAGAAGGAGAAAAGCCACAAATATCCCAGGATACCGATCACAACAAATGTGATCTGCCATCCGAATGTCGTACCCAGCCAGGCAATAAGGACAGGAGCAACTACGGCCCCTACCGCTGCTCCTGAGTTGAATATCCCTGACGCGGTTGATCGTTCTTCGGGCGGAAACCATTCTCCTGTCAGCTTGATTGCCGCAGGCCAGTTACCTGCTTCTCCTATTCCCAGGAGAAAACGGAAAATCCCGAACTGAAACGGAGACCTGGCAATGGCATGCAAAACGCCGGCCGTGGTCCAGAATGCCATGCAGACTGAATATCCAAGCCTGGTCCCTAATTTATCTATTACAAAACCGGAAACCCCGTTTGAGATCAGGTAAGCGATAAAGAAAGACGCAGCGATATATCCGAAAGCGTCATCAGGTATTAAATCTCTCAGCTGGCCGTTGGCTGCCAGGTAATTGAATGACAGGCGGTGCAGATAATTAAGTACTGTTGCGGCGAAGGCCATGCTGATCATTACCCACCGCATCTTCAAAGGTCCGGAATCTGCCGGGAGCCCTACCCCGGTATAATTACTTTTTGACACATTAAGTACTTTACTTCATTAAGCGGCCACGACTTTTTCCGCATTTAAACTATGCACAATAGACACCGCCGTTGATATCAATAGTCGCTCCCGTAATGAATCCGTCATATTCCGATGCAAGCCAGGCTGCGGCACGGGCAATGTCATCAGGATTGCCAGAACGCCCCAGCGGAATTCCTTCTATTGTCTTCAAAGCAGATTCCCGCGTCGTATGGGTACTGTGGAAAGCAGTTCCCTCAATAAATCCCGGGGTAATAGCATTTACTCTTATCCCCTCGTGTGCAAGCTCTGCCGAGAGAGCCCTTGTCCAGGTAAGCACCGCTCCTTTTGTTGTGGCATAAATGAGAGACCCGGGATGTCCTCCTCTTCTTCCTGCCAGGGATGAGATATTGATTATGCTGGTTCCTTCCACCCGGTTAAGATAAGGGAGGATTTCCCTGGTGACCATCATCATCGAGGTCAGATTGATGTCGATAAGCCTGTAGAAATATTCCGTGTCAACCTGAGGTAAAAAACGCCTTTCGACCAGACCACCTGAATTATTCACAAGGATATCAAATGTCCCGGAGAAGAGGATAGCTTCATTTATGCACCTCAGTACCTCTTCCTGTTTTGTAAGGTCTGCCCTGATGCATATGGCTTTCTGACCTTTTGCTTCTGCTGATTTTTTTAGCTTTTCCGGATATTCGGAGGAATGGAAATAGTGCATGCAGACATTGCAGCCTTTTTCAATAAGAGCCTCTGAAATAGCTGCCCCGATCCCCTGGGAGGTCCCGGTGACAAAAGCCGACTTTCCTTTAAGTGTTCCCATATGTTTGATAGTTAATCGCGGATTTATATATTACAGAATTCCTGTTCTTATCTTTCCCTGTCATTTAAGCTCAATAGCTACAGCCTGGTAGGCTCCGATTGAAGGAAAGAAGAGCTCCAGTGTCTGGCCGTTGATATTCTTCTCAAATACTGCCTCTTCAAGAGTGTAAACCTTCTCTACCTTTTTATTCGCGGGAATGCGTATCTCCAACCTGACATTTTCCACAGGCGCCAGGTAATATTCATTTTTCAGGGGCTGTTCAAATTTATTCCCTGTCCAGTTTGTCATGTGCAGTATCATCCGGTTCCCGTTCATCGTCAGGTTGGCAATGAGAGCTGCAGGGGCTTCCAGCTGATAGGGAGCAGAATCCGGTGATGCGGTTTCTATGATCTTTTGAATAAGCTCCCCTGTAAGATCCTGACCACCTGCCTGATATAATGATTCCAATGCAGAGGCGCAATAAATTACGCGACCTTTTCCATATTGCGACATTACTATACCCGGGAGCAGTGGCTTTTTGTCAGGTCCCGTAACAATATCCATCAGGACCCTGCCACCCTCAAGAACTTCAACGGGCTCATAAAACCATAGAGGATAGAGTTCCCTCATGGCTTTTCCACCAGCCATCATTTTGTCTCCTTTTGATACCGAAAGGTACAGATCATCAGGCCCTCCTGTCATGGATGTGTAACTGTTAACTGTAGCAGCCAGCTCACCTGACGGTATTAAGGGGCGCACTTTGAGAAGCTCCTCAAGCCCGAATCGCGGAAGCCGCTCACCGGAGGCACCAAACAGTGAAGCATCGCAGCTTGCGATCAGGCATCCCCCGTTTTTTACATACTCCGTAATATTCTTTACCCGTCCGTCTGAGAGGAAGGGGAAATTTGCAAGATAAAGAACAGGATATTTTTTTAATCTTGCAGGGTCGTCCAGTATCAGTTCACTGACAGAACCCGCCTGAATATGATTGTATAAGCAGGCTGAGAAAGCGCCCAGCGTGGAAGTACGGGCATTGACGACTCCGTCATTCCAGCTCGTGTGTATCATTCCCGGGGGGCTGTCAAATGCAAAGACGACACCCACATACGGATAACTTTCCATCCCTTCCAGTTCCTTTTCGTACTTTTTGATGAGGCCAAAAGGATGACGTACATATTCGCGGTTATCTTGCTGGTACATATAACCTGTAGGCTGAGCAATGATTGAGCCACCGCCAAACATCAGGTTGGTGAATATCTCCTGCTGATAATTGATGCCCTGGAAGGCAAGTCTCGGCCAGTTATGATATGTTCCCACATATGGCCAGACATGGAGGCCGACCGACCTCGGAACTCCGACTCCCTCTGCACGCTCAAGCATTGAATGTCCCCGTTCATAAAGGAAGGCATCCATGGAGTTGATTATCCGGGGATCGAGGGAAACCATATTCTCAGGGTTGTTGATGTTCGAAATCAGAGGGATATCCTTATGTGACTTTACAATCTCTCTCACTTTCAGCAGCACCTTTGTTATGTATACCTCGATATACCACTGATGGTATTTATCGATTGTCTTTAACTCCTGCGGAGTATAATCTTCATCTTTTTCATGATATGGGATCTCGAGCCCCGTGGCGCTGCGGAAACCGTTCCGGCAGCCATCACAGTAGCAGAGCTTTTTCCCGGGCCAGAAATAAAATGGCATCCAGGCATCGAAGTAAATGCCGTCAATATCATAATCGCGTACGACATGCTCAACGAGATCAAGGAAGGCTTCCCTGTAGGGTGTCATCCAGCAGACCGTACCATGATCCTCCCCGACGTACATATGCGACCTGTCAGGCTGCCCTCCAGGAGTGGTTTTCTGCCCATAATCAGGGTAATCCCTGGTGACCATCGACCAGGCAAGCTTATGACCTGTTGATATGTACGGGATCACTTTTATTCCGAGGGGTTTACAGGCCTCAATTGTCTCCGACAACAGGTCGCGGTTTCCCTGGGAAGGGTGCCTTGTAAAACGGACCCCCTGAATAGTGGCATATTTTCCCATTGTAGAGATCCTTGCGACATTTGCATTCATATCGACCATTGTCTCTGCCAGGAGCCTGGCATCAAATTCAAGTTCGGGAGCGAAAGGAGGCTGATAGGCATCCATAAGAAAGACACGGGCAGTCTGAAGCCAGTCAAAACGGTCAGCCTTCTCCGCGATCCGCTGTGAATATGACGTTCCGGAGAAAAGAAAAAAAACCGCCATGAACAGATACATCTTATGCTTTGAGGCAATAATTATATTGAGCAGAAGACAATTGTCATCCGCAACCAATGGTTTATAATTATTCATACACTGAGATATTATAGTTCAACACCTGATAATCCGGTCACGCTATCCCTTAATCCTGTCAAACGGGATATCCCAAAATTACTTTTATTTTAGTAATAACGAACAGATTTATGCTATCTCTGTTATCAGGCAGTTTTTCCGGTGAGAGTCAGTGCTTCATCTATACTTTTTACCCTGCCGTTCATCTGTGCCATCAGAATACCGGAGATTACAATTACCATCCCAAGGATATTCTGAAAGGTAAGATTTTCACCAATTAATATGAAAGAAAACAGAGCGGTGAAAACAGGTATGAAGTTGGTAAAGACATTAGCTTTAAGGATCCCTATCTTCCTTACAGAAAAAGCAAATAGTATGAAGGCGCCGCAAGATGCAAAGGCCGCCAGGGACAATATTGGCAGAAACATTGAAAAAGTGTACCGGGAATGCATAAAGACAGTGGAATCGGAAATCAGAAACAGGGGGAGAAAGAGCGTGGCTCCGATAAGATTCTGAACATTTACTATATATACCGGGCTGTACTTTCCGACAAGCCTGCTGAGAATGAGGTTATATCCCACAGCCGAGAGAACTGCAAAGAGAACAAGCGCAAGTCCTTTCAGATTGTAAGAAATTGTACCATTATTATTGAGAAGGAAGACGAGTACCCCTATAAATGATAATATGATCCCTGAGTAGTTTATAATCCTGAGCCTCTCCCTGAACAAGAGCCAGGCGCCAAGAGTGGCAAATACGGGTATAGTAGATATCATTACCGAGCAAACGGTCGCGGAGACATATGTAAGGCCAAAGCTCTCTCCGATAAAATAGAGGAAAGGCTCGAATAGTGCCAGCATTATGAATAACCTGAGATCTCCCTTTTTTATCTTCATGAAGCCTTTTGAAATCACAAGGTAGACTGTCAGTATGACCGTTGCGGCAAGAAGCCTCAGAAAGACTATTGTAATTGGCTGGAATGTTTTGTTTGCAATCTTGAACCAGAGAAAGGAAAATGCCCAGAAGATCATAGCCAGGACCAGTGCGCCATATGTTTTTAGTTTGCTGTTCAATACTTTAAAAATTAAAAAAATTTTGCCGTATTATGGCGTCGCGAATTTAATTTTATTATTTCATTTTTTCCGGAAGAGCCTGAAAAAACTTTTACCTGCGAAAGACAATAGGATGATAATTTCGACCATCAGGTCAGCCAGGCAGCTGACCTGTCATTAAAAT
>VFSW01007142.1_pt1 | contig 16262 bp, 8 predicted proteins | sample 5358111 | NCBI WGS metagenome assembly VFSW01 (sample SAMN11554181, study PRJNA540505) | mine drainage metagenome | isolation source: sediment from site ElyBrook_90M | place: USA: Ely Copper Mine, Vershire, VT | collected 2017 | reverse complement strand
ATATAATAATTGTACTATTCCGCTGTAATATGTCCTTAATTTGCGTCACGTAAGAAGTTAAAACTTGTTTTGAATTTTGCTAAATCTCGTACCGGGTGGCTAGATTTGATTTTTTAATTCGTAGCTATTTTATTTGAGGTATTCGAATTTCTCAAGTATCAGCTCCTTTGTTGCATATTCGCCGTAGACATCTAGTTCGTGTTTTCTAATAATAGGGAAACTTTCCAGAGCAGTTTCGACCTGATTCTTGTGATAACCATACAGATGAAAGAAGCATGCATCTAATTCTGCTTTTAGATGCATTCGTCTTTCCTCTTCGAAGCGAAATGGCGGACCACGAAATCCTAACTCTTCTGCCCATGGTTGCATATCTGGGGCTGTATACGTCAATTCCACTACCCTTCGAGATATCCAATTTGCTACTGTGTCTGACGGTGAATCTGACCATGATGCTATTTCGTCAAAAGTCTCTGGAGGAAGAACGGGAAGTTGCTTCACTATAAAGTAGCTCAAATTCGTACCTCCCATCTTCATCCCGGCTAGTGCATCAAGCGCGAAGGAGTTAAGACACGCCATGAGTGCGGCAGCCTTCATTCCTATCCCATTGTTAGCCCGTATTAGCATCATGCTGTGGCCAACGGAAGTGCGGGGAAATACTGTAGAAATTACAGTTCTCTCGTTGGTAGTGTTGGTTATCCCTCTGAATCCCATCAGCCACTTGCGATCCCAACTCTCCAGCTTTGCATCCACCTCCTTTTCAGGAACCCAATACCGGGGCAAAACCGTAAAGTTCGGATCCTCCTTGCGCCTACTACTCACCTCATCTGGTTTGTCGCCAGTAACCCCCTCGTAGGTTGCGAAACGGTGATCAAAGTGGTGAATCAATTTGCCTTCTTAAAGTGGGAGTAGGCGGGTTCCGTCTTCGTTCACAAAGATATTCCCCTCCAGCTTTGCACCACCCGCTTCGCATTGAGACCTCGTTTTGAATAGAGCAGAGTCATTTGTCATATCGAATAGTCTTTTGAAGCTGACTCCCCAGGGATTTTCTTCTGATGGCCCCTCTTTGATCAAAACTGGTACTCTCTGGTAGACCTGCTTTGCTATCTCGGCATCTTGGCGATTTCGAAATATCGGAGTGGTTCCCGTATTGGGGTTAAAGAGTTTTATCTCCTCGGCACTGATACGTATCCTTCGATCGGGATCATTTAGAACCGACATTTCGTGTGCAAAGAAGACGTAGTCTGCCCCCTCATTAGCTGGCAAAACGGATCCTGTCAAGGTGAGGAGGCAGAACTTTTGCCGACTATCGACAGCCGGAAAGATTCCTTTTCTATTCTCGAAGTCGTAGAGACTGACTATCGATTGATTTGCCGTTAGATCGCTGAAGAACGCGCTAGTGCTGTCGTCGGTAGCGATTCCAGTGGGAACGATGATACCGCACCTTCCCATTGGGCTAACTGATGTTCGCGCCATCTCGGCAAAGATGGCATAAGTGTTTACATCTCCCTTGCCGGTCAGAGGATAACGCCCACTTTTGATAAGGAAGCTACTTTCACCGGATGCCTGACGAAGAGCTGCTTGATACGCAGCAAAAAGTCCAGGATCGTCAACTTCCAATTTCTTTATCAGCGCTTTACGATTTGCCCCTTTGGCCTCAACTATCTCTGGTGCCGTCGCTGCGAAGAACTCTTTCTCTGCCAATTTGACCTTTTCCCACGGTGGATTCCCGAGAACAACGTCAAATCCGCCTTCCCACCCAAGACCCCTTGATCCTTTTGCATCCCCTTTGACCCTAAATATCTCAGGAAATGCAACATGCAAGTGGAGAAATTTATATTGATTGGCCAGTCTTTCGACTGCTTCGAACTCCCTTTGGGCGACACCTGAACGCCCGATCTCTAGCGCTCTGTTTACCGTCTCTGTAGTTATCTCGGCCGCATCCGGTAGCTTTTCGTTCACGAACGCAGCGCACCATATATCAGCAGCTAGCTTTGATCTCTCTAGTTCCGATGACGCCTTGAGTTCGTCCCAAAGAGCCGCTTTTCGTTGAATCGCTGCGAAGTTGTCGTCGGGAAGTGCCTCGAGAAGAAATACTTTTTCCACGATCTCTGAGGGCTTAGCTGAGCTCGCGAGAAGATTGAGAGTTTGTAGCCCCTTAAGTCTGATCTTTTTATTTAGAGCCTTCGACTCCTTGATCTTCGCCTTGGAGTCTCCTTCGAGGTAGTTGTACGCTTCATCCGGAACGCCAGAATCAACAAGCGCCGGCGTCGCGCCAAATAGCGCATTTCCAACCACGATGTGCCGCTCTAGAAACGTAAGAGGTTTTCCCGGCTCCATCGCCTCCATCCAGAGACTCACCTTGGCTAACTCAACCGCCATAGGGTTGATGTCCACGCCATAACAGCACTTAGATACAACTTCGCGCAGAGCATGGCGTACCTCTGTTGGCGATGCTTCGGGCTCCCCTGTTCTGACTTGTGCCAATTTTTGCGCAATTCGGTGCGCTGCCGCTATGAGAAAGTGGCCACTTCCGCACGCAGGGTCGAAGACCTTGAGCCCGAGAATTGCTGCTTCAGGATCCTTATCCCTTGCGGCCCGTTCGAGTACCGGATCGAGTGCGCTCTCTAGTAAGCTAGCTACCAGTTCACTTGGGGTGTAATAACTACCGGAGGTCTTTCGTTCGTTTCCCGCTGCGGTCAGTAACCTAAAGCTTGCAGTATCAACTTCAATCTCAGGATTGAGCTCCAACAGAGCTTCATAGACGCTCCCGAGTTCTTCTGCTCCAAGGTTCGCAAAGTCGACGCTCCTTCTAACGCCCTCTGACTGAGTCGTTGAAAGGTGAATTAGGGCTTCACCAAAGAAGCTGTTGACAATGCGACACTTTGCCAAATTAACAATAGCCTCTTGCGACCACAAAAAACTTCCCAACGGAGCAATTCCGAGTTCCCTAATTCCGTCGGGGTTTCCAAGGCCCTCCATAACGACCGAGAGCATCTGCCACATATCGTCGTGTCTGTCAGAGCGAATCCCCCACGCTTGACTCCGTAACCTCTCGGTCGAGTACCACTTCTTGTACCGATCCTTTACTTCTCTGTCTATATCTGGAGAGTGCAAAAGGTCTCGATCTTCGGCGACGAATAGAAATAAAATCCGATAGACCAAGCGAAGGATCTCGCGGTAGTAGTCACCGCCGATTAGGTCTCGATTGCGCAAAGCCTCGCGAAGACTTTGATTATCCGGATGGGCAAGAAATCCTCGACCCAAAGATTCGATCGCTCTTTCAACCCCACCCCGCAGTGCATCAAGTGCCCTTACACCCGACGAGTTGATCTCCGCCCGCCACTTTTCGAGCCAACACTGTGAAAGATCTTCACCTTCAAAACGACTTTGGTGAACAACCATCCATAGAGTTACAAAGTCTTCATATCTTTCGTTGACAAAGATGACCTCAAGGTCAAATTCAAGGTATGACTGGCGGGTAAGACTTGTACTATCCCGTAGCAAGCGCAGTATCAAACCATTTGAAACAACTCCCCAAAGGTATCCTTCGGAGCGATTCAATATCTCTTGTACCAAAGCATGTGGACTCATTCCAGCTGCACCGCGCACCCCAGCGCTACGACGATCTAACGGTACCCTGGCGCCGACTAAGTGAATGGGAACCCCTTGCCACTCATTCGACAGTGGATAACTTTGGCCGTTGATTTCGACACTCTTGGCAGCTGGCAGGCGACCAAATCCAAGTTCGTTGAAGAGCGGCCCTAGCCATCTCTCTCTAGTGAGAGTTCTGGCTGTATCACTTTGGTCCTCCAACTCTCTGAGGCGTGCCGAAAAGGATTGCCATGCATCAACGAGGCGATTCCAGGAGCGTGTAATAATCTCGCCCAACCGCTCGTTTTCAGCCAGGTGATAGTCGACCTCACGAAGCCCCACTACCCCACTCTTTGGATCACGAATCCTAGATAGAAATTCAGCAGGCAGGAGGCCGCCGACACTTCTGATGCCGCTTCCGTAACTTTCAGAATTGTTCACTTGGCGCCTCCAGGAAGCAACACGTAGATTCCGATTACATCAAGTGGCTTCATTAACTTGACCTCTACCTCACCACGGCTTCTTGCTGCTTCGCGGACCCTCATGTGGCTCTCGCGGAGAAACACTCCTCGTTCCTCCGCTCTCTCTTCGAGCTCGCCGATCCACCGGTGGTAATCGCCAAGCGCATCCCCGAGAAACTCTTCGGCTTGAAATTGAAGCACGTTTCCCGTAACTTGAGCATCAAGAAGCTTTTGTGCTCTTGAACTTTCGATCCAGGAAATGCCATCGCCGGACCCCTGATACCCAGCGATTAGAAGGTCTTCAGCTAACATTTGTGACTTGGGTGATACGAGTTCAAATCGAAGTCGCGCAACGAGTACCGTCGTCACGACGTCAACAGCCGAAGTCCTTCTAACTCCAGCTCTAGCTGCTGGACCAGAGTTATCGAGGGCGGAGTCGACTACCCAACTTGAAAGGCCAGAGATAAACGAGTCAACCCTCGTTGCCTTTCGCTCGTTGGCTCTACTCACTCCGGCATCGAAACTCAGGTAGAAGTCGCCCTTGCTATCTGAAAGTTCTCTAATAGCTGACGGTGCGTTTTGGAGGTTAATCCTGAATGGATCACTGCCGAGAGTACTTCCTCCTACCGAGCTAATGACACTTTCTACAAATGTTCTAATATCGTCAACGCTTCCAATTGCCTCTTTTACCGACTCGAGCTCTTTGGCTACAGTCTCTGGTCCAAGGGTATTTTGCGCAAAGATGGACCTAAGCTTTCGCTCGCGCTCCGCGCTTATCTCCCAGGCGTCCGCAAGTTCACGTTCACTTGGCCAAAGGCCCTCAAGCGTCAACTGAGTGCCCTGTCCCAGTCGCTCCCCGCTGCTTAGTACGCCTCGGATAAGGGTTTCAACGACGGCATTTGGATCGCCTGGAATCGGTATCGATATTCCTAGAGAATTCCTAATCGATTGATGTTTGCGCAAAAGCACATCCATTACCAGACCGTCGATTCGGTTGTCGCTTCCATAACATGTGATGACTCTGACCTCTTTGGAACGCTGTCCATAGCGATCTACCCGACCCTCTCGCTGCTCATGGCGGGTTGGGTTCCACGAAAGGTCATAGTGAATTACCGCATCGAAACCCTCTTGAAGGTTGATGCCTTCAGATAGACAGTCAGTTGCTACCAAAACTCTCTTTGGATGCTCGATAAGCTCTTCTACAAGTTCTTGGCGGTGCGCCGAAGGCACTCGGCCACTGATAGCCAAGACGTGGGTACCTTTGAGTTTTTCCTTTAAGTAGTCCGCGACGTAGTCCGCTGTAGCTATGAATCTGCAGTAGACGATAGGTGAAAACCCATCTGCTAGAAGACCTTTGACCTCTTTTACGAGCTGTTGAAGCTTCGCATCCTTTTCGCCTTGACAAGCAAGCGCTCGGCGTTCAAGATCACGAAGTAGTCGTCTCTCCGAAGATTCAACAGTCGATGACTCTCCTTCCTCAACGGCCCGGTCATCGGCTCCGAGTCCTTCGTCGATCTCGGATAGGTCATCATCGTCTCCTAGGTCTAGGACTCGTTGACGCCCGATTCGCTCGACCTCTTCGGCGTCTTTGGCTGTGGCTGTTTCTGCCCGTTTCCTAAGAGTTGCCGCTGCTGCAGCTGGTGATGACGCCATTGCTCGTAGAAGTGCTAGAACTGACCACCATGTAACTCGCTTTAGTCGTTCGTCTCCGACACTTTCGGACGTTCGACTGGCCGCATAGGAAATTGTTCTGTCGAATAGATCCTTGTACTCTTCTGATAACTGATATGCAACTTCCTTTGAAAGTCGCTCCGGAAAGTAAGTCTCGCCTAAATAACTCTTTAGATCGGCTCTACGCCTTTGTACGAGATGACGAGCAACTCTCTCTCGAATGCGTCGATTTGCATCTCCCGATAGTTCTTCTGGTAGGTTCGCAAAATCTTGATCAAGCAGGGCCAAAAGAGAGCGAAATGCACCCTCATTACCGGAGTGTGGAGTTGCAGTTACCAAGATTAAGTGGCGCGACTCGTCACTTGCCAGAGCCTTTACTAATTCATGCCGCTGATGGCGTGATGATCGAGTACGAAGGTCGGCTGAAGCTCCGTGAGCTTCGTCGACGATTATAAGTTCGGGAGCGGTTCTGAGAAACTCAGCGCGACGTCGCTCTGCTTTGATGAACTCGGTTGAAACCACCGTTATTGGATAATGGTCAAATAATGTCTCGCCTGTTCGACAATTTCGTTCGAGGGTTGCAGCCGTCGATGCAAGTACAACCTCTGCCTCTAGACCAAATTTCGAAGCCATCTCCTGTTGCCATTGTGTCGCTAGGTGTGGTGGAGAAAGAACCGAGATACGAGTTACCTCACCTTGTGCAAGGAGTTCAGCCGCAATCATGAGTGCTTCGGCAGTCTTTCCAATTCCAACGTCATCTGCGATTAGTATCCTCACCGGATCCAACTTGAGCGCCATCATCAGCGGCACGAATTGATAAGGTCTTGGGTCAAATCCAAGTCTTCCGAAGCTACGAAATGGGCCAGCAGAAGATCTAAACCCTAACTTCAGGGCGTTAGTCAGCATTCGTGCCGATGCGAGGTCCCCAAGGTCAGCGATTGTTGGTAGGGAAAACGATGATGGAGATACAGATTCAATTGAAGTAAGAACTCCCGCGATCTCTCGATCTGATCCACCAAGTGGCCTAAGTATGAGTAGGTCGTCACTCGATTCGGGTAGAACTACCCAGTCCCGTCCCCTTGTTTTTACGAGACTTCCAACGGAAAATGTCAAAGCTGTACCTTTCCAAATATCTCAGGTCTTGAGGCCACCTTCTCTAGCCAATCCTCTTGGTAACCAAATCTCATCACGCTCCACCCAAGTGACCTAAGCCGCTTTGTTGCAGCCTCGTCACGTTGAGCGACCTCGGGATGGTTATGCACCGGGCCATCGATAAAGATGGCAACTAATTCCCGCTCGTAAAGAAAGTCGGGACGGCAATTAGCTGCTTCAACCAAGTGGGCGGCACTTGAAGGGAGGCGTAAACCCCTATCTGCCAAAAAGTCGATGAACTTGTTCTCGAGCTCACTTGCGGTGGCAGCTTTTAGCTTCTTCACTGCATCTTCAGCATCTTTTGCGCCACCAGTGGCGGTTACTTTGGAACGGGTGAGATCCATCAGATAGCTCTTGACACTGTGTCTGTTGAGTATCTGGTGGTCAACTTGATTGAAGTACGAGAGTAGGCAGTCGTAGCACGCGACGGTGCAATTTGCTGACCCCTCCTGATATTTGTCTTCTCCCGTCTCCGGATCGAAGTGAGACAATTCAAGAGCTACCTTCGCAACCCTGGCGAGTGCCTCTGGCTCTTCGATTAGGCGGTGAAGTACTCCAGCTCCGCCTTCAGTCGATTCATAGAAGAAGAGCCGGCGTCGATCATTGTTACTAGGGAGAGGCTCAGCACTTAATTCATTATCTTCGAGCTGATATTGAATTTGAATTGCATTCTTGAGGGCCGCCTGCAGTGAAGCCATCACCTTGAGTCGATCTTCGCGATCCGTCGGTAGTCCCTGTACTTCTATTACCAGTGCGTTTCGTGTGTCCTCCACGAATGGAACGACGACTTTTGTTGCATTTGAATTTATCGGATCGTCGTTATCGGAAGTGGTTTCACTATCTGGTCGCGTCGCCCAATAACCCCGTTCAATATCTAGTCCGAAGCCCTTTTGGGAAGGGTTCGAGCGCCTTGACCAACCCAAGTTGATTCGCCACAGAGTAGTTGCCTGACTGTAGGTGAAGTTAAGGGCTACCTCATCATCAATTGTTGCATATCCGCTTAAAGGAGTAGTTTGGCCGAAACGATACGAGGTAAGTATCTCATAACCGTGGCGTCTCCTCTCTTCTTCGTCGGAGTTGATTCGCTCTCGCCGCTTCGTCACAACATTTTCTAGGCGAAACAGGTTGCTCATTGCGACGCCCAATTCGTCGTTGCAACCTTCGCACAGGTCGACTCCTGCTTCACCTTCAATTGGATGTAGGTACCCGCAGCTTTCGCATACCTTTGCTCTTCTGGTTATGAATTGATCTGCGCGCTCGCCAGAGTCGCCACCTGCTATCGGGATGATTACCCTATTTACCTCATAACGAGAACCTTCGTGATAGATGAAGTTACGGGGGCCAAATTCGCTAATTGCGAGAAAGCGCGGTCGCGATAGAAATCCATCTTCACCGAACCCTCTCCTCCTACCAGGTATGAAGGCAGACAATGGTAGGCGAGGGAAGGAGTACCCAGGGAGAAAACCTTCGGCCGCAAAGTAGCGGTATGTGTAAAAGTCCGATTGGGTTGAGTTTCGAGTTTCGGCTAGAAGAAGCTCTAACTGAGACCTAGCTTCCTGTCTCAGTCTGTCTGCATTCTTCCGGTCCTCTTGAGAGCGAGAAGCGTCGTTGCTGATTCTATTTTGGACGGCAACTTGCGAACTTGCTGCCCGATATAGCCCGCGCCAACGATCTGCGGCTTTGTTGAACCGAATGGCGACCGAGTTCATGGTTTCACTTAGCCATTGATCGCTCCACCACCCTGATGCTTCAAGTTGAGGTCTTACGTCATTTAGCATTAAGACGGCCTTCCTAGCAGCGCTATCTTTTGGGTCCTGTTGCGAAAGAGCCTCGGCGACATTATCCAGTAGTGTGAGTTTTGGCTTTTCACCACTCACGTCGAGAAGTTCGGTGAGCTTTGATTTAAGATCCAACTTGGCAGAGCTTAGCCAAAGCGAATGAACGTGAGCCCTTACTAGATCTTGGTTCGCAAGGTCAAGGCGTGGTGGTGATACCTGACCAGAGATCATTTTGTCGGGGCGGCGGAAGAAGTATTGATCGTGAGGCGATCCTGTCGTTGCGTAAGTAAAGACAAGGGCAGGTTGCCCCGACCTACCGGCGCGCCCCGATCGCTGAGCGTAGTTAGCTGGCGTTGGCGGAACGTTTCGAAGACCAACAACTGCTAGTTCAGCGATATCAACGCCCAGCTCCATTGTCGGGGAGCAAAACAGCGCGGATAGCTTTCCTTCGCGGAAGCGACGCTCTCGATCTTCTCTGATGTCCGCTGGAACTTGTGCGGTGTGCTCTCGGGCCTCAAGGCCAGAGAAAGAAGATGCGGCGCCAGTGTAAAGCTTCCTGAAGTACTCATTTGGCTTTCTTCCATCTACTGGTGGACGATGGATATGAATAGGGTCATCGGCGATATCTCCATGGCCCTCGAGCCAGGTTATAGCCGAAGCTTTGAGTTGGTAACCCTTACTGGTTGTCCCCTTGGGCGGTGGTACCTCTGCCACTACCCCGCTTCTAGCTAGGACTTCGAACAGGTCAGTAATGAAGGTCTCAACTTCGTTGGATGGAATCCTGTCGCTTAGATGATTCAACGTAGATTGTCGGCGAAGCCATTGCCCAAATCCACCTAGGCGGGAGATCCATACGGCACCCTGGTAGTTGGCCTTTCCTCTGGAGCCAACAAATGCGACTTGCGATCGAGCCAACTGTTCATTTTCATCGATCGACCATGGCGGTCTTAGGTGCTGACTCGACCGTTGTTGCAGGCGTTCTTGAAACTCTGCCTCGAGAAAGTCGACTTTGACGGCTAATTCTCGCCTTAGATAATCCAAGAGGACCGTTACGATCTTCCTTCGAATTTCAGGAGTTGCCGACGACAGTGCATAGTGGTAACCGGACCAGAGCGAATCCAACCCCACTATTTCGTCGATATCGTTATAGGTAAATCTCAACAGCCCCGTTTGCTCTAGGTTCGGCGACATTATCCGCCAACCGCGTTCAAGGTCACGGTAGATCCGATAACCAAGAATGTCCCTAAATGCCTTTTCGGCATCTGTCTTAGCGGAAAAAAGGGCGTCGGGTGATGAGGCATAGGCCTCAAAAGGTATTTCGATGGCTTCAAAGATTGCTTGTGTCAAGTGTTCGTGTGATATTCCAGCCTCGCCCGCGTTTCGCAGTGCTTTGTAGACCGCGGATCGAAGTTGGGTCATCTCAATAAAGTCATTGAAGTGACCAGCCTGAAGGGAAGCATCTTGTCGATTGTCTGTAAAGACAAGCAACTTACGCGCCTCTTTCGGTAGGGTCGACTCATTTTTTAACTGCCTCAGAAGTGAAAGAGAGAGGATCGTTGTCGAGGTCGATCTGCCACCAGATCCGAGAGTTGTGAGTTTGGGTACGTCTGATCTCTGGCGACTACTGTAGGTGACCCCGCAATTGAGACAAAATCTAAAGGGCCCTTTGAAGTAGAAGGCCTTGAATCCGCCTTCATTAATGGTTCCATCTGGGGCAACTTGAACCGAAATTGGGATCAACGCCCTTGCATTAGATTTGATGCGGACTTGGGTATTTGATATCTCCGTCCAATCTTCAGGTATCGCATCGATGACATCGGATTCACTTGTTGACCAGTCGCCTACGAAGAGATAGCCAGCTTGGGAGTCTTCGTCGGAGTTGTTGTCACTGAGAGTCCGTGGGACGATTCGCGGAGTTGTGTTGCTACTCAGCCCTTGATTCTTTGCTAGTCGCTCTGCTGTTGTTCCAAGGAGGTGTACTAGGTAGTACTCCTGTCCGCACTCTCGGCAGAAGACGAGGGGGAATAGCGCCTCTTCGTCACCGTCGGAATTTTTCTTCCATACAGCACCATCGAAGGAGAGTTCACGGTCTTCGGAACTATTTACTGTGGCAGATACAACGTCCCCGCGCGATAAGAACTGATGTAGTCGAAATGCAAAGATGGGGAAGCGTCCCCCTGGACGCATAATTTTGTAGCCGGCCAACAACTGCCTTCGAATTGCATTTATGCATGTGTCAATGTCGATTCCGGTAAGGTCGCTGAGTTCTGCGGCGACTCCAATTTCCTTCCCAATTGGACGTGGCAATTGGCGAACGAGTTTGCCAGACGAGTCCTCTCTAAGGCCGAAGTTTTGTTCAATAAATGACGACAGAGGGTCAGAGGTGAACATATCCGACTCCGACGATGGGGCTGCTCCGGAGAGAATCCGCTGACGTAGTAAATCCTTCGCAGCGCTGTCTAAAAAGTCGTACGGCTTTGTTGCGCGTCTGAGCGTCTCGCCAATGACTGCATCTGGAGTCACTTTGCTTCCGAAGAGAAGACTTGCAACTCTTGCAACTTCAGCCTTCGAATCACCGGCACTACTCATGGTCGCTGAAGTTCCAACGATCTGTAGCTTTTCACCACCGCAAGCAATTCGTGCACGACGAGCTAGAAAGGCAACATCAGCACCCTGTCGTCCTCTGTAAGTGTGAAACTCATCGAAGACTAGAAATCGAAGGTCCTTAGCTGCGTCAATAAGACGCGACTCCTCGGTACGGGTGAGGATCAATTCGAGCATTACGTAGTTTGTAAGAAGAATATCCGGCGGTTGTTCGATAATCTCTTGACGATCAAGGTCGCTCTCTTGACCGGTATAGCGCCTAAATGTGACTGGTCCCTTTTTGTTGGGATAGCCGAGGTTCAGGTACTTATCGAGCTCCTGGGCTTGTGAATTGGCAAGTGCATTCATTGGATATACGACTATTGCCTTTATGCCTTTACCGGGACCTTCGCGAAGGATGGCATCGACGATCGGAATGATGTACGCGAGGCTTTTACCGGAGCCGGTACCTGTAGTTAAGACGTAGTTCACGCCTCGCTTTGCGATTTCGATGGCTTCAGTCTGATGTCGATGTAATTCCAAGGGGTTCAGGACGTTCCCCTCGCTATCTTTGATTTGAAAGATGCGGCGGCATTCTCGATGGAGAAATTCCCCGTCGGCTAGGTTGTCGATACGTCCACCGGATTCGAAACTTGGGTTTAATCCGATTCGCGGTTCCGGCCAGAGCAATCCCGAATTGATCTCTTTATCGACAGCATCTTTGATGCGTTGGTCTGCGATCTTAAGAAAGCTTTGGACGTAGTCGGAATAATCATCGACCATCTGATCTCGGAGCTCAAAGACATCCAAGTTGGTTACTTTCTATCTCAGGTTCTGGGAACTATTTGGTGGATATTGGATCTAAATCCAACCTAACTTCTTTACCTTACTATTTGACTGTTCTGATTAGTTGGAAATTTCGCTTGAAAGTCGATCCATTGAGCGTAAATGGTAATTGAGAGATGTAATGACCGCGAGATTAAGGTTCGAGCTGGATCCGAAGCATCTACAAAATCCGAATGTGGTCAGCGCGGTATTGCTATGGACCGATGGGCTGACGCGGCCACTGCATCTCGTCGCAAAGTTCCTTAGCGCAATTACATGAATTTAGAAGTTCGTAATCTTGAAATTAAAGTCCTCGCAGCGAACGCAGTTTGCGAAAAGGCTTTTAGAAATAAGTCGAATCTAGCCTTGCATCCTTGGCGCCGTTTTGCGGTCTTTACGTAAGTGGCTCGTGCGTGGCCCTGTGAATTCTAGCTGATCGAACTGCGCGGTCTCTTGTCGATGAATCAATGATAATGGAGTTATGGTCCCAAAATTGAAAAAAGGTCTCTGATTGAAGGGACAGTCGAGAGAGGCACTTACTTAGTTCGGCTGGGGCCAATTCGGTCAAGCGTTTCCAGCGGGTATTACGGCCGCAATTGAACTCGGTGTTTCAAATGGTCGAGTTGAAGGTTTGAGCACCAAGATACGATTAGTCATTGCTAGATGTTATGGAATTCATTCTGCTGAGGCAACTCTAGCGTTGGTGATGCTTTCTTGTGGACCGATTGATCTCAAGCTTCCGTACGAGAAGAGATTTCCATCCATATGAGTGTCAATAGTGCCCTACTTATAAACGGTAGGAAGGTACGCAGAATAATGATGGTCGCCGTGCGATTTTCCAATGGACAGTGATCTTGATCCTGGTGGCGTTGAGCTTTTACGTTGAGAAGTTAGGATTTACCGCTTACAGCTGGGGAGTGGACGTTGTCAACGTTCTCTTTTGGGTAAGTTTTAGAACCTTTCGATCGCGCAAGAGAAATAAGAATCACGCAAGCGACTGATGGCTCCCCGCTTTCCCACCGGGCCAGGTGAATGAAAAGGATGAACTCGACCGCTCTCCCTTGCGTCGAAGTCGACCTCAGGGCAAGTAGTAAGCGATCTTGTTGTTCAAATATCTACGTCCTCTTCGCCGGACAACCTATCTTTGCCGATCGCCTTAGTCGCTCAAGTGATTCGATCGCCATCTACAAGAGCAGATGCCAACTAACTTGGAATCAAGTTTCAACCTCCACCCACGAAAATTGGTTACACTACAATATTCATCGAATTCTCTGCGCGTCTCGGGTAGGAGACCTCGAAATTCCCATCTGGATCACTAGTGATCAAGGCGACCAGAGCCCTCTCGTTCATTTTGAGATTCAGTACGTACAGAGCATCTGTGAATCCGTAAATCCCTGCGGTTCGGATGCACTATCGACTGCGGATGGTTGTGCCATCTAAGGCAGTTGTAATCGCGATGCCGTTGGCAGCATTGATTCTGCCACTCTCCTACTCTCCTGTTTGAAATTCTGGTGTATGGAGAAATTCAAAGTGTCTTCCGCGCCACTCCAATTGGAAGCGGTCTCACTTTATCGGATTAAAAGTGGGAAGGATCGATAGAATCGATCACTGATATGTATTAGTAATATATATCAGTGGAGGGTTGAAATATGGACATAGCAAAAGTCTTTCAAACCGGGCGAAGCCAAGCAGTACGAATACCAAAGGAGTACCGATTCGCTGAAAGCGAGGTATCGATTCGACATTTTGGAAATGGCGTCTTACTGTTACCTATCAATCATTCATGGGAACTCTTGAGTGTTGCGTTAGGTGAATTTGAGCCGGAATTCAAAATTACGAGAGACCAACCAGAAATACAAAGTCGTCCAGAAATCGTGGGTGGATGAGATACTAACTCGATACAAATATTTGCAATTACATCATCAACGATAGGCCTCATCATGTTTTGGAGAGATTCCAACTCGAGGATCCGGGCAATATCGGATTGTCCAGCGTAAGTGCTGCTGAATTGGCTTACGGTGTAGCTAAGAGCGGATCGACGAAAAATCAACGGGCGTTGGAGATGTTCATGTCCGCCCTAACCATACTGCCCTTCGATGAGCAGGCAATATGGGAGTATGGACGTATTCGATGTGAACTCGAACGAATTGGTCAGCCAATTGGCGGTCTTGATACCATGATTGCAGCACACGCTATTTCACTTAAAGCCACATTAGTAACGAACAACACCAAGGAATTTGCTCGAGTTCGAGGACTAAGGCTCGAAAATTGGAGTTGAAGTGACGAGGCTGTAAAACGGAGATTGCTTAGATCGTGCAAAAGGGACAACTTTTTGCGCAGCTGCTGAAGATTGATTACAGATGTTCGTAGCCCGCATCAAAGTAGTCTTTAAAACCACCAAAGTTAGAGTGCCGAGTAACCGCGATCCCTCCTCGAAGTTATGAACTTATTCAGGACGCTCGTTTGAACTCTTCGTAGCGCTCAGCGAGACGGTCTTTATCCGGTTTAGCAGCGCGCTCTCTAGGGAGAAGAATTTTAGTTCCTGCTACCTTTTGAATCCCGTGTAGTAGCATCTGTCCGTCAGTCTCTTTCATGAATCGTTCCTGCACGTCGACGACTCCATCTGGAGTTATCCCTACAAAGTTATTGTCGTAAGCCGCGTGGTGTATTTTGCAGAGTGATAAGCCATTTGGAACTACCGGGTCGCCGCGGACATTTCCGTCGGGGATAATGTGGGCTGCGTCGAGTAGCTCGGGATGACGAAGTCGACAGATTGCACACGAAGTTTCGTAGGCATGAAAAACGCGCGCCCGAAAAACTGGCTGATGGAGGCGTGCTTGTGTGATCCGATCTATGTAACCACGTTGAAGTTCTTCCTTGTAAGTTGAATCTGCATTGACGAGTGAAAGTGCTTCAGAAAAGCCAACTATAAATTCGTGTTGTGCAGCAATCTCTTGCAAAATATACATCGGGTACATGGGCAGGTAAAGTCCGCGGCCGATTCCGATGAAGTATGCGAGGGGTAGCCGCTCGTCCATCGCCATTCGAAGAGCTCGATTATCGGAGTGCCCTGGATCAGTACCACGATACTTGTAGTGGATCATGCCGTCATTATCCGTGAGATCAACATAAGGAGGTGGCTTCGAAGGTGGAGTGAATGTTGTTCGAATCGTTAGCGCCGCTTCGCTTCCTTGAAGCTTACGGATCCCAGATTGGACAATTAGGCGTATTTGTCTGCCGCGATACTCAAATGAATTGATCTCAACAGATGTCAATACCCCGCTTGGGTTAAATTTAGCGAGTGCTTCGAGATGACGGAAGACCTCTTCTCTAAAGGCGCGTTCATCCTCTGTTCCATTCGCTATCACCACAAATATTTATGTTACCCCAACTGCAATCCTTTTCAACTCGAGGACGAATTTTGTCCTTCTGTCGATTACTCGCCACGCTCACTATTACGACCATCATTATCCGTGATGATATTCGGTTGGATGGCTTAATGGAGAATCGGGATAAGACTGGTTTGACTTTATGGTCATGAGAGCGGTAGGTGGAGCAACTTACTCTGCGCGAAAGCAATTGTCTCTGATTCCAAGGGAAATGGCAAGGCATTGGATTCGAATCAAACTGCAGTTAAGGCATGTCGAGGGTTTGCCGCGTTGTCAAATATAAAACTATTCAAAGGTGACACCGCCAAGGTCGTGGAAGTCTCAAAACCGATCGATTGAGAATGAATGAATCAAAGGTAGATATCTCCGGTAGGAAACTTGCCCACCAAAGAATGCACAGTACGTACGGTAGATCTGGCCGTTGTTGGGTACCACCTAGATGTTCTTTCTTGAGAAACACTATCGTCTACGAAAGGATTGACAACAGCTCCTAGGTGAAGGCCGATGTCATACCGTTAGTTTTCCTGCCTTCGAGTTTCATGAGGCTGCTACGAGGTAGAGGGCTCCTCTCCTCGTGTCCTAAGAGGTCCAATCCTAGAATTGACCTGTGATGCAGATATCAATTCTGTCGTTTAATGCCTAATTGCTTTGATTGCTGAAGCGAGAAGATGAACTCTTGCGAGGACCTCAATGGACGCTCGTGAGAGGCTCAAAGAGCGCCATTACGCAGCGCTAGATGCGCGTTATTGAGGCCAAGTGCCATGGTGAATCCTGGATGATCCACCCTTAATGTGAGAATACTGACCAAAATA
>VFSW01007141.1_pt1 | contig 16263 bp, 19 predicted proteins | sample 5358111 | NCBI WGS metagenome assembly VFSW01 (sample SAMN11554181, study PRJNA540505) | mine drainage metagenome | isolation source: sediment from site ElyBrook_90M | place: USA: Ely Copper Mine, Vershire, VT | collected 2017 | reverse complement strand
ATGTCGATTTACCTGCTGCCGCTCAACGAGTATGGCACGACCTATGGTGATGGGACTGCATCGGGGACGGTGCTTCCTGGATTTTCGTACTACGTTGACACGATTGCGTGGGCGCCGAGTTTGGCGAGCGGCACGAGAGTCGGTTCAGGCTATATCGGGACGATTCCGCCGTCGAAGTTTTTGCTCGCTGTCGTGAATAATCTGGGGAATGCGCTCGCAGCGTCCGGCAATGTCGTCGCGTTTGCCTCCGACCTTTACAACCTGAACGGCTGACCCAATGCGCGGTCCGAGGCGCACCAGCCAGCCGCAATCAGGAACCCCGATCGATTGGGACAACCCGATCACGGAGAGCCTGACATTTTGTTTCGACGGCCTCGCGTTAGGCGATCTCGTCAGCGGTGCGCATCTCACTGCTGTTGGAACGAAAGCCGGGATTGCCGCCCCGACTGTAAACTCGCCGGGGAATATCCCGTGTCTTTCGCGCGGATTCGATACAAGCTCAGGCGTCGGAACTACAGACCATATCGTCTGCGGCCCGCGCCAGTTGCTTGCGCCGCTCACGTCACTTTCGGTTTGGCTGCTGGCGCATAGTGCGGGTGGCAGTAATCTCGCGCGACTATACGATCAGGGGACTGCAACCGCTGCGATTCAAACGGTATTTTTCTCCGCCGCCAACACGCTCCAATACGCACGCAATTTTACGGCCACGTCCGGATTATGGACAATGCCGGCGGCATCGCTCACCTACAACAGATGGCATCATCTGTGTATCGTCCACGATGCCACCTCGACGGCGAATGTTCCGCAGTTCTACCTCGACGGCGCGTCGGTCACTACGACGACAACGACAACGCCGGTTGGCTCGCTGGTCGCAAACAGCAATCCGTTCTGGATCGGCAACCGCCCGGTCGATAGCGCGCGCGTATGGGACGGCGCTATGGGGCCGTTCCAGATCTGGCAGCGTCTGCTGTCCGCAGCCGAAGTCAATGCGCTGTATCTCGATACGTGGCAGGTATTTAAGCCGGCTCCGCGCAGGCTCGGGCGCGTCATATCGAGCGGTGCAGTCTACAGTGATACGCTCACAGAGGCCGGCTCGGCAGCCGATTCGATAGCCGCAGCCGCGACGTTTCCGAATACTTTCACGGAGGCGGGAAGCGCGGCAGATGCGCTGGCGACAGCGGTGACACTGGTCGACGCGCTATCCGAGGCCGGATCGGCGGCCGACACCATCGCGGCAGCAGCAACATTTGCCAATACGCTGTCTGAAGTTGCATCAGCGTCCGAAGTCGTTGCCGCAGCCGCTACCCTTGCGGCGGCACTGACAGAGGCCGGTACAGCAGCAGATTCGCTCATCTCCGCGGTGACGATGGCGAATGCGCTGACAGAATCCGGTAGCGCCGCCGATGCGCTGGCGAGCGCGCTCATCGCGGTTGCTGCGCTCTCGGAAGCTGCTGCGGCGGTTGATGCGCTGACCTCCGCCTGGACTACCAACGCAGCTCTGACGGAAGCGGCCAGTGCGACCGATTTCGTCACTACCGGCTCGCTGTATATCGAGGCGCTGGCGGAAGCCGGCAGTGCATCGGATTCGCTCAATTCGGCCGTCACGTTCGCCAATTTGCTTGATGAAGCTGGCACTGCGGCAGATGCCCTGAATGCAGCTTTGACCGCGCTGAATGCGCTGGCAGAGGCGGCAACAGCAGCAGATTCGCTTGCCACGACCGCCAGCCTTACCGCGGCGATCACTGAAACCGCCTCCGCAATCGATGCGCTCGCGACCCAAGTGGTGTTCGCGGGGAATGCGCTGATCGAGGCGGGCGTTGCGACGGATGCGGTCGTCGGGACTGTTTCTAGCGCATTGGGAATCATTCTCGGCGCGATACGCCTCGAATTTGCGCCATACGAGCGCCGCATCGCCATTTCGGGCGACGCCCGGCGAATCAGCGGAATGCCTCGATCCGCGCGCGTGATCAGCGACGGTAATCCTGGCCGACGCATTGCCGGCGCCACTTACGGCAGGCGCATCAGCCTGCACTGATATCGAGGATTCGTATGAGCACTACCCAGACCGTGCAGCGCAGCCAAGTGGCTGGGTCGGTTCGTCCCTATGATTTTGACGTAGGTTTGGCCTCTGTCACGGCATGGGACGAGGACATGTCGATCGCTGCGTCTGGAATCATCCGGCCGAGCGTTGGGAACGGCTTCGTCTACACGGCTACCGCAGCCGGCCAAACCGGCGCGCTTGAGCCTGCCTGGCCGATTACGGTAGGCGGGACAGTCACAGACGGGTCATTGACCTGGACGGCTGGCGCACCGCCTGTCACGGGACAGGACACGATATCAACCGTTACGTGGACGCAAGTGTCACCGCCTGATGCAACGCTCACTATCACGAGCGAAACAAACACGAACTTGGTCGCAAGCGCGCTGATTGGCGCAGGTACGTCGGGCAACGCTTACACGATCGAGGTTAAGGCGACGATGGCTTCAGGTGCCATCTACATCGCCGTGATCGTCATGACGATACTGTGAGCAATGCTTACTACCAGTCCGCCCATTGGCGCGAACTTCGCAAAGCCTGCCTCGAGCGGGACGGATATCGATGCACTGTTCCAGGATGCCATGAGCCCGGCCGAGTAGCGGATCACATAGAGACCAGGCCGAACGTGCCGTATGCGTGTGATGCAGACCGGCTCGATAACATTAGGGCGCTATGCCTAAGCCATGATGCGCAGGTAAAGGAACACGCAGGTAGCCGCAAGCAAGGCGGGGTGTTCAAGATCAAGGGATGCGATGCACAAGGGCGCTCGCTCGACCCGCAGCATGCGTGGCATAGCCAATGATGCAGCACACAATGATGTCGTTGCATATTGGCAACGATTGTTGCGCAGAAGCCACGGATGGGGGTTTCGGGCAGGCAGAGGCCGGGCTGCGAAACCGTGGTGTGCCCGATATTCGCTAACTTTACCGTTTCGACCCATTCGAATTGAGCCTTATATGTCACGTCAATCAGCGGAATCTCGGGCTGCCGCCTCCTTCTTGGCGGGCTCGGCACCCCCGGCTCCGCCCAAGCATCTGAGCAAGGAGGCTGCAGCCGTATGGCGTGCGGTTGCGGCGTCGAAGCCGGCGGATTGGTTTGATGCCGGCTCGCAGTTGCTGCTCGAGGAGCTCTGTGACGCCATGGTCCATGCCCGGGCGGTCAACAGGAAGCTGCACGGCTTTCGCAAGGCTGGGGCCTGGGACGAATGCAAGCCTTGGGAGAAGCGCCTGGCGCTGATGGCGGGCACGATCTCGGTGCTATGCACCAAGTTGCGGTTGAGCGTGCAGGCGATCGTCGATCGACATTCCCGCAAGCTCGGCGAGCGCGGCATGCCTGATCAGAAGGCGGATACCTTGCTCGGCGGTAGGGCTGTTTGGGGCGAGAGCAAGGCCGCTAAGCCGAACTGATGACTGCCGCCCTGAAACGCAAGCCGGCAAAGGCGCGGAAGGCGAAAGCGCGCGTCGCTACACCGCGGGCCCGGGCCACCAACGACCGGGCCGATCGGGTCATTGCGTTCATCGAGCGATACCTCAAGGTGCCGGACGGCAAGGACGTCGGGCAGCCGATCAGGCTGAGGGCATGGCAGAAACAGCGGCTGCATGAGCTTTACGACACGCCGACCAGGCAGTGCATCTGGTCCATGGGGCGCAAGAATTCTAAAACGGCCACTGCAGCGATGCTGGTCCTCGCCCACCTGGCGGGCCCTGAGTCGCGACGCAACGCCCAGATCTACTCCGCAGCGCAGTCTCGCGACCAGGCCGGCATCGTGTTTGGTCTCGCATCGAAGATGGTGCGCATGAGCCCGGAGCTGAACGGCATGGTGGTCGTGCGGGATTCAGCGAAGGAACTGTTCTGTCCTGATACCGGTGTACGGTACAAGGCGCTCTCGGCCGATGCGACGACAGCCTACGGACTGTCTCCGTCGCTGGTCATCCATGACGAGCTCGGGCAGGTGCGGGGTCCGCGATCGGAACTCTACGATGCGCTTGAGACCGCGATGGGCGCGCAGATTGAGCCGATGTCGATCGTGATCTCTACTCAGGCGCCGACCGATGGCGACTTGCTTTCGAAGATCATCGACGGAGCGATAACCTCCGGCGACCCGCGCCGCAAGGTGTTCCTGTATGCGGCACCTCCGGATGCTGATCCGTGGGCCGAGGAAACTTGGCATCTCGCGAACCCCGCCCTCGGGGACTTCTTGAACATTGAGGAATTTCGAGACCTTGCCCGCGTAGCCCAGCGGCTGCCGGCGCAAGAGGCCGCGTTCCGCAACCTGAACCTCAATCAGCGGGTCGCGGCTGAGGATCATTTCCTCGCACCCGCAGTCTGGGCGCTGAATGACGGCGAACCTGATTTGTCTGTGTTGGATGATGGTCCTGTTTACGTCGGTGCTGACCTTTCGGCGACGCAGGACTTGACGGCCATCATTGCCGGCGCAGCCGACAAGGATGGCGTCTGGCACATCCGCTGCTGGTTCTTTCTGCCTGAGGACGGGTTGAGGGAGCGGGCACACAGAGATCGCGTCCCCTATGACCTCTGGCGCGACCAGGGGCTTTTGACGACTACGCCTGGTAAATCTATCAACGAGGATTCGGTTGCCGCCGTAGTCGAACCGATCTTAAGCAAGTTGGATGTCAGGGGCTTCGCTTACGACCGGTGGCAGTTCGAGAGCCTCAAGCGCGCTTTCGCCCGCCGGGGATGGGAGCCGCCGTTCCTTGAGGACTTCGGGCAGGGGTTCAAGTCAATGACCCCCGCATTGAAAGCCCTTGAAACGATTGCCCTCGACGGCAAGTTGCGGCACGGCAAACACCAGATCCTGCGCATGTGCGCGGAGAACGCGCGGGTTGTCATCGACGATGCGGGAAATCGCAAGTTGACCAAGCGCAAATCGACCGGCCGGATAGACGGCATGGTTGCGCTCGTGACCATGATCGGCGGGGCATCGACGTCGCCCGCACAAGAAACATCCATATACAGCGAACGCGGCCTGTTGTTTTTGTAGGAGCGCGAATTGTGAAACGCATTCTATCCGCGCTGCCGGTTTTCCTGCGCGATGCCGCCGGGGTCATCGGCGCCGCACTTATCGCCTATGGCGCCTGGCGTGTTTACGCGCCGGCCGGATACATCATGGGCGGCGCCCTGTTGCTCACCGGCAGCATCTTGCTTGCTCGGGCTGATTCCTGATGGCGCTCTTTGATCGCATCACGCGCGGCATGTCGGCGCCAATGCAGCGCAGTTCAGCGTCGATTCCTAGCTATAGTGGGATGCTGCCTCCGCTCGGGAGCGTTCAATCTGCCAGCGGCTTGCTCATCTCGCAAGCAACAGCGATGTCGACGTCCGCGGTTTACCGAGCGGTGTCAGTTCGCGCGCACGACGTCGCCCGCTGCACGCCGTCCATTTTCACGACGCAGGATGATGGTACTCGCACGAAGATCGACGCCGAGGATCACGCGGTTGCCCGTCTCATGGTTCGCCCGAACCGCGTGCAGACTTGGTTCGAGTTCATCCGCGATATGTGGGTCGCGTACTTACTGCGGGGAAACGCCTATGCGGCGATCCTTCGTGATCGACGCGGTGATCCGATCGAACTCATCTGGATCAATCCCGATGCGGTGATGGTCATGGAGGCATCGGACGGTAGCTGGTTTTACAATACGAACCGCGTCGGCCTCTTTCAAATGGCGATGCTGCGGGATTTCCCGACATCGATACCGGCCGAGGACATCCTGCACGTACGCGGAATCAGCTTCAATATGCTGGTCGCGGCCAGCACGATAGGCCTTGCGCGCGATGCCATTGGTCTCGCCATGGGGCAGAGCTTGCAAGCATCGCGGTGGGTCAACAACGGCGCCAGGCCGTCAGGCGTACTGCAGACCGACGGCAAGCTCTCTGATGTTGCTGCCAAACGTCTCAAGGCGCAGTGGGAAGAATTTCAATCCGGGGTGCAGAACACCGGCCGCACGGCTGTGCTGGAAGAGGGCCTCAAGTGGCAGGCGCTGCAATTGACCGCGGTGGACCTGCAGTTCATCAATCAACAGCAAATGAGCGTCCAGGACGTCGCGCGCTTTTTCGGCGTGCCGACGCGCAAGTTGATGCAGCCGGACACTTCGCGGGGTTCGACGATCATCCAAGAGGATCAGTCCTACGTGAATGAAACCGTAGCGCCTGACCTTGACATGTTCGAGCAAAAGATCGTTCGGACATTCGATTTGGACGAGGAAGGTATTGGCGTCGACCTGGACGAAAGTCCGCTGCTACGCGCAGATCCGCTGACTCGTTACAACCTCGGCCGCATCGGCAAACTATCCGGCCTCGTCACGACGAACGAATGGCGGCGCGGCGAGCGGCTACCGCCGGCCAAAGGCGGGGATACGCTGATGCAGCCGGTGAACCTCGCGGCTCTCGGCAGCGATATGACTGGCCAAGCGCCAGATGGTGCCGGCCGGCCGCCGCAAGGGCAGGAGCCTGCGCCCGGCGTCCCGAACGAAAGTATTGACGCGACCGCGAATGATACGGCGCCGGCGGGGTAGGAGCGACATGCGCAACATTAATGGGTCTTGGCGCCGACTGTGTGCCGCCGTCTCGATGGTTGCCGCTCGCCGAGCGCTTCCGGAGTCGGTTCGTCGCCTCGACATAGAGGCCGGCGATGTCATCGTGTTCACGTTTGCGGACAAGGAAGCGGTGACCAACGCGGCGCCGTTTCTGCAAAAGTTCATTGGCGCATTTCCAGGCATCAGAGTGGTTGCCATCCATAGCGGTATCGACCTCGCCGTCATGCGAGGCGATCCGCTGCTCGAAATGCACGCAATTCACTGATGGCGCGAAACGCGGTGGCAGATATGGCCGCGCTTGCGTTCTTGGCTTTCTTTAATTGGAGCGACGCACGATGAGCATGATTCGAAAAATGGTGCGGCTGCAGGCGGGCGACGGCGCGGCCAATCGCTCCAAGTTCGTCGCTGCCACAAATCAACTGGCCCGTGACGGCCACGTCCTCGAACCTCGCGGAATGCAGGTCGAGAACTTCCTGAACTCAGGCACGATTCTGTTTGACCACGATCCGAAGGCGCCGATCGCGAGCCCGGTCACTGCGGTCATGAATGCGGATGGGGATCTTGAGATCGAGATCGAGTGGGCGCCGGATGGCGTTTCTCCGGAGGCCGATAAAGTCCGTGGACTCGTGAAGGCGGGTATTTTGCGCGCCGGCTCAGTGGGGTTCGAGCCGCTCGACGCCGAACCTTTGGATCCGAAGAAGCCGCGCGGCGGCCTGCACATCACCCGGTCTGAGCTACTCGAGTTTTCCGTTGTGAGCGTTGGGGCCGACACTGGGGCGGTTGTGACCCAGCGCAGCAACGCCGGGGACTGGAAATGCGGCGTCTCGCGCGACCTGCCGATCGAGGACAGCGACGCATGGGATGGGCCGGCCGCAGAGGAATCGATCTTCGCATGGGCTGGCGGCGATGACTTCGACCCCACGAAGGCCCGCAAGGGATTTCTCGCCTACAACGCCGCGAAGCCGAAAGAGCGCGGATCGTACAAATTGCCGCTGGCGCATGTCGTCGACGGCCGGATGAAAGTTCCCAAGGGCGCCATTCGCGCCGCCGCATCGCGATTGCCACAGGCGGATATTCCCGCCGACGTGGAAGCGACTGCGCGTGAAGTGCTCGACCATTACGAGGAGAAAGCTGGCATGAAAGACGGCAAAGATCGCAGCGCCAAGGTTACCTATCGACCGCTCAAGCGCGGCTTGTACGAAGTCGCGTCCCTCGCCTACATGCTCGAGCAACTCGGCTACGCGCATGCGTGCAGCGAGTACGAGGCCGAGATAGAGGGCGATGCAAGCAAGGTGCCGGCCATGCTCGGCGAGGCATTGACGCAGTTCGGTGCTGCGCTTATCGCCATGACCTCGGAAGAGGTCAATGAGTTGCTCGCTGGCAAGGATCTCGAAATCGAGGACGCTGATCCGGATGAGATCGTGGTCGAGGAACGAGCCTTTGTCGCCGCCGGCAAGACGGTCCGCGCCAGGGCATGGCGCCGCGGTGTTGCCATGGCCCGCGCCGGGCGGACCCTCTCCGCATCGAACGAAAAGAAGCTCGAGGCTGCGCAAGGCCACCACGCCCGCGCGCTGAAGCACCACAAGGCGCTCGGCGACAGCCAGAAAGAGGCCGGCAGCCAGATCGAGGCCGCGCAAGCCTCCAACGCGAAGGCGACGAAGGCCCACGGTGATCTCGGTGACGCATTGGCCTCCGCTAAGAACGAGCCGGACAAAGCTCCGGATCACATCGCGCGCGCCGTGAAGGCGCACAAGGCGCTCGGATCGAGCATGAGTGACATGGCCGACATGCACGCAGGCATGGCTGACACGAACCAGGACGGTACGGATTCTCACGCCGCGATGGGCCGCTCGATCAAAGCCGCCCAACGCAGCGTGCAGGCCGTTGTCGACGGCTCAACACCCGGTTCTGAGGATGGCGACAGCAAGGACGTACAGACCTCCGCCGATACCGAGGACAGCACCGGATCGGAGGGTGAGCGCAGCGTCGATTATCGCCGCCGGCAATCGGATCTGCTCGCACTCGCCTCGTAATTTCCAAACCAGTTGACGTTTTCAGTGCCGCCTCCGGGCGGCATTTTCTTTTCCGGCGACAGCCGAAGCCCTCTCTAGGCCCTTTGGCAAGGCACCTCATGCGCTTCCCAGCGCTTTTTTTTCAATTTCAGGAGCCCGCAATGAACAAGGTCGCAGACCTCATGAAGAAGCGCGCTGTCGCCTTCGAAGCATTCGAAGCGATCGCGCGTAAGGAAACCCTGTCCGTAGAGGAACAGGCCGATTACGACGTGAAAAAGCGCGCCGTGACGGAATTCGATGGACAGATCAAGCGCGCGCGCGATTCGCAGGAACTCTCGGCGGCCGGCGCTCAGCCGTCGTCCGACCAGGCGGTCCACATCCAAGCGGTTACGGAAGATCCGTACGCGGATGACGCGGTTGCGAAACGTCGCGGCCTGGGTTCGTCCCGCAGCCTCGTGATCGGCGGAATCCTGCGTGCCGTTGCTCGCTCCGGCGGAAACGTCTACCTCGGTCGCCAGGTCGCCACGGAGATCTACGGCGAGAGCCACCCGGTCACTCGCGCGCTGATTACCTCGGTAGGTGCATCCGGTGGATTCATCGTACCCCCGGACTACATGAACGAAGTCATCGAATTGCTGCGCCCGCTGGCAGTCGTTCGTGGTGCCGGTCCTCGGGTCATTCCGATGCCCCGCGGCACGATGACCCTGCCGTCTCAGGCGAGCGCGGCAACGGCCTCCTACGGTACGGAAGTCGGCCAGATCGGCCAGACCCAGCAAGGTCTCGGGCAGATCGTCGCGAGTTACAAGAAACTCACCGCTTTGGTGCCCGTGTCGAACGACATGATGCGCTATGCGGATCCCGCGGTGGATGCCTTCGTGCGTGACGATTTGGTCAAGGTGCTCGCTCTGCGTGAGGATCTCGCCTTCATCAGCGGTGATGGCACGCAATCGACCCCGATGGGTTACACGGCCTTCGCGAACCGCTATGCGGTGACCGGCGGCGGGTCGGCTGCTGCGTGGAGTTCGTCGGCGAATTCGACGGCGGCATCCGGCGGCAACTTCATCACGTCGAACGAGACCTACACCCTGGCGACGGTGGCCTCGGAGTTGGGTGGCTTGGTGAACAAGCTCGACACCGCGAACGTGCCGGACATCAAGCGCGTGTGGTTCATGCACCCCCGGAGCTACAACTACCTCTACAACGTGCAGAACTCGCTCGGCGTGTACGTGTATCGCGAGGAATTGAGCACCGGCAAGTTGCTGGGCTACCCGGTCCGCAAGTCGACGCAGATTCCGGTGAATCTGTACGACACGACCGGCGCGCACACGGACTGCTCGTTCGTGATTCTTGCGGAAATGGACGAGACGATGATCCTCGACAGCATGTCGTTGGAGCTTGCTGTTTCCCGCGAGGGCATGTACGTCGATTCCAACAGCAATACGATCTCGGCGTTCCAGAACGACCAGACGCTGATTCGTGCGATCGCGGAACACGACTTCCAGCTCCGCCACGATGCATCCGTCGCGGTGGATCAGTTCGTGCGTTGGGCGCCAGCGATATCGTAAGAGTCGCCTTCATAGGTGGGCAGCGCATGCCGGCTGCCCCGTTCTAATCAGTTTCAGGAGATCAATTCCATGGGCGATATCGTTACCCAGCGCAATATTGGCGCGCTGCTTTCCCCTGTCACGAGCGTCTTTCCCGAGAGCTCGGTGGCAGCCACAGTCAACGGATCGAGTGCGGACCGCCAGGCTCACAGCATGGCCGGTTCGTGCTCGCTGCATCAGGTCGTGGGGGCACTCGGCGGGGCGCCGACCACCACGAGCGTCATCACGAAACTTCAGGACTCGGCGGACAACTCCACGTTTGCCGATTACAAGCCCGATGGCGTCAACGTCGCGACGACCGCGGCGCTCACTGCGGCCACCACCGAGAACGGCGTCAATGTCGATCTGACTGCCGCGCGGCGTTACATCCGCGCGGTGACCACGGTCGCCTTTACCGGCGGCACGTCTCCGACTGCGCTGATTCACGCCAGCGTGATCCTCGGCGGCGAGGCGACGGTCCCGGCGGTGTAAGTCATGGCGGCCCTGGGTTTTTCTAGGGCCGCTTTCTTTTGCTTCACGGGGAACATATGAGAATTGTGACGTTCACTCGCGACATGCGCCCTTGGCAGGCCGGCGCAGATGCCGTACTGCCGGATGCCATTGCCGAGAAATTGGTCGCCGACGGCGATGCGAAGGACCTGCGGCCGTTTCCGCCGGCCGACGTTGTGCCAGACAGGCCCTTGGCTGCGCAGACGCTCACCGTGTCCCATAAACGTTATATGACGCGCGCTGAACGGCGTGCGGCGAGGGCATAAGCCATGGCTGATCTATACGCGGGGTCCGGCAATGACTTGCTATCTCCGGCCTCAAACGCGGCGGCCGTCACGCCGAGCGATACGGTGGATCTCGCCTTCGCCTCGAAGCGGTTATGGGTTGGGGGCACCGGCGCCGTCAAGGTGAACACCGTGGGCGGCCCAGCAGTCACCTACACCGGCGTTCCGGCTGGCGCGTACCTAAACGTGCGTGCTTCGCGCGTATATGCGACCGGCACGACCGCGACCAACATCGTCGCCGAATACTGAGCCGTGGCCGTCGAAACCATCACGACCGTTCTCATTCCGGCATCGCTTGCGGGTGACGGCGATGGTGATGGTGACGGCTTGCCAGGAGCTTCGACAGCAAGCCCCTACGACCTGACGGACTTGGCGACGGTCAGGGATGAATTGAGCATCACGACGAACGACACGTCGAACGATGCGTTTCTGTCTCGCGCGATCACTCAAGCATCGACCGCGATCTCGAATTACTGCAATCGGGTCTTTGCGGTAGAGGCCGTGCAGGATCAGATCTTCATTCAGCAGGACGCATACCCGTTCCAAGTTCCGGGCGGTGTTCACGCCTTGCAGCTTTCCCGCTGGCCGCTGGTTTTATCGGCCCCCGTTGGTTTCACTGGGAACACTCATTCCTCAACGGTCGTCGACGGCATTACAAGCCCCGTTGGGATAATCCCTGGCGCCCTCGTATTCGCCTCCGGCATCCCCGCAGGAACTACGGTCGAAACGGTCGGCACGAAGTCGATCACGCTGAGTCAGGCGGCGACGAGTACTCTCACCGCGCTTTCACTCACGACTGGCGTGCAGGTTATTCAGACGCTGAGCGTCGGGGATACGCAGACGCTCGTCTATGGGACGGATTTCACGGTTGACGCTGCCCGCGGATGGTTGATTCGCCTCAATTCTTGGACCGGCATATCAACCACGTGGGAAGCGGAACCGGTCACCGTTCAATACCAGGGCGGGTATGCGGCGATTCCCTCTGACCTGGTCGAAGCATGCCTGCGCATGGTCACCGCCCGCTACCGGGCCCGTGGACGCGATCCGTTGCTGGTTGAGCGTACCCAAGGATCAGCGCTTGGCAGCGAGCGATTCTGGGTAGGTAACGCACCCGGACAAAAGGGCGGCATGTCGCCCGAGATCATCAGCATCGTCAACTTGTATCGAGTCCCGGTAGCTTTCTGATGTCCGCCACGGTCGTCATCAAGGGCGCTCGCGCGATCGAGTTGCGCTTTGGCGAGTTTCCCGCCAAGGCGCATCAGATGATCGAGCAGCGCATCACCGCCCTCACGGACGTATTGCAAGCTCGCATTGAAGCTGCGGCGCCGGTTAAAACCGGCCGGTTACGTAGCGAGATCAAGGGCCGGATATACGCAGATCAAGCAAATCGCGTGGCGGGGTATGTCTCCGTGTATTCCCCTGAAGGTGGTTCGAACGAGTACGCCAAGGCTGCGACTCTCGAATATGGCACCAACAAACCGCGCAGGGCTTTCTCGCGCTTGAACAAGATCGAGGCGCTTCTCGGGCAATCCAAGCGGCGGATCATCGGCAAGATGTCGAAGCCGGTTCATATCCAGGCGTTCGCATATTTGCGCGGGCCGTTGGAACAGATGCGCCCGGAGATTGAGGCAGCCCTCAATGACGCCATCGCCGCAACGGTCACTGAGGAAAGCACGTGAGGCCGTCCCGCGAAAGCGTCATGACGGCGCTGTTCAACGCACTCGTCGCTTCCGTGCAGACCTCATTCACGGCTGATACGCAAGCGGGATCGACCACGCTTTCGAATCCCAGCAAGACCGCGGGACTTTTTATCGGCCTGCCAGTATTTGGCGGGAGCATCCCTCGCGGGTCCGTTATTGAAACGCTCACGCCGCTCACGCTCTCCCTGGCGCCGACCGCCAATGGACGCACGGTTGCATTGACGACCGGGTTCCTCACGTTCTCACGGCGGCTGAAGCGGTGGCAGGACGTCACTGCACAACCCGCACTGTTCTTGCGCGAGGCCGACGAAGAACTCGAGTATCAGAACAACATCCTGCAGCGGCAGACGATGAAAGCCGAGGTATGGATTTACAGCAATGCAGGCCAGAACCCGGACGCATCTCCCGGCTCCGCCCTCAACAATCTGCTCGATGCCGTTCAAGCAGCTTTCGCGCCTGACGACAGCATGCAGTACCGGTTCACGCTCGGCGGTGTCGTCGAGTGGTGCCGGCTCGTCGGCAAGATCGAAAAGTCTCCTGGCGATCTCGACGGCCAGGCCATTGCCGTTGCCGAAGTCGAGATAACAGTCCCTTAAACCGCCCCTGTCCGCTTACCGGCGCATTTCGCGCTGGCGGCGACCTTTTGCCTTCAATACCGATGGAGTTGAACCATGTCGAACGTAAACACTGTCCCGCAGGGGCTTTTTGGCCCTGGCATTCTTTGGGTGACGCGAACGGACGTTGCGAATTCGCCGCCGGTCAACGTCGGTTTTTGCAATGAGTCCTCGACGGACCTGAGTTTCGAGCCCAAAGAGCTTTACGGCCAGAACCAATTCGCGCTGCTCTCGGCGCGCGGCACGGCGAAGTCGACCGGCAAGATCAAGGCCGCGACGCTCTCGGGCCAAGCGTTGAACTCACTGCTGATCGGTGGAACTTGGACGTCCGGCACTCAGTACGACGCGATCACGACCGCGGCGACCGCCATTCCGGTGACCCCGTTCACGATCACTCCTGTGGCGCCGAGCTCCGGCACGTTCGATACCGATCTCGGTGTCGTGAACGCGGCGACCGGCGAGCCTCTCACGCTTGTGACCGCAACCCCGACGGCGGGGCAATATTCTCACGCTGCGGGCGTCTACACGTTCTCGTCGGCCGACAACGTGTCGGGAATCTCGGTGAAGATCAGCTACGCCTACCAGTTCCTGACCGCTCCTGGTCAATCGATGATCATTCAGAACCAACTCATCGGAACCACCCCGACCTTCCAGCTCGATTACAAGTCGACGCTGTACGGTGCGACCTATTACCTGCGGCTTTTCCAGGCGATCGGCAGCAAGTGGGCGATGGGCCACAAGATCACCGATTTCGCGATGCCCGAGTTCGACTTCAGCTTCAACGCGAACGCCGCTCAACAGATTGGAATAATTTCACTAGCCACGCAGGCTTGAGGCGGCGATTTTGATTCCGGCCCGGCAGCCGGACTCGCCTTCCCTCTATGGGGCATCGTCGGTCAATCCGTCGATGGGCGAGCGGGATGCCGGTCTCGCTCGCTTACCCCACCTTTTCATAGAGGTTCCCATGGATCCGATCACTATCTTCCTGGCCGGCAAGCCATACACCGTCCGGCCGCTCACCCTCGGTCAATCGCGCGATCTCGGCATCGGCGTTACGTTGCCGGATGTCACCGATCCACAGGATGCAGTACGTCGGTCATTCGATCGCGCCGTCGCCGTCATTTCGGTCGCGCTGTCTGCGGACTATCCGGAGATGCCCCCGAAAGCCATCTACGACATGCGGTCGGAAAGCGGTCAAACGGTGACGCGCGAAGAGATGCGGGTCGCGAACGATACCGTGCTGCGCCTCGCCGGGTTCATCGCGGAGCCGAAGCCGGGGGAAGCGGAGGCGGGCGCGGCATAGATTGGGCTTACCTGATCAGTCGGCTCGCGACGGGCTTAAAGAAACTGCCGTCAGAGATTCGATCAATGACGCTCCCGCAGGCAGAAGAGATTCTCGGTTATTGGCGCAACTCTCCGCCAGAGCACGAGATGCTCGCGATGTTCGCGCGCGTGTACACGACGTGGGAGCCGGCGGACGCTAAACCGATGACCCCCGAAGAGCATCGGAAGTCACTTGAGGACCGGTGGAAGGCCGGCGCGATGAACCCCGCTCAATTGTTCAAAGCGATGGGCGGCAACATCATTCGCAGTCCAGCGGACCTTAAGAAGATGCCGGGGATCGGGCCGTTTCCAGGGACGTATTGAGCGCCCCTCAATGCTGATTCAGCAGACCAGAATGCACGTCCGTATGGCCGCTGGTCGAACTGATTGCTTCGAGCACGGCCTTCTCGTTGAAGGTGAACGTGGTCGAGTCATTGCTTCCCTTCGCCCCGCCAGCGAATAGACCGACGACCGGGATGTAGCTCGCGGCGGTGGCATGCACGCTCGTGTGGACGTAGGTGTCGATTTTCGAGCCGTCCGGCAATGTCTGCGTCTGCTCAGGCTGCCCGATCGCTGCGACCACCTGTTGCTCCGTCGTGATGCCGACCTTGAAGTTCGACGCCTCGGTCGTCGTGACCTCGGTCCCCGAACTCACGCAGGCGGAGAGCATGAGGAAGGTCGGGAAGCAAGCTGAGGCCCACAGTTTTCGTCTCTTCACGGCACGCTCCTTTGTTGTGTCTTTCGAGGCCGCGCTAGGTAACGGCATACCCCTTATATCGTGACGACATGTTGGCCGTCCAGTTGACCGCCAACACGGGAACCAAGCAACCATGTCCGGCAACAACCTCTCCGTCCAAATAACCGCAAATGTTGTGGATCTGCAAACGAAGTTTGCGATCGCAAAGGCGGAAGTCGCCGGCCTCTCGACAGAGCTCAACAAGCTAGGCAAAGCCGGCGCCGCAGGTGCCCTCGACACTGCCGGCCAGGCGCGCATCCAGCAAGTCGCCTCCGATTTCCTTCACGCGAAAACCGCCGCCGCTGGCCTTTCCGGTAAACTCGGCTCGGCGGGCGTGAGCATGTCCAACTTCGGCCGTGCCACGGCGGCCGCGAACGAGCATTCCGCAACCGGTGTTCGCTACGCCCGCGAACTCTTCGACGAACTCTCCTCCGGCCGCACCCGCTATCTGCCGAGCACCATGGCGGCCTTTGGTCAATCTGTCCTGCACATGAACATGGCGATGTTGGGCGCTGTCGGCGGCGCCATCGCGCTCGCCGGTGGACTGGCCTACCTCGAATACCGCTCGATCGCGGCAGAGCACGCACTCGCCGGGATAAAACTCGGCGCCGACTTCGCCGGCAACTTCAACCTTTCAAGCGACGCCATTCAAAAATACGTCGGCGAAATGTCGAGCGCCTCCAACATCTCCACCAAAGACGCTATGAAGATCGTGAGCGCCCTCGCTCGCGTTCCCGGCATGACGGATCAGTCCCTCGGCGCTGCCAAGGAGATCATCTCGCAATTCGTTTCCGCTACGGGTCAATCGGCCGCCAAAGCCGGCGAGAGCATGGCGAAATTGCTCGCGCCCACCTTGAGCGCTGCCGCGGCTGCACATGAACTCGCCAAGGGCAGCCAAACCGTCTACCAGGCG
>VFSW01007140.1_pt1 | contig 16264 bp, 7 predicted proteins | sample 5358111 | NCBI WGS metagenome assembly VFSW01 (sample SAMN11554181, study PRJNA540505) | mine drainage metagenome | isolation source: sediment from site ElyBrook_90M | place: USA: Ely Copper Mine, Vershire, VT | collected 2017 | reverse complement strand
GCCAGAATCAGTTCAAGTTCTGGAATGACGGCATTGACAAGATCAAGCTGAACGGGGGAGGTAAAGACGAGCTTGTCGTGACGCTGTACATTCCCAAACGTGTCGCCACGCAGGATCTGTGGAACATGGGATGGCAGAACACCTACGTGTTCCTGACCGCGCTCAACATCGGCACGCTGGGATTCTTCTGGTGGTACTTGCCGGAGTACATCTCGCGCTATTTCGATAAGATTCGGGACGTAGAGCACAATAGCGAAGTGCTAATCGACCGTGTGCCAATGCTGAAAGTCGTGTGGCCACACCAAGCGCTAAAAGAGGCTGACCTCAACAATGTGAGCATTGTTTTCGCCTTTATCGGACAGGCTAACCAGAAGCAGTTTGAGTCTACACATCGTTACTTCCGAAACCTTGCGCTGCTGGCAAAGAACGACATCTTCTTCCAATTTGAAGGCACACTCTTCATCGAGTTCATTTTCTCCCTCAAAGACGCGATGCTCTCATATGGTGATTGGGACGGCAAGCCCGAAACGGCTGAAGCTTCAATTGTAGGCTTCTACGACACGGCTGCGAGTTCACCTGAGTTCACGGCGATGGTGAAGGATTTCCTCCAGATCGCCGACCACATGATTGCGAACAAAATGGCACCGCGTGCACTCACCCTCGACGACGTAATTCGCGCGAAGATGGTCTTCGATGTCTACATTCGCGTCAAGGCACAACGCGCCTATATGGAAGATGTCGCGAAGATGAAGGGCGCGAAACCGGCGATACCGATTGACACGGTCGAAGCAGTGGACAAACCCACGTGTGGCAACACTCAGCAGGTGCAGATTGACTGAGCAAAAAAAAGCCCGCGCCGGTTATTGCCGACGCGGGCGGCCCAGCTAATATTCGCTGGGCAGGTGGATGACGTTGTTGGCGAAATAGAGCTTCAATTCGTCCAGCGGGAAATCGGTGAACGGAATCTCCTGCGTGTAAACGACGTTTCCGTTACCATCGTCGCAGAGAACGGTTGCGCTGCGGTCGGCGCGAACCTGCAACTTCCAGACCTGGAACTCTTCCTGGGCAACGCGCGATTCATGCTGCTGGGCGATTGCGATGATGTCGAGCAACCAGTAGGCTCCGCCCTGCTCGGCAAGAAACTGAGCGCCGTCGGTATAGAGTACGGAGCGATTGATGCCGTGGCGATACCAGTTTTCAGAGCCGGTGAATTGCCGGAGTTGCGATTCGGAGAGTGTAGCTGCGTTCGTCATGTTGTGCCTCTTTCGTTGAAGTGTCCCCCGCGGCGGGGGCGAGAGCAGGCACAGTGCAGCCGTGACAAGCGCGGCAGTCATAGCTTTTTGGGGGAACCGCGACAAAGGAGTGGGGGAGCCAAAACAGCGTCATTGACGGCAAGCGGCGGCGCTAAAGTGACAGCTCCCCGCCGATTATCAGGGACAAACGAAAGAGGCCACGAAACGAGTGCTGCCATTGTCCGGATTCAAATTACCCTGAGACATACTCCCTCTCGAATGAGATCCATGAAGAATTGCGTCGCCTGTCGCGCCAAGAGTGGAGAATTCAGCAGTACGCCCATCTCAATATTTCGATTCTGTGCGGCTTCCGTGAAATTTGCAGACGAAACGAATAGTTCTTGCTCATCGAGAACAACACACTTTGCATGTAAGGAAATGGGTTCGTTGTTAGCAGCTTCAATTCCTCGACGATCGTAGTACACTTCTGGCAGTCGATGGCCTGCTGGCCAATGTCGTTTGGAGAATTCGCTGACAAATTTGGATACAAGTTCTGACGGCGTTAACACATTTCCAGGCTGATGAGGAAGGTTGAGGAAAGCGCGAACTTGGAGAGACGAGATATTCTCCATCCGAGAGGCTAGTTCTTCAAAAATCTGCCTACCTTGATGAACTGCATAACCCGCAATCAGGACACTTTTCTCTGCTCTTCTAAAGAGGTCCGCGACTACTACCTTCGTGTCGCGATGGTAGGCATTCGACTGCGTCGGAGCAGTCATCACTAGCTGAACAGAATCCTCAATCGACGGGCGCATTGAAGAAGCCTCTATCAACATTTCAATGCAGCAGGCCAGAGCATTTGGACCGCACCCTTCATTGGAAAGAGACTGCAATGCCTCAGCAACAGGCCCAGACATCTGCGCCCCGACAATCCTAGCGAGGGAGGAAATCGCAAATGGGAAGCCAATTCTCCCTGTTCGAATTGCTCCAGCTAGACTTCGCAAATCGTTCTCTCGTAGTTGGGCGAGTGCTTCCCCTGCTTTCAATGTCATATCTCCATAAAGAACTCTGCTTGCTGTCCTTGAACGGTCCTCACTACAAGGGATCGGTCAAGCAGATCGTTCTGCTGTTCACAACTTGTCTCGGCAACGAGAAGGCATCCGTGGCAAGCAGCGCCCAGCAAGAAGCTTCTCTCATGAGGGCTTTCGGGGAGATGTTGTGAACACACTGGGTCGTTCGAGCACAGGGTACCAAGGTCAATCGCACTGCGAATCGTGTTCGCGATTCGACGCCCAACCTCAATCATCCCCCCAAGAGTTCCTTCAGAATCTGAACTGCCAGTGTAGAGCAAGACTCCATATCCAATATTGGGAAGTGCATAAATACGTTCTCTGATTGAACTTGCGGGGTAACCACACTCGAGCGCAATGGTCGTGATGAGCAAGTGCGCGAACGAATGAAGCATGATATATGCGGGGCCAGCGAACTGCCTGCTGGAAGAGCTGTGTTCTGATTTCCATGCGGCAAAGCCTCGCCTGAGCTGGACAGATCTTTCAACAACAGCAGGTCGCTGGAGCCAAGCCTCAATAGATTCGCGACTGAATTGGATGAATATACCCTCACCGCGATTTTCAATGGCAGGAACCCACGTAACGTCGCGAGCCAAATCAGCGCGGCGCACGCCCATGTCGAGTTCTCCCTCGGTATCGGGAGCTGCAGCCTCGAATCGTGTGAACCCGACCAAGGCCATGACTTCTCGAAGCCTTTGTACCAATACGACCTTTTCAATGCCGCCCATCCACGGTTGGTCCCATTCGGCTCTTGGAAGAGTTCGAGCGTAGAAAATACCCTCCGGTCGGTCATCTCCAATTTCTTCGGACACTGAGATTAAGGTTTCAAGTTCTGCGGATTTTACAGATTTGTCTTGGACCTGTAGAGGATTGCGGCGAGCCTGAATAGTCGCCCAAACCTCTGCATCTGTGATGCCATCAAGGGCCTCACGAACTTTTGTTTTCTTTCGCTCTTTCGCTACATCTGCTTCATCTTCGGCAGTCTCTAAGAAATCCCATACCGCAGACACTGCGTCTCGCACAGACTCTGACCGTTCCGGCAGCGAAATGACGCTCATTCTTTGTGGAAAATAGGCATTGGACGCCGTTCGCACTAGCAGCCTATTCATCTCCTGACAGGGCTCCCTCATCGCCGGACCCAACCATGGACGGGCACCATCACAGCGTCCGAACACCTCAGCCTTTTGAATAGCAATCTGCGCCATGCTCCGCTCAGCCTTGCCACAAGAGCATCGAATCCAAATTTCCGATAGATCGCCGCTCGTACCTCTCTCATCCATAAACAGGAATCGGCCTTGATTGCGGCAGGTGTTGTCGTTTCCGTGGAGAAAAAAATACCAGTCAATGTCGCCAATATGTCCGTATCGACATGCCCTGACAAACCGGACGGGGACAACCTTGAGCTTCTTTCTCGTTTCCGGGTCTTCAAAAACATTGCCTCTTGAGAGCGCTCGCACATTGATTAAATACCGACTCCGTCGAGACTCGTCTTGGCTCCTCCCTGGAGGATCTTGCGTCACGAACCACTCCGGAAATCGATACACACGTACTCCGGTGACTCGCAGATCATCTATGTCTCCGGCCGAAGGTGGAGTTTCGAGTCTGACGGATGGGACGTGCAAGAGATTCGCGATTTTGGCGCTAAGGCGTGGCTCACTGATAAGTTCGCGGTCTCCGATCCACTCATCAAGGCCTGCAATCAGAACGGACCTCTCTGGGAGATCGGTCATTGCGCCTGGGCCAAAGGTCGTGATAAGTTGCCCTTGCCGGAGCTGTCCTTGCGGTCTCTTCCTCTTTTGTGTCGTCATTGATCCTCGTCCAAATCAAAGCCTTCTAGGCTACGTACCCACATATTGACGTTTGGTTCGACATTGCGAAGGGAGCGATTTGCCCTGAACTTCATCTTCCAATGGCCGCCCGGAAGATTCTTCAGTGCCGGGTCGAGAAAGTCCTGCAGGAGCGGAGCACCGGCACCGTGTTCATGTTGGTTGTATTGCAGACCTGCGCCCACGTGCCTCTGGTCCTGTACGACTCTCGCCCATTCATCCAACAAATCGGCGCAGCGTTGTCTTACCCTCTGGCGAAGACGTTCTCTCTCGGCTATATCGAGTTTGTTGTGATTGAATGCACGGTCCCCGAAATGTTCGACGACGGATTCCAGGGTGTTTCTTTGATTCGTGATTTCCATTGCGCCGAGAGGCTGCGTCATCGACTCCTGACCAAGTCGCGATAGCGCAACGAGCGATGCAGCGAGTCCTCGGTCTAATGCACGCGGTGAAAATGGCGTCACACTTGTAGCCTCGACGCTACGGTAGAAGCTCTCATGGTATGCGCAGAATCGCTCGTAGTGCGATCGGTCGCGGGGCTTGTGAACATTGAGGATTGTCACTACCAGGCCGGGACGTTCAGGATCACGGCCAACTCGGCTGGTTGCCTGAATATACTCGGCGGACGCTTTCGGTTGTCCAAAGACAACCATGAGGCCGAGTCGCGTAATGTCGAGTCCAACTGAAATCATGTTGGTTGCAATCGCAACGTCAGCATGATCTTTTTCTGAGAAGAGGCGCCCCAGTTTCCTCTTAGCGATTGAAACCTTGGATGTGTCTACGCGGCTCGTCAGCTCAACAGGTTCGTAGGCAATCTGTCGGTCCGCGAAGAGCCCAACTGCTTCGCCTACCCGTTTTCGTGACGCATATCGTTCCAATCGGTTGCGGACTTCGTCTTCGATCAATCTTCTGGCGCCACCCAGCTCGCGAAGGGCATTGAAGTAGCCAACCAGCGTCATATACGGATCGGCTGGATTTGGCGAAGTCTTCTTCATCTGCTCATAGGACAACTGTCCCGCACCAAGCAACGCGAGGTACACCCTCAACATTGCCACTTTCGGACTTCGTCCCTGGGCAGCAATGCCTACATATAGCCGTGGATTTGTCTGCGGATTGCCTTCTTCCGGGCTCAATGTGTGCGCAAAGAAGGAATCACGCCGGTCGGGTCCGGGTGGTGGAAAGATGTCAACTTGGTTCCGGTTGAAGAGGGCTTGAATTTGGCTATCAGCTCTGCGGACCGTTGCCGTTGATGCAACTATCTTGGGGCGGACACTCTCTCGAACAGCGAGTTCTTCAAGCGCAGTCTCGTAGAGGCCGACCATTGTGCCCAGCGGCCCTGAGATCAGATGGAGTTCATCCTGAATGATGAGGTCGGGAGGAAGAAGGTGTCCGGCGGGTAGCATCGAGCCTTTTCCTGGCTCCATTGGACCGTAGAATCCCGCTCGGTCGTACCGCTGCACGCGGCCAAAGAACCCGGCAATCTTTCCAGTCCATGGCATCCCTGCGAATTTGTCTACGGTCGCAATCAAGAAACATGGAAGCCGGCGATACATTGGTTCATCGACCGCGACAATCGGAAGCGTTCTCGCTCGGTTGAAATCGCATTCGCGGTTGATGCACGCAATCTGCAATTCATCCGGGTAATCCCTATTCGCACGTCCGTTCGCCGTCAGGCGGAACGATTCGCGTTGGAACTTGGTCCCGCACCACGGACACTCCTCCAGCGGTATTGGAGAAGGTTTGCTGCTGTCATTCCAGAAAGTAATGGTGCGGCGGCGAGCGGTTTCCGGGTGATCACGGTCCTTGCTGCCCATATCGTTCGGCGTAGCGGCGCGTCCGACCCAGAGACCAATCTCGAACGGCCAGGTTCCCAGGGTTTCATCGTTCTCGCGCATCAATTCCAATGCGCACATCAGCGTCGCGGCGCGGCTCAACTGGTCAAGAGTCAGCAGACGCAGCGTATAGCGCATCAAGACGCTGAGGCCCGCGCCCGTTACTCCCGGATTACGGAGTCTCCGCATGATCAGAGTGAATGCGGCCAGGCCGAGATAGGCTTCTGTCTTGCCGCCGCCCGTCGGAAAGAAGAGCAGATCGACAACTTCCCGGTCATCGCCACTCGGTTCGGCAATTCCCGGCAGGTTCATCAATAGAAAGGCGAGCTGGAAGGGACGCCATGCCGGCGCTTTCACTGACTCCACAGTTTTTTGCTGCATGGGGCCGAAGCGGCGGCGGGCGGCGGTTGCCATTGCTTGATTGGCAAGGCAAAAGGCTTTCAGGCAATCAGGCTGATTCAACAGTTTGATGCCGTTTTCGATCCGGTTCGCGGCGACTTTGGCGCGATCTATCAATGCCTGCGCCGTTTGAGTTCTCTTCAGCGGAGATGCAGGAATCGTGGCTCGCTGCGCCTCAATCCACTCCCGATAATGCTCAACCAGCGGCATCAACTTCTCTGCAGCATCGGCGCCATCGGCGAGCGCGCCCAGCGCGTCCATGTCGAGCGTCACGCCGGGTATGGACGCAGGAGCAACACGCTCCACTTGCGCGCGAGGAATCCAGCAAGTGTGAACCTCCCTCACATCCCCGTATGCCGAAACATTGTGCCCAACAGCGTACTCGCCCACATCCCTATATTGCAAATCGGCTACATTCTCATCCCAATCGTCAGAGAGCAACCCAACCGAATTCGGGCGCGGAAGAAAGGGTTGATCCGCGGTTACAGACAATTCGGCCTGGAAGGTGAAGGCCTCGTCCCGGTATTCATCTGCTTTGGGAGTGCGGCGATTGACAAGAAAAACGGAAATTGTGCGGGCGCCGACCGGCAATCCGCCGTCCTCAACGACCCTTCCGACGGGCTGCACCATCAGTGCGACGCGAAGCCCATTACTGTGGTTAACCTTGTGCTCGACGGGCTGCTCAAGCCTGTCGGGAAGCTCTAAAGTGAGCGTTACTTCCCGCTGTTCTCTGGGCCATTGTTCCGTGCCCGCGGCGTCAGTTATACGGCGGTAGTCGCCCCAGCGAACCTGGACCTTGAGTGTCTTGGCTTCCTTCGGCAACAGGACACTGACGCCGATGGAGCTGGGCAGATACTTCTGTTGCGCGGCGGCGGCGCGTTCCGGTTCCGCGTCATCCTCCACGCTGGTTTCGCCGCTGGAATCCAGATCGTCGTCGGCCTCGGCGTCGCAGCGTTGCTCAGCAGGCGCATCCAGCGGAGCCAGGAAGCCGGTGAGATACCAGCGCGATGGCGACTGGGGAAGAATCTCGGCGGCATCGCCCAATGCCGAATCTTGCCCGGCCTCGGGTCCTACCAGATCGAGTCGCAGAGCTTCGAATAGCTTGTTTCGTACCTGCGCGGATGTTACGTCAGCAGCCATGATCGTCCTCAAAACAGCTTGGGTTCAGTACTCGCTTTGGATTTCCTTTTCACTTTAGCTCTGGGAGGGGCTTCTTCGAAAACCTCCTGCGGCTCAGCCTGCAACGCGGCGCGCTCTCGATTCAGCGCCAGCAAGCGGGCCAACACCTCATCGTGAATCTCCTCGGGCCAGCGATAGCGATATTTCTTCTGCCTGGCGCGGCCTGAGCCGGAGTCGTCGTCCTCCTCGTCTTCGTCGAACTCAGGGAAGAACTCGCAGACTGGTCGAATCTGTGTCCAGCCATAAGCATCCAGCACGGCGCGGTCCATCGCGTCGTGCAATTCACGGAGCCGGATAATGCCTGGCGACTGTTCGTCGGGCCGGTGGAAGCGATTGTAGGTTTTGGTGAGGCCTTCGTTATTACGGACCATCAGCGCAGCGCGGAATTCGTAGTATTCACGGCCTGCCTGTTCAAGCGCTAAGTTTGCTTCGTTACCTTCCGGAAATGCAAAGGTCTCAAAACAATCGGCTAAAGCATACATAAAACGGTCTTCAAGCGTCGAGCCGAAAAACCGTGCCCAAATTTCGTGTGGTCGAGATTGGATTATCGTGAATTTATGGAAGTCCTCAAAGGTGAAGATCGAAAGACTATGGGCGAAAACCTGTCCAACGTCCAGTCGAGCAATCGCGACGTGGGGCGTAGCCTTACAATTGACTGCAAAAACGCAAGGAACCTTTTTAAGAGCGTTTGTCAATCCGGGTCTTTTTTCAGCATATTGCCACCACCTCACCCTAAGCGCATCTCGATCCTGTTTGTCCCGTTCAGGCTTGACCTTGGCCTCAACAATTGAGAGTAGATCGGACCAGTCAGACGCTACGGGGTACGGATAATCTGGGGCAACAAGCCCTATGCGGAGCTGTTCCCTCTGAGTTTCCTCTTTTAGCTCAGCCCATTTGTGGCCAGTCTCCTTGCGTCGCAAAGGGAAATCTTCAAAATTGATAACGAAACGATGGTATTGATGTGTCGGACTGTTATTAACTTCATCCCCCCCGAGAAAAGGAAATATCCTCTCTGCATTTCGCGAGTCTTTAGCAATGAGCTGCTTCATTTCTGAGAGAGAGGAAGCAATCCCTTTTTTATCCGTATCGTCGAAAGTGAAACCGATGCCTAAAACGATGCTGCCTTGAAAGCATTTGTCTGCGTTTTCTTCCATTTTGGCAGGATCTTCATTCCCGCTAGCGTGAAAGAGAAACGCAGTTATTAAATCGACCTTGCGGTCGTTTAGCAAAAACGGCCCGGCTATTAGTGCCTTTACTGCATGGACGACGCTAACGACAACAGTGGCCTCTCCGGGCCATACGCAACGTTTCCGAGCGCGGTAGATCGTGCCCCCATGTGTGCAAATCCAACGTAACCCGGTCGAACGGGTGTCGCCTTGCGCAATAGTGTTCGTTGCAATCAGTCCGAAGCAGCCGTTGGGCCGCAGAGCATCAAAGGCGCGCCGGAAGAAGTGCGCGACCAGATCGGCATTGCCATGTGACTCAGCATGGAGCGTCTTGAGCCAGTCGATGTACCCTTCCGGCGAGCCATCGATAATCGTGTTCTTCCCGGCAAAGGGCGGATTGCCGACAATCACATCGAAGCCGCTCTGCGGCCTCAAAGATTGATCCAGATCGAAGACCTCAGGGAACTCCAACTCCCAGTGGAAGGGGACGATCGGCTTCTCAAGTTGCCGCTGCTTCTTTGCGAGTTCCTCCAGCGCGACTCCTGCCGCGAAGTCCGGCGGATTGCCGAAGGCCGCACGCACCTTGTCTTGGCACAGGAGCAGCGCATTGCGCCGGGACTTCCGATTGTCGCCGGCGAAAAAGGCTCCAGCCAGCACATCGCCCACATTGCGGACAAGCGCCAATTGCTCCTCAGCCACGGCGAGTTGCTGGGCCGATTGCAGGTAAGGTGTGTCTTCCCGCGCGGCCAGAATCTGCTTGCGCGCAGCCGTCGCGAGGGTGATGCGACGGCGCAGATCGTTCTCGATATACAGCTCGAAGGCAACCGGAGTCGGCTCCCAATCGAAGGCTGCAATTTGCCTCGCTGACATTCCCAGGAGTGAATCTCCATGACGCAGAGAATGATCGAGGAAGGTGAACTCGTGGTCGCGCGCCAGCGTCGCCAGCCACAGCGAAAGCTTGGCCAGATCGACTGCCATCGGGTTTTTGTCCACCCCATAGAGGCAACGCTGCGCAACCAGCCTGCGCGCATGGAGCAGCTCATCTTCATCCGGCGGTAACGCGGGCATTTGCTCATGATGGTGCCACGCCTGTACAAGCGCATCCCCCAGTTGCCGGCAGGCCTCAACCAGGAAGGCTCCAGAGCCCATTGCTGGGTCGCAGACCTTGAGCGCGAGAATCTGTTCCGGCGTGGGATGCTCGCCAAGATTCTTGAGAATGGGAGCTAGCGCCGCTTCGACAATCGGCTGCGTAAGCGAACGCGGTGTGTAGTGCGATCCGCTTCGCCGCCGCTCTGGGGAAGGCTGGAAGATCATGGAGCCCGTTGGCACAGGCGCCGGGGTCACGTTCTTGGCGATGCGCCGGTCGAGGGCTGCGATCAGCGCGTCGATGTTATCGGCTTCTTTGAGCGCCCGCTCGGCCTGGCCGGTGACCTTTTGGTCGGCTGCTTTGTTGAGCCAATCATTTCGCTTGGCCCCGGCAACGGCTAAAAGCTCAACAAGATTGATGGTGACAGGAGCGCCATGTCGCTTCTTGGGCTTGAGTGCAATCGACGGTCCCTTGGCGACATGCAGCTCGAAGCCCATCATGGCCTCGTAAACGCTGCCGATTTGTTCTACGTCCAGGTTACGGTAGCTGAGACGCTCACCGTCGAGGATGAGCAGCTTGGTCAGCACCCGGTAGAGAACGCCGTCCGGCACGCGGGGGATCTGGACTTGCGCTGCATCGGTACTGGTTCGCCCTTCAAGGAAGGGATAGCGGTCTGGATCGAAGAGGTATCCCTTGCGGCCGGGAATGCGCAGCTCGCCGTGGCGAGCGCCCTGATAGATGAGACGAAATAGAACGAGCAGCCGCGCCCATGCGCCGTAACGCTGGTCCATGGTATCAGGATGCTGAGCCTGATCTTCACGCAGGCGCTCAAACAAATCGCCAACTGAGTAGTTTTTCTCGAAGATCTCATGGGAGGAGATCAGGCTCCTGTCCTCGGCATACAAAATGAAGACCAGGCGCAACAATACGGTAAGCAGGCCGGCATAGACCTGGTTGGGATCGTCTCGGAGTACCTCGGCCAGAACGCTCGTCTGGTTGTGCGCCTCCTGGAAGCCGCGCAACAGATCGAAAAGCGCTTCCATCACCTGGCCGGCGAGCTTGTTTGAGACAAGACTCTGATACTTGCGGCTGGCTGCAAGCAACGCTGGCAGCCGTTGCTCATCCGCGAGGGTGAACAGCCGCTCCGCAGAGAGAAGCATGTGCAAGGCGGCGAGGATAGGACGGCCAGCCACCTGAACCATTTCGCTGACTTTGAACGTGATGTGCCCGCTGGACTCGCCTTTGGGGGCATATACGAGCCGGATCGCGTCTGGACTGACCAGTAACCCTGCCGGGATGGAGGTCTCCCGCAAGAGCCTCTCAAAACGAGCCTGCGGCGAAGCGTGCCAGTGCCGCGGCTCCGGTGCCGGTAAGGCATCGAAGTCGCCATCCACTTTGCTGATGAGAAGAAGCGGGCTGTCGCCGTCATTAACTACGTAGTCAGGGCAGATCACTTCGTCATAGCCTGGGACTGAGATCGTCAGCGATTCATTTGGCTCTGAGAGGTCGTCTGGCCGCCACTTGAGAACTTCAATTGCAAAGCGCGGGAAGTCCGTGAGTTTGGGAACGGCGTTGCCTTCGCCATCTTGCGGCAGCACGGCGAGGAATTCGCGGTGCAAAGGCACGGAGTTGCGGTTGATTGCGGCGCCAGCCTCCAGCAACGCCGGCGTGGAGACGACAACACCGACCGGCTGGACATAACCAATCCATTCCTGATGAGACAACGCTGTCGGATCGTAGGCCATTGTTTACCGACCTCCTTCCGACATGGGCCACAGATAGACAATCCCAACTGGCTCAATGCGCTTTGCTCGAATGGCATAAATGTCGCGAATTCTGGCTGGCTCTTTAGTCAACTCGATCTCAAGTTCATCCAGCCGCCGGTTCCAGTGGCGGCGATCCGCATTGAGCTGGCGCAATTCTTCTTCCCGGAAGGGTAGTATCCTCTGGCTGTCCTCCAGCTTCTTTTCAAGGATGTGCTTCCTCTGGGATTCGAGCAGCACGCGCATCTGGGTGGATTCATCCTGTCCACGCTTCGAGAGCATTTGTGTGGCGATTGTCGCGTACTCTTCTCCACGCTGTTGCAAGTAGGAAAGCAGTTCTTCAATATCGCGGCCTACGGAGGCGCGCAGCATCTCTTGAATGGTTTCGTTCGTGGTGCCCCCAAGTAGGAGAGCCTGGTCAAGTAAATCGAGGGTCTTCAGCTCGGCCTCTCGGGCATACGGCTGCAGAGGCGTTTTGCGAATCGCAGGGTCAATCCAGCGGGCTGTGATCGTGATGATCTCTTCATGAAGACGGGCCGCTCCCTGGCCATACAAAGCTAAGCGGCCGAGGATCACGACACGAGGAATTGAATCGCGTGTCTGAGCAAGGCAAGCGCGGGAGAGGTCATGGTGCACGAAACCTTGCGAGAGAAAGCGTCCGAGAAGTCGCTGGACAACCCTTTGCTCCAAATGGAGTTGAACAACCTCGTCTGTAACAATGCCTGGGTCTTCAAATACGACCGGGCGAATGGGCGATGTCCTGCGCCATTCAAAAAGCCGCTGATCGTTTGGCTTTGGCACACGCAGGCTATCCATTGTTTCGGCCCATGAAGCCTGAATGTCGTCTAGCTTCGGGAGAGCAAATTCTCCATTACCTGTTGTTTTCAATGGCGGCGCATTCAGCAGTTCAAGCGCGCAGGAGATCGCAGCACAAAAATGTTCCTTATCAAGTCCAACTTCCTTACGCGAGCGCTCCATCATCGATCGGAGTTCGTCGATGGATTCTCGCAAGTCATTCTGCCGCTTGCGATCAGACTCCAGTTCGTCTTGGATCGCAGCCTGTTTTTCTTTGTCGAGGTGCGCGTCTTCAATGTCCTTCTGAAGGCGTTCGATCTCTTTGCGCCGAATGCCATGAAGGAGAAGCTCGTCCAACTCGTCATCGATTACTTTGGATAGGCTTCCGAGTTCCTCTCGAATTGTCTTTGTTTTTCTAACGATGGTTTCCAATATGCGATCTTCTGGCCGGTCCAGATAGACGAAGTAGTAGCAGAAGACCTTCAATTCAGGTTGCAGCTTCCGGTCGATGCGACCGTTACGCTGTTCCATGCGACTCGGATTCCACGGGACATCGAAATGAAATAAACGGTTGCAATGAGCCTGGAGGTTGAGTCCTTCACGGGCGGCGTCTGTGGCGATCAAGATGCGAACAGGGTTCTTATCCGGGTCGGCATTGAACGCATTCTTGATCTGCTCACGCTCATCTTTCGGCGTAGAACCGCGAAAGATTCTGATGCGGTCGAGAGCGCTGTCAGAATCAGCGATCGACACTCTTAGCATCTTTTCCAGATAGCGAAGAGTATCTTCGTACTCGGTGAATATGATGATTCGAGTCCGATTCCACTGTCCGCCAGAGAACATGTTCTCGTGAATCCACTCTGTTATTGCTCGGACACGCGCATCAGGTTCATAGCGGTGTGCCTCTGCAACGTCTGCCATCTCTTTGAGCAATTGCTGTTCCCGAGATTCATTTACGGGTGGCGCCACCGCAGCAGTCGCGGTTGCAAACTGCAAGTCCTCTTCAGCGGTTAGTTCGGCGGAGCTGACATTAGCGCGATCGTCGTCGCTGCTCACCCCTCCTCGAAGGAGATTCAATTCGGATCTTGTGGGTTCCGATACAGCGACAAGACTTCTTCTTTGCTTCTCGACTGTTTTCAGATGAACCTTTAAGGTTCGCGCAAAGGCTTCAATGGAAGAAAAAAGCCTCTGCTGGAGACCGCAGATTAACAAACCGGATGCCGCCTGCACCTTCTTGGAAGCCCCTTCTAGCCGGGCTTCGCGGGCTTCTTGATATTCGGCTAGCAGAGTTGCTAGTCGCAGCTCCGGCGTCTCAGCCGGTAAATCGCGCAAAGTGATGCGTTCCACAACTCGCTCGGGGAAGCCTCCTTGAATCTTGCGAAGATCCTCCTTAATCCTCCGAACCATTACGTCTTCGCGGCTCTGCTTGGTGACTTTTACTCCGCGGCAGAATCGTTGCGGGTCAAGGATTTCCAAGAGCGCGGAAAAGCTATTTGAATGCCCGTTGTGTGGCGTAGCGGATAGGAATAGGCGGTGCTCGAACCGAGGCGCAAGCGATCTGACAGCATGTGTCGTTTGCGAATCAATGGCATATCGCTGTCCACCTGCTGGAGCCGCGTGGTGCGCTTCATCAAGAATGAGGAGCGTTCCGGGGCGAAAATCTCCCAGCCAGTCTCGAAGGCTTCCTGAATAGGCTTCGTCTATGAGCAGGCGGTGTGATATGAGGAATCGCGAGTGAGTAGACCATGGATTAACGCTGAATCCACGCTCACGTCTGACACGTTGAACATATTCTTTGTCAAGAATCTCGAACTGGAGGCCAAACCTCGCGGACAGTTCCTCTTGCCATTGCAACAGCATGGAAGGAGGACAACTAACCACAATTTCCTTAATCTTCTTTCGGAGCAGGAGTTCCCGAGCAATTAAGCCTGCTTCAATCGTCTTACCGAGACCGACATCATCAGCGATGAAGAGGTTAACCCTCGGAAGCCGCAAGGCCTTACGAAGAGGTTCCAGTTGATAAGGGTCGAGACGTATCCCAGCGCGGAATGGCGATTGCAGTAGCCGTGAGTCCGTCGAGGTGACGCAGTTCCAGCGAAGTGTGTTGAGATATGCCGCAAATTGCTTCGCTGGATCAAATCCACGTTGCGCTATCGATTGCCAATTCTCGCCATTACGAATCTCAGCGTCGAGCTCATTTTCCCAGAGGACTTCCAGCGATTGTCCCTGTGCATCATCATCTACGCAAGAAAGGCGAACAAGAGTCCTTTCCCCGGTGTTAGGCGAGGCAACGACTTGCTCGACCAGATAAAGACGTTGGCGGACATGAACAACCGCCCCGACGTCTGGCAACCCCGATTTGTGATTAGGCTGAATGGTTATCACGTTGAACCCAAGATGCAAATTGTCAGTCAAGAATCAGCTTTAGAGAAGCACGGCTTGCGTTAACTGATTGCGAACCGTAGCAGATGGATATTGCAGTGCCCGTTCTCAGTTATTTGAGCGCATACCAAGATCCCTTTCTGCTTCCGTGCATGACGAGTAGTTGCATTTCAACGAGTTTACGGAAGTGTTCTTTGAGCGTGTTTCTACTAACGCTGGTCAGCCGGATCATATCCGCCATCGTCACGCGGCCATGCTCACGGGCATATTCAAGGATGCTGACAGTCAACTCGGGCAACGTAGTCAGAACCAGCCGTTCACGCTCTACTTTGACTGACAACCTGCGTTTCTGCTGTTGCAGAGAACGCAGGAAAAAAAGCAGCCAAGGCTGCCAGTGGGGGTTGTCGGTTTGTATGGTGGATTGTGTCTGACGCAGCGCCAGATAGTAGCCTTCCTTGCTGTTTTCGATCACGCTTTCAAGTGAGCTGAAGGGCACGTAAGCGTAGCCTGCTTTCAGCAGCAACAGCGTTGTGAGGACTCGGCTCAGACGACCGTTGCCATCCTGAAAGGGATGAATAGCGAGAAAGACAACAGTAAAGATGGCGATTACGAGCAGGGGATGAAGGCGTTTCAGATCCTCTTCCGTGTGAAGCCATTCAACCAGTTCTGCCATGCGTCGCGGAGTATCGAACGGCGTCGCCGTCTCAAAAATAATCGCAATCTGCTTGCCGTCGTCGTCAAACGCCGCAACATTGTTCGGGAGCTTCTTGTATTCGCCGCGGTGGCGGTCGTCCTTTTGGCTGAATTGGAGCAGGTCGCGGTGAAGTTGCTTGATGTGGTTTTCGGTGACGGGAATTTCTTGCCACGCATGGAAAGTTGTCTCCATGACGGCAGCGTAGCCGGCGACCTCCTGCTCGTCACGGGTAGCAAAAGACTGAATTTCTAGGTTGGCCAGCAGACGCTCAACTTCGCGGTCAGAGAGCTGGCTTCCCTCGATGCGCGTCGAAGATCCGATGCTTTCGATGGTCGCAACGCGGCGCAAGGCGCTGAGTCGCTCAGGGGCCAGCGTACCGAGCGCCCGCCAAGCTCCCTTGAACTCGTCGATCTCGGCGATCAGGGAGAGAACCTCGGGCGAAATTTGGATGTTGCCTGTATCGAACATTGTGGGCTTCAAACATATATACACCCATATACGCCCATATGGCTAGCACTTTTCGTATCCAGATCGTCACCCATAATCACCCATATAAGGGGTTGGCTTAGTATTGTGGACCCGTAATACAGAAGGCATTAAGAACGATTTCTCGCCTTATTCTCATGCTCCCTCAAATGAGGATTGTGCGGAGCACTGAGCCAATATGTAGGAGCACGTCGCGATACGTTTTGCGATACGCCGAAAGGTGGGGTTGTACGTGCTTACAAGGACTTAGATCGCCATCGGGGTCTTGTAAGTTGTTGAAATGCTTATTGTTGTCTCTATGGCATGGAAGAGGTCACCGGTTCGATCCCGGTCAGGTCCACCAAACAATCAAA
>VFSW01007139.1_pt1 | contig 16267 bp, 14 predicted proteins | sample 5358111 | NCBI WGS metagenome assembly VFSW01 (sample SAMN11554181, study PRJNA540505) | mine drainage metagenome | isolation source: sediment from site ElyBrook_90M | place: USA: Ely Copper Mine, Vershire, VT | collected 2017 | reverse complement strand
CGGGGCGCGCCGCCCCCGCCCGGGGCGCGCGGGGGGGGGCGGCGGCGGGGGCGGCGCACGCGCTGCTGGCGGGGCCCCCCGGGGCGCGGGGCCGGGCGCCCCCCCACTGCCTACGGAATCGTCACGTCCTGGAGCACGACCGGGCTGTGCAGCGTGTAGTCGAGCTCGTTGGACTGGAGGACGCCGCCCGGGACGAGGACGTCCATCGCCTTGGGCACCGTGGCCGGATCGACCGTGCAATGCGGGTCGGAGCTGGCCGTGGCGCAGACGCCGAAGTTGTACGGCTGGGGCGTCGAGGCAAAGCTCCGGGCCTGATCCGGCGAGAAGCCATCCTGGCCGGTCAGGACCACGGTGAATCCCCAGCCCGAGGCGGGAGTGCCGCCCAGGCTGGCAGTGGGAACGCTGAAGGTGATGTATCGCGAGATCTGATTAGCCGAGATCGCGATCGTGCCGATGGTGGCGCCGGTGGCATCGATGTACCGCTGGCCGAAGCCCTGGACCTCGAGGAGCCGGCTCCACGCGGACGAGGCCGCGATCTGGTAGTTGCGCTGCGGGAACGAAGCCGCGGTCGACGTCGTGACCGCCGAGGGGTCGTGGACGTAGACGTCGACGAGCTGTGCGCCGAGCGGGCTACCGAAGGTGGGGCTGAGATCGCGAGTCTGGAGCTTGAAGGTCGTGGTGGCGCCGTCGGGCGACACGATCACCTGGAAGTTGGTGATGTCGAAGGCGCCCGGCACGAAGTTCGAGGAAGTCGGGTAGGCGTAGTTGCCCGGACCGTTGTCGTCGCCGGTGGGATCGGCCTGGCTGAAGACTACGGTGCCCGGGGTGAAGTCCCAGACCACGCTCACTTCCGCGTGGCCGGTCGCGCCCGTCGCGCTCGTGGCCACGGCGTTGATGACGCTGGTCCCGCCCTGGATGGTCAGGCTGACACTCCAGCTGCCGTCCGCTGCGGCGGTAGTGGTGGCAGTGGTCGTCGCGGAATTCTGATCGGTGTTCGTAGCCGCGACCACGATGTTGTTGCCGGCCGCGGAGGTCCCGGTGACCGTGAGCGAGGGCCCGGTCACGCCGGTCAGATTGCCCGGTGAGGTGATCGCGATCGGCGTCTGGCCCTGCGTATGGCTGATGTAACGCGCGGTAGTCACCGCCGGCGTATCAAGCAGCCGACCGGCCCGCATGTCGGCCATGAGGCGGACGTACGCACCCGCCGACCAGGTCAGCGGCGCCGCGGAGCCCGCGGCCGCGCCGTTCACGAAGCCGATCGAGGCGGTTGTGGGATCGGTGCCGTACGGCGAGGGGGCCAGGTTCGGCAGCTCCCAGACCTGTTCGGGAAGCAGGCCGACGCCGGAGGCGAAGCCGCTGAAGCTCGGAATCAGGGAAGCCGCGCTCGGCGACCCGCCGGACACCATGTCGTACTCACCGCGCTCCGCCGACAGAGGCGGCCAGAGATGGCCGGTCCCCTGGCCGCTCGGCGCCCACGGCGCCCCGGTGCCGGAGTGGTCACCGTAGCCGTCGCCGTTGTAGCGATGCCAGCCCGGGCCGCTCGCCGTCGAGCTCTCGATGGCGGCGTCGAGGACCGGGATCGAGGCCGCGACCGTCGGATCGGACGCGGACAGCTCGCCGAGCCGGACGAGCTCGAGGAAGCCGGCGTCCATGACCGAGCGCTGATCGAGCGTCGGGCCGCCGTTGCCCAGGTTGTAGCTGATGGCGGCGTTCGGGTCGCCGGTCTTGGAGAGCCGGATGAAGTACGGGCTGGTGGAGAGCGGCCCGTTGGTCGTGACCGTCCAGCCCTTGATCGAGCGCTGATAGTCGTCGGCGACGCCGAGGAACAGCTGGGCGGACGTGGTGTCGCCGTTGTGCTTGGCGATGTCCGCGGCGGCGACGAGGCCGGCTATCTCGGCCGCGATCGTCGAGGGCGAGTAGCCGCTCTGCTCCTCCCAGCGCTCCACTCCGAAGGAGGGACCGTGGGCGACGATGAACATGGCGGCGGGCCGCACGTGGTTCACGTACAGCGAGTTGCCGAACATGCCCATCTGGTCGGCCATCAGGATCGGATAGGCCGTCTCGTCGAGCTGCGTGCCGAACGAGTCGGGCGCCGTCTTGCCGTTGAGGAGGCTGTTGCGCGGCATCGAGCCGTCGGCCTGCTGCTGGCGCAGGAACAGGAAGTTGACCGCGTCGCGGGCGGTCGCGAGGTCGCCGTCGGCCATCAGGCCGGTCCAGGCTTCATATAGATCGCGGGCGAAGACCTCGCGATACGAGCCGAAGTAGGTGTTCGCCGGGTCGCCGGCCGATATTGCCTGACCCCAGGGCGACGCCATGCTGGCGGCGATCGCGCCCGGGAAGGTCTTGTCCACGGACGCCTTCAGGACGTTGGCGGAGGTGTAGTAAAGCGAATCCGCCGCGCGGACCTGCGCGGGCGTCAACCCTGAGATGACGAACGGCGGCTTGTTCAGATGGGCGTCGTAGACGGCCCAGCCTGCCGAATAGAACGCGAACGTGGGCAGGAAGCCGCGATGAAGCGATCCTTCGGCCGACGCCACGGCACCTGCCTGCGTGGAGCCGAAGCCGAGAGCGAGGGTGAAGAGACGGCCGAAGGGACCGGGCGGATTGACGCTCGCGGTCTGGACGACGTCGCCGTTGAGCGCATCCGTGGTGGTGCCCGTCAGCGCGTGCGAGGCGTCGAGCTGAGTCAAACCGTCACTCCCCTGCCCCGCGAAACCTGATTCCACCTGGCCGAACGGACCGTCGAGGGCGGCGTACACGGGCTGGCGGTAGTCGTTGTTCGCCGCCTGCGTGGCCGTGACGGTGTCGTAGGAGACCGCGATCGGATGGCCGGTCGAGGTATCGACCGTCGCGCTATCGGCGCCGCCGTTGCCGGATCCTCCGCCGCCGTTGCCGTTGACGGTCGGATCGAAGCGGGCGTAGACGTGGTACGTCCCCGCGACCAGCGGGACCAGCAGGGTCTGCATGAGGACCGAGTTGTGGCTCGGGTCCGTGATGTAGTCCGTCACCAAGCGGTACTTGCCGCTCTTGGCGGTGCTGGTGACCCGGCAGGCCATTCCGCTCAGGTCCAGGGCGTTGACCGTATAGGTCATATCCCGAGTGGCAAGGTCGGTGAACGTGGAGCCGTCGGTGACGATGAGCTGGAGCGTTTCGACATTGGTGTTGTCGATCGTCGGGTAGTAGACGTCACTCAGAACACCGTTGGCCACTGTGTACCAGACCTTCGAGGACGAGTTCACGGCGGTCCCGAGGCAGTCCTTGCGGGCAAGATCGAAGTGGGACAGGGCGCCCGGACCGTCCGTCGCCGCGGTCCCGGCGAGGGCGGTCAGCGGCAGGGCCGTCGGTGCGAGCAGGCCGACCGCCAATGCCGCGGCCAGCAGCCGGAACCTGGGGCCGCGGCGTTTGTGGGGAGTGACGCCGGGGCGCACGGCTGGCGCTCGGCGCGGAGTGAAGTCTACGAATTGGGGCTTGTCGGGGCTGCGCGCGGTCATCTAGACCTCCCTGCGCGGGCACCACGAGGCCGGTGCACGGCGCCGGCGGGGGCCCGCTCGACAGCGGCAAAAACAACCCGCCCACGGTGCGCGCACGCACCGGCCCTTGTCGCGCCTGTCTCATTGCATGGGAGCCGCCGGGGTTGGGTTCGGGTTCTTGCGCCGTAAAGGGCGGCCGGCTTCAGAAACCGGCCGCGCCAGCCGGCGTTCCACTTGATTCGCGTACGATATGGGAGTAGACTCTCATCTGATAGTCAACTTGCTAATGCGTGTTAACTATCGATTATGACCGCGCCCGGACTGACCGCGATCGCCACACATGCGGAGGAGACACGAGTGACCGCCACGCTCGAGGAGCATGGAAGTCTGCGCGAACGCAAGAAGGCCAAGACGAGAGCGATGATCCAGGCGCAGGCACTGAGGCTGTTCGCTTCGCAGGGCTATGAACAGACAACGGTCGAACAGATCGCCGCGGCGGCGGAGATCTCGCCGAGCACGCTCTTCCGCTATTTCACGACCAAGGCTGAGATCGTCCAGTTCGACATGCTGGACCCGATCGTGTTCGACGCCTACGGGAAGCAGCCCGCGAGCCTGACGCCGATAGCCGCTCTCCGCAGCGCGATGAGAGCGCTGCTCGGCGAGCTGCCCAGCCAGATGCTGGCGGAGCAGATCGAGCGCGTGCGATTGGTCGTTGCCGTACCAGAGCTCCGCTCTCTCGTGCTCGACGACTCCGAAAAGGTCAGGGCCCTCTTCGTCGAAGCTGAGCTGGCGCGGACGGGCAGCCAGCCGGACTCTTTCGCCGTGGACGTGCTGATCGCCGCGATTACCGGCGCGATCCTGGTCGCGGTCGAGTCGAGCGCGGACGGTTCCGGCGACCCGGCGGTCGACTTCAACAGGACGCTGGATCGAGCGCTGGAGCTGCTCGAGGAGGGGTTGCCGCTATGACTGTGATGAGTGCGGATATGACGACTCGTCCGGCCGGGTCCGGACCGGGCTCGAGCCCCGCAGGCGCCGCGCTGCCGATGATCGAGCTCACGGACGTCTCGCGTGTCTACCGGCTCGACGGCCTCGTTGTGACCGCGCTCGCCGCCGTGACCCTGACCGTCCGGGCCGGCGAGTTCGTCGTGGTGCTGGGCCCGTCCGGGAGCGGCAAGACGACGCTCCTCAATCTCGTCGGCGGCCTGGATGTCGCCAGCGGCGGCGAGATTCGCGTTGGGGGCAGGATGGTGAGCGGCGCCTCCCGAGGCGCCCTGGCCGAGTACCGGCGGCACACCACGAGCTTCGTCTTCCAGACGTTCAACCTGTTCCCCGGGCTCACCGCTCTCGAGAACGTGGAGTTCGCGGCCGACGCCTCGGGCCGGGCGGCCGCCGCCACGATCGCGAGGGATCGGCTCGCCCAGGTCGGTCTGGCCGACCGGGCCAACCACTTCCCTCACCAGCTCTCCGGCGGGGAACAGCAGCGCGTGGCGATCGCTCGCGCCCTCGCGACCGGGAACCCGGTCCTGCTCGCCGACGAGCCGACGGGCGAGCTGGACTTCCGCACGGGCGTCCAGGTCCTGGAGCTGCTGCGAGCGCAGGCGACCGCCGATCGAGCCGTGCTTGTCGTCACCCACAACCGCGAGATCGCGCGGATCGCCGACCGCGTGATAGAGCTGAGCAGCGGCGCGGTCGTCCGCGACGGTCCCCCGGCCGGCGGTCGGGCGGACGTCGCCGACCTCCACTGGTGAGCTGAGATGAAGAGGCTTCTCTTCTGGCTGCGCTGGTCGGGCCGGGACCTGCGGGAGCGGTGGCTCCTGGTCGTCGCCATCGCCGCCACGATCGCCATCGGCACCGGAATGTACGCCGCCCTCGGCGCTGTGTCGGACTGGCGGACCAACGCGAACACGCAGAGCCTGGCGCTGCTCCGTGCCCACGACGTCCGGGTATACCTGGCCGACGGCAGCTATGCCACGCCCGAGCAGCTGCGCAGCCTCGTGAGCCGGATCCCGCACGCGAGCAGCGTGACCGGCGTGGAAACGCGCCTGGCGGTCGCGACCAGGGTGGACGCTTCGGCCGGCGGTCAGACGATCGTCGTGCCGGGCGAATTGATCGGCATGGCCACCGGCGATCCGAGCGTGGATGCACTCCAGGCTCGAGAGGGGCGGGCAATGACCTCGGCCGACGACGGCAAGGACGTCGCGGAGCTCGAATACCACTTCGCCGCGCACTACGACGTGCCCGTTGGGGCCTTCGTTCGCGTCGGCGACGGCTTCAGCCTGCAGGTTGTCGGTGAGTCGCTGTCGCCCGACTACCTCGTCGTCATTTCGCCGATGGGCGATTTCATGGCCGAGGCCAACTACGGAGTGGTCTTCGCCCCGCTCGACACCGTCGGCAGGCTGATCGGCCATCCTGGAATGGCCAACGAGCTGGTCGTCCGCCTGTCCGATCCGTCTCTGGCTCAAACGGTCCGGGACGAGCTGCAGACAGCCGCGACCGCGACGCTACCCGCACTCGGCGCCAGCGCGATCGCGAGCGACGACGAGACGGTCCGCCGCTGGCTGGACCGCGACGCCGGCAACGACTCGAGCTTCATGGCCCTCTTCGCCATTCTGATGCTCGGCGGCGCCACCTTCGCGGCCTTCAACCTTACGACCCGCATCGTCGAGTCCCAGCGACGCCAGGTGGGGATCGGCCTTGCTCTCGGCTTGCCGGCGCGGACTCTGGCAATCCGGCCGCTGGCCGTCGCCGCGGAGATCGCTCTCGTGGGCGTGGCTTTCGGTATCCTCGCCGGCCTCCTCCTGGACCTGGCGATGAAGCTGGTCTTCGAAGCCATGCTGCCGATGCCGGTCTTCGAGACGCCATTCCAGCCGGAGGTCTTCGCCCGGGCGGCCGCGATCGGCTTCGCCCTTCCGTTCGCCGCGTCGATCTATCCGGTCTGGCGAGCCGTACGCTCCCGACCGATCGACGCGATCCGGACCGGCTATCTGTCCGCGCGCCGGCCCGGGCTGGCCAGCCTGACGCGCCGCCTGCCACTGCCGGCCTGGCTCAGGCAGCCCGTGGGCAACGTTCTTCGGACGCCCCGCCGGACCGCCCTCACCGGCCTCGGGATTGCCGCGGCAGTCACGGTCCTCGTGGGCACCGTCGGGATGCTCGACACCTTCAGCGCCGGCATGGATCGGGGCCAGGCCGAGATGTCCGGCGGCAGCCCGGATCGGATCGCCGTGGACCTCGCCGCGCCGCTGCCGGTCGAGACCGTTCGGACGGAGCTCGCGGCCGCGCCCGGTGCCGGCCGCATAGACCTGGGCCTGCGATTCGCCGCCACCGCTATCGCCTCGAGCGGACCGCACGACCCGATCGATATCCAGATCGACGTGCTCGACCTGAATGACAACGCCTGGCATGCGTCGGTCGTGGACGGACGACTGCCGGCGGGACCGGGCGAGATCATGCTCTCGCAGACCGCGGCAGCCGGGCTGGGCCTCAGGATCGGCGACTCATTCATCCTTCGCCATCCCGTTCGGGTCTCCGAAACTGCATCAGCCATCGCGGACACCGAGGTCACGCTCGCCGGCACGAATCCGAGCCCGCTGCGGCCCACGGCGTACATGGACGTCAGCGGCGACTCGTTGTTCGGCATGACTGGCCTGGCGAATCGGGCAACGGTCGTACCCGCGGCCGGAGCCGACGCGGGCCAGCTGAGGCGCGCGCTGTTCGAGATGCCCGGCGTGGTTTCCGTTCAGCCCATCGATGCGATGGCCAACAGCATGCGTGAGCTGGTCGCCCAGTTCACGGACATCCTGGGCGTGATCGCTCTCGTGGCCCTCGTCCTGGCGCTGCTGGTCGCGTACAACTCGGCGACGATCAGCCAGGACGAGCGGCGTCGGGAGGTGGCCACGATGCTGGCCTTCGGCGTGCCGATCAAGAGGGTCCTGGCTTCCGCGATGCTGGAGAACGGGCTGATCGGACTCCTGGGCACCGTTGTCGGGCTCGCCGGTGGGTTCGGGGCCCTCACCTGGCTGGTCTACGGGCTAATGCCGACGTCGATGCCGGACTTCGCCCTATCCCCTGCCCTGTCGCCCGAGACGATCGCACTTGCCATCGGCGTCGGTGTCGCCGTGGTGGGTCTGGCGCCTGCCCTCACGTGGCGGCGGCTGACCCGGATGGATCTCCCGGCGACGCTTCGCGTGGTGGAGTGAGCGGCCGAGCGCCTGGACGATGGGCGGGCGCGGCGCGTTTGTGCGCCCGCGGGGCGGCACAATAGGAGCCCAACCTACCGCGACCATCCTCGACACGGAGAGCGGAGATCGAAGCAGTGCATCGACCCAGGGGCGAACTGCGCGTCATCACCGGCCCAATGTGCTGCGGCAAGAGCGAAGAGACGATGCGGGAGCTGCGCCGGGCCGTGATCGCGGGCCGTCACGTGCTGTTGCTGCGCCCTGCCGTGGACACGCGAATCGAGACGCAGGAGGCTCGCAGCCGATCCGGGATGACTTTCCCGGCCCAGACCATCGCGGACTCGTCGCGGATCCTGCCGACGGTCGAGGCCGCCGGCGCCGACTTCGTGGCCCTCGAAGAAGGCCAGTTCTGGGACGACGGCATCGTCGCCGCGGTCCAGGCGATGGTCGACAGACATCTGGTCGTGATCGTCAACGGCCTCAACCAGGATTACCTGGGCCGCCCGTTCGGGCCGATGCCCACCCTGATGGCCCTCTCGGACGACGTTCGCATGCTCAAGGCGATCTGCCAGGTCTGCGGCGAGGAGGCCACGAAGACGCAGCGACTCCACGCCGACGGCTCGCCGGCGGGACCGGACGAGCAGCTGATCCTCCCGGGCGGCTTCGAGCAAGGCCACGCGGTCGATCGATATGAAGCGCGCTGCCGGCGCCACCACGTCATCGGCCCGAAGCGCGCGCGGAGGCGCTAGCTCGTCGCTGCCTCGACCGCCAGGGCGATGCCCAGCACGGCGTCCCGATCTCGACCGGCGATCTGGATGCCGCCGATGGCGATCGCGGTCCAGCCGAGGAAGTTGAACGGCCGAGTCCAGCGCGTCATCGCGGCGCGGACGTCGGGCTCCCAGCAGTCGTCGGCCGGCGGCTCGATGGCCATGACCGGGCTCAGCAGGACGTCGCATTCCGACGCGGAGCGACTCTTGCGCCTGAGCGCCCGGACGGCCGCCACGCCTCTCTGCCACTGGACCGCGGTCATCTCCTGCGCGGCGGCCAGCTTGAGCTGGAGGTCGGGCCCGTATTCGTCGCGCCGGCTGGGGAACCACCGCAGGTGAGTCACCGCGCATTCGGCCGTGAAGACGGCCATGAGGTCCGGGTCGAGCTCCGGCAGCGCGGCCGGCTCCAGTCGCGCCCCCAACGCCTCGAGAGTGGCTTCGGCCCCCGTACTCTCGAGCACGCCGACGCGCAGGCCCGAGACGCGAGGTTCCGGCATCGGCCGCCCGGTCAGCACCGACTCCAGGAGAGCAACCTCGGCCACGGTTCGAGCCATCGGACCAACCGTGTCGAACGAGGGAGCAAGCGGGAAGGCGCCCCGGACGGGGATCGATCCGAAGGCGGGCTTGAAGCCGACGACGCCGCAGCAGGCCGCCGGGATCCGGACCGAGCCGCCCGTGTCCGTCCCGAGGCCTACCGTCGCCTGGAAGTCGGCCAGCGCGGCGGCAGTTCCCCCGCTCGAACCGCCCGCAACCCGGCCCGGCAGGCGCGGGTTCGCGACCGTGCCCCAGTGCGGATTCTGGCTGGTCACTCCCCAGGCGAACTCGTGCATGTTGGTCTTGCCCACGACGATCGCGCCGGCGGCTTCGAGCCGGGCGACGGCCGGAGCGGTGCGGGTGGGCACGTTGTCGCGCAGGATCGACGAGCCGGCGGTGGTCCGAACGCCCGCGATGTCGAAGAGGTCCTTGACCGCGAGAGGCACGCCCGCCAGCGGCCCCTTCGGGTTGGCGCGGGCTCGATCCATCGCCTCGTCGGCGCAGACCGTGATGAAGGCGTGGCCGTCCCGGTGCGCCTCGATTCGGGCAAGCGCAGCGTCAATGACCTCCACCGCCGCCAGCCGGCCCGAATTGACGCCGACGGCAAGCTCGCCGGCCGAAAGGGCGAGCAAGGGATCGAGGCCGGCGGGCGGAGTGGCCGGAGTGGGCGGGGTCGGCGCGGTCATCGGCGAAGTGGCCAGGTCATCGGCGGAATTCGAGGGTGGTTCGAGCTGCCGCCCGGGACAGTCTCCAGGCGCCTCAGTCCGTATCTTCGTTCAAGGCGTCGTAGAACTCGACGTAGTTGTCCGGAGTGTTGCTCTCGCGCAGCTTGATGGCCATCCGCGGGTGGACGTTGAGCTGGCCGGTCAGCATGTACGGGATGGAGTAGCCCCAGTCGAGCTCCTTGCTGAGCGGCACGAAGAGGTCCTGCGCGCACGCGAGCACCGGGCGGAGGTGGAACTTGGGGTTCTTGAGGAATCCCAGGAGCAGCTCGAGCGGGCAGTTGCCCGCGCCACGGCCCAGACCGGCGATCGTGGCGTCGAGCCAGGTCGCGCCGGCGAGCATCGCTTCGATGGTGTTCGCGTAGGCGAGCTGCTGGTTGTTGTGGGCGTGGATGCCCACCTCTTTCCCGGCCTCGTGGGCGAGCTTTGCGAACTTGCCGGTGAGGTCGCGGATCTGCTCGGAGTAGAAGCAGCCGAAGCTGTCCACCACGTAGATGGCGTCGACCGGGCTCGCGACGACCACCTCGAGCGCGTCGAACAGCTCGCGCTCCTGGACCGTGGAGAGGGCCATCAGATTGAAGGTGGTCTCGTAGCCCTTGTCGTGCGCGTCCTTGATCATGTCCAGCGCGGCCGGCACCTGGTGAACGTAGGCGGCGACCCGAATGCACGACAGGACGCTCTTCTCGCGCGGCAGGATGTCGGTGTGGTAGTCGGTCCGCTCCGCGTCGGCCATGGCGGTCAGCTTGATTCCGGTCGGCGCGTCGCCCACGATGCGGCGCAGGTCATCCTCGGTGCAGTACTTCCACGGACCCGAATCCGGGAAGATCTTGCGGTCGGCCTTGTAGCCGAGCTCCATGTAGTCCACACCCGCGGCTACGTCGGTCTCGAAGACGCGCTTGACGAACGAGGGCTCGAAGCGGTGGTCGTTCATCAGACCGCCGTCGCGGATCGTGCAGTCGAGGACCTTCAGCTCGGGCCGGTAGGTCACCCACGAATCGATCTGGCGCGCTTCGGCCTGTCCCGCCTCGCCGTCGTGCTGGGCGTCGCTGTCTCGAGCCTCGCTGTCTCGAGCGTCGCCGTCGCGGCCCTGCGCAGTCACGTGGATCTCCTTCCCTGCCCCATCTGACGGTTGCTGAGTTGCCCGGCGCACCCTAGCACGCCGAGCGGCAGTGGATTCGGCCCGGCCGCGCACTCGGCCGCGCGCCGCCGGGGGAGTCCGGCCGCGCGCTCAGGCTACCGGCACGCGGGCCTGGGCGGCCTCGGGATCGCGCATCTGCATCAGCGAGACGCCGATTCCGTAGGTCAGGAAGTTGCCCTCGGGCGTCAGCTCGAGGACGCAGCTCGGCTCCGACGTCGGCGGCAGAAGGCGGGCGAACTTCGGCGGCAGCGAATCCCGGTCGAGCATGCACGGCTCGCCGACATGGGCCCGCGCCCGGAAGTTGATCACCGCCGGTGGGATCGGGAAGAGCAGCGCCAGCAGCCCGCCCCGCCGGATCGGGACCGTGAACGAGACGATCTGGCCCTCCCGAATCGTGCGGGCCTTCCAGCTGTCCGCGGCCACGACCACCAGCACGTGCCGGCCGTCGGTTCCGTAGACGACGCCGCTCGACCGCGGCTCACCGGAAGCGGTCACGTGGCTCATGACGGCAAAGCTCGATTTCGCGAGGGTCCCCCAGACACGTTCCGGCGTGAGGCCGGGCCGGTTCTCCGAAGCGTTCGACGTGCTGCTCATCGCCATCTCCAACAAGTTGCGGCTGGCACGTGAAGACTACCTCTTCGTGGAGGCCGCGCCGCCCGAGAATCATCGAATCACCACGCCGAGCGAGGCGCTGCGAGGCATCATTGACATGGCCGTCACGTCGCCGTTCGCAGCTGGGAGGGAGCCATCGTGGACCTGGACGAGAAGCTCGGATACTGCGGGCTCTACTGCCCCGGCTGCGGGACCTATCAGGCAACCGTCGCCGGCGGCGGCGTCGAGTACGAGCCGGGCAAGCCGACCACGTGTCGAGGCTGCAACTCGGCCGAGTTGAGCGTCTGGTGCACCGACTGCGGGCTCAAAGACTGTGCCCGCCAGCGAGGCATCCGCGTCTGCGCCGAGTGTGCCGACTACCCGTGCGCCAAGCTCCAGGCGTTCATCGACGACCCGCGCTACCCGTACCACCGCGACACCCCGGCGGCGATGGCCCGACTCGCCCAGATCGGCCTGGAGGCGTGGAGCGCGGAGCAGGATGCTCGCTGGAACTGCCCCGCCTGCGGCACTCGATTCCACTGGTTCGCCACGGCCTGTCCGGGCTGCGGCGGCCCGGTCGTCACCGTGCTTGGGGCCAGCCACTGATGGCACCGCGCCCGCCGGTCCACCTCTCGCGCAAGGAGCGGGTCGGCCTGTTCCTTCATCGAGGGCTCGATCGCCGGCTCTCGCCGTTCGGTGTCTGGGTCTTCCGCCGCACGAAGGGCGGCATTGCGCGGCCGTGGAAGGTCAACGCCCTGCTGCTGACCACCTGCGGCAGGCGGAGCGGACGGGAGCGAACCGTCGTCCTGCAGTACTTCCCCGACGGCAAGGAGATCATCCTCGCCGCGGCGAACGACGGCGGCACGTCGCACCCGGGCTGGTATTTCAACCTGATGGCCGATCCGCGTGCCCGGGTTGAGATCGACGGCGTGACGAGACACGTTTTCGCGTCGCAGCTGCCCGACGCAGAGGCGGCGGAGTGGTGGCACCGGATCCTCCAGGCCTCGCCCGAGTACGAGCGCTACGCCCGTGCCTCGAGCCGCCGGATCCCAATCATGCGCCTCTCCCCCGACGAGCCGGCGAGGCTTGCCGGCGGGGGTTGATAGGTCGGCGCCGGCCCACCGGCTGGCCCGAGCCCGAAACGAAAGGGGAACCGCAATGCCGTCGGTCCTGGGGATGATCGAGCAGTTCGGAGGCGACGTCGAGGCCGTCGCCGGGGAGGACGTTCGACGCGAGGTGCTGGCCGGGGCCGAGCGCCTCAAAGCCAGCTCGAGCCCCGAGAAGGTTTCGTTGTGGATGCGCGACGCGGTCGATCGCCTGGACGAGCTGGCCGGGGACGACGCGCGAGTCGTCATGGAGAGGTGCGGGCTCGCCTGCAGCAAGGTCAACCACGGCGTGACCGATCGAGCGGTTGCCCGGCGCGCCAAATTCGCCACGGAGGAAGCCTTCCTCGCGGCCGAGGCCGCAAAGCCGGCGAATGGCACGCGGATCGAGCTCGACGGCGACGTCCTCTACCAGGTCTACGCGCCGCGCGAGTTCAGCCACCCGATGCGCTGCTTCTGCGGCCTCATGCGCGGCCTGCCCGCCGACGCCGCGGTCTCCCCCACCTACTGCCAGTGCTCGCGGGCGTTCGTCCGCAACTACTGGAGCCAGGTTCTGGGGCGCCCGGTGGCGGTGGAGATACTGTCGAGCGCCGTCACGGGCTCGGCCGAATGCCGGTTCCGCATCGAGTTGCGCCCGAGCTGATCAGCCGCTGGCCGCTCGGTCAGTCGCGTCCGTGGCCGCGGCGGTGGCCGCGGACGTCAGCCGCGTCGTTGGTGGCGTCGTCAGTCGCGGCCTTCGGTGGTCGCGATGTCCGCCTCGTTGCCCGCCGGGTCGGCTAGCGTCCACCACGCCGGCGCGTACTTGTCGCGGACCATTCGACCGCCTGCCGCGAGCGCGGCCGCCACGCGAGCTTCGGCTTTCTCGATCGGCACGAAGACGGCGATGTGGATCGCGCCGCCCCCGTCCGCGCGGGGCTCCTGCATCTGCTCGAACCAGAATGGCGCACCGCGGCCGGCCGGGTCGATGAGGTCCTCTTCGGGGCTGTCGCTGCGGGGCTCATAGCCGAGCACGGCCCGCCAGAACGGGGTCACGTCGGAAACCTTCGGCGCGCCCGGGACGATGAGCAGGGACTGCACGGCCGTCGGATCGGCCGCAAGCCCGAGCTTCCGCGCCAGCCGCGAAATCAGCCGCGCCAGCTCGACGTCGCGCTCGCTCATGCCGAAGTAGTCGTCGGTCTTCGTGACCAGCCGCACGGTCACGCCGTCGTGGCGAAGGTCCAGGTCCGGCTGGCCGGGCTCGAGGTCCGCCATCTCCGCGATGGCGGCGACGAGCCGGGCGCCCTCGGCGAACGAGCCCGCGCGAAAGAAGGCGCATGCTCCGCTCTCCAGGATCCGCCAATCTCCGGTGCCCTCGGCTTCGCGGAACTCGCGGAGGCTGATCCGATCGGTCATCTCCCTACCTCATGAACGAACTCGGCGACCGACCGATGATGCGCCGCCTCGTATTCGGGCTCAAGCGGCGTGCCGCGCTCCAGCCCCGCGGGGCCGCAGGCTAGCGGATCTTTGCGAATTCGGCCGCCTGGATCTCGCCGACGCGCCTGATCGTGGCCACGGCGAAGGCCAGATCCGTGCCGCCGGCGAGAGTGTCGTCGATCATCTCGGACACCGTCTGCCCGGTCCCCAGGCGGGCCTTGAGCGCAGCCCTCCGCAGGGCGCTGTCGGTGAGAGGCTCGCCCAGCGACTCCTCGGCGAACTCGCGGGCCCGATCGGTTTCCGGTCTGGACGTTCGCGCGGCCAGACGCAGCTCGCCCTCGCACACGGTCTTCATCTGCTCGCGCAGCTCGGCGGGGATCTCCTTGTCCGCCTTCATGATGGCCTGCCGGGTCTGCTCGTCGTCCGGGTCTGCGGCTTTCCTTCGCCACATGAGGTTCGAGAGGAGTGCGACCGCGGCGTCGAGGTCCACGCCCGAGGCGCTCGCCACGATCCGAGCGACGGTCCCGTTTCGCGCCGGCAGCGGCATTGCGGCGTAGGCGTTCGCGGTCAGGCTCTCAGGATCCGGCCCGGACAGGTCCACGGGCTCGTCGGGCGGCTCCTGCGGGCTTCGGGCCGTTCTGGCCCACCGTTCGGCCAGGAAGTCGATGACTGCGGCGACGGTGGCCCCGAGCGCCATGCCGACCGTGTCGTGCGTGACGAGCCAGCCGGCCACTCCTCCAACGACGAAAGCCGCGAACAGCACGACTACCCCTCCGCGCGAGCGCCAGGCGAGGCCAACGCCCGGATCATGACATGCGGGCTTCGCGCTGGCGAGCGGCTGTTTGCGCGTCCGGGCCGTGGCGTCTGTCCGAGGCTTCCGAGGCCGCGGCGTCGGCGCGCGTCCGTGGCGTCCGCGCGGGGCGGGCGGCTAGTTCAGGAGCCGCTTCGGCTCGTCCGTGTAGCGCAGGCCGCCAAATCGGTCGTGGAGCTCGTCGTCGAGCTGGTCGACCAGCGCGCCCAGGTGCAGGCAGGCAAAGGCGATCTGCTCGGCCGACATCCTGATCGCGAGCAGCTCGGTCATCGCCACGACGACGCCGCCGTGCCAGAACACCCGGCCGAACGTGAGCCGGTCGTTGATCTGGTTGAGCGCTTCGAGCAGGTCCGGGCTTCGCTCCACGCCGCTCAGGACCGGCGAGAAGATCGAGACGACGGGAGGCACCGAGTCGACCGGCCGAACGAACAGCATGGCGCTGCCGGCGCGGATCGGGATATCGCCGTCCTGGTCGACCTCGAGCTCCGCGACTCCGAGGAACTGCCTGACCACCTCCTCCACCAGCGGCCGCAACTGGTGGATGGTCGGGGTCGAGTGCGCGCCGCTCGCCCGGGGCGCGTGAGGCTTCTCCGCGGGGATCCGGAGCATCGGCTCGGCGAAGTCGGGCCCGCTCCTGGCGAACCTACGGTAGAGAAGTTCGGCCGGCCGATCGACGTCGTACACCTCGCGCAGGCTTCGGACGGCCAGGCTGGCGATCTCCTCGTACGGCGGCGGAGCCTTCCACTCGCGAACGAAGTTGCGGCTTCCTTCCGGCGCGACCGGCGGCGGCTGCACCGGCGGGGCCCAGCCCAGTTCCGCGAGCCGCTGTTCCTTCGCCGGCGAGAGAACCCAGCGGCCTCGAAGGTAGGCGTTGCCGACGGCCTCCGCGCGGAAGCCCTCCACCCCGCCCTGGGCGAACTGGACGAAGTAGTTGCTCTCTTCGCGGTTGACGAGGAGCAGCAGGAAGCTGTCGGGCGCCATCCGGCCGAGCACGCGCGCCAGCCGCGCCTCGAAGTCGGCCCACGAAAGCTCGGGTTCCGCGGTGGACGCGCGCTCCGGGCCGCCGGGGCCGCCCGGGCCGCCGGGTCCGCCGGGTCCGCCGGGGCCGTCCGGCGTCCTGCCGCTCGGTCCCTCGCCGCCTGATCCGTGGCCGGAGTCGCTCATCGAAGCCTCCCGACGCTCGCCATGACTGCCACCACAGCTGCCGTCAGTTGAATCCTACGCGGGCGACGAACCCGCCCGGCGTCATGGTCCACGGTGCGCGGTTGAGTGGTGCCGTGTGCGGATTCTCCATCGAAATTGGCCGCTCGAGCCCAGGAATGCCGGGATACCGATGGCGGCGGTGCACCCGGGAAGGCAACCCGGTTTAGCGACGGAATCACTCGACTCGGCCGACTTGTAAGCCGCGAGCGGCTAACAGGAGCCTGAGTTGGGGCAGAAATGGAGGCCGGGCGGCAGCCGCCCGACCCGGAGCCCAGTGTTGCACCGCCCCCATCGGTAAACCGGGATTCTCGCGGCCGCCGCCCACCGGCCACCCACCGGC
>VFSW01007138.1_pt1 | contig 16273 bp, 11 predicted proteins | sample 5358111 | NCBI WGS metagenome assembly VFSW01 (sample SAMN11554181, study PRJNA540505) | mine drainage metagenome | isolation source: sediment from site ElyBrook_90M | place: USA: Ely Copper Mine, Vershire, VT | collected 2017 | reverse complement strand
CACCTGCACCGTCTCTTCCATGAAAAACGGGTTACCTTCGGTCTTCTCGATAATCACGCGTTTGAGCGCCGTCACCTCGACCCCGTCGCCGACCAGCGCGGTAAGCATCTCATCGGCGCTTTCGCGGCCGAGCGGGTCGAGCCGCAACTGCGTATAGTAAGTCTTGCTATTCCATTGATGTGAGTACTCGGGACGATAGTTCACCAGCAGAAGAAGCTTCGCGGTGCCGATAGAATCGGCCAGCAGGTTAAGGAACTCCTGCGTCGCCTCATCGATCCAGTGGAGATCCTCGAAGATCACCATCAGCGGCTGATTGAGCGACTCGCGCAACAGAATGCGCTTGATAGCCTCGAGCGTGCGGCGCTTCTTGATCTGGCCGTCCATCTGCGCCAGCGGATCCTCACCCTCGACGATACCGAGCAGACTGAAGAGGTAGGGCAGCGTGTCTTCCAGACTTCGATCAAGGATCGCGATCCTGCCCGCGACCTTCTCGCGACGGGTTCGTTCGTCGTCGCCGCCCGCAATCTTGAAATAGCCGTGCAGCAAGTCGAGCACCGGCAGATAGGCCGACGCTTTGGCGTGCGAGACCGAGAAGGTCTCCAGCACCATCCAGCCGGATTGATGCTTGGCCTTAAACTCGAAGTAGAGCCGCGACTTGCCGGTGCCCGCTTCCGCCATCGCCGCGACGATCTGACCGTGGCCAGACATTGCGCGATCGGCTGCGGCCCGCATCGCTTCCATCTCACGCTCGCGCCCGACGAACTTGGTCAGCCCGCGACCCGCTGAACGCTGCAGCCGCGTCCGCAACGGCCCCAGCCCGGTCGCTTCATAAACGTTGACCGCCTCGCTGACGCCTTTTACTCTGGTCGGGCCGAGCGGCTTGAGAATGAAGTAGCCTTCGCACAGCTGACGCGTATGCTCGCTCACCGCGATCGACCCGGTCGGCGCCACCGCCTGCATCCGCGACGCCAGGTTGGTGGTATGTCCGATCGGCGTGTACTCGACCTGACCCGCGCCGGTCGTAATCGAGCGCACCACGACCTCGCCCGTGTTGACGCCGACGCGCGCTTCGACGGGCAATCCGCCATCCGCAACCACCTTCGTGGAGTAGCGGCGCAGCTCCTCCTGCATGCGCAGCGCTGCATACAGAGCGCGCTGCGGATGGTCCTCGTGTGCGACTGGCGCGCCGAACAGCGCGAAAATGCCATCACCGGTCGATTGCACGACGTAGCCGTCGTAGCGCTTGACCGCGTCGATCATGATGCGCAGCGCCGGGTCGATAATCGCGCGCGCCTCCTCCGGGTCGAGGTCCTCCATCAACTCCGTCGAGCCCTTGATATCCGCGAAAAGCGCCGTGACGGTCTTGCGCTCGCCGTCGAGCGTTGTTGCGGGATCCGTCTGTTCGGGCGTGACCCGAATCTGCGGGGAGATCGGTGGTGCCGGCGTCGCCTGCGCCGAACCAGCTTGAACATTACCGGCCAGTGCGACTCCGCATTCGCCGCAGAACTTCTCGGCCGGCTCGTTCTCAGCGCCGCACGATCGACAGCGTACATTCAGCGCCGCCCCGCATTCAGCGCAGAACTTGCGCCCCTCGCGATTTTCGATCGAGCATTTTGCGCAGCGCACGGAGACCCCCGCACCGAGTTGATTGTCTCTCTATATCACCCTGTGTCGTCGTTCCCGATCATTCTCGCTCTTTACCAACGGGAAGTCTGAAACCTTCGTAAGGTTTCAGAAAGAACTACAGTTCCGCGTTCCTCAACAACGTTCTTACCAACGTCTATTTCGCGAGTTATGCGAATGTTTAGTCGTGATGGTAATCGACGTCGAAGCTGGTGCCGCGCGCTGAGGCCACTGCGTTCGGCGTATGCACTTCAAAATTAGGCGGTGTGCCGGCCGTCGTTCGCACCAATGATCGCACCATTCCGTTCAGCAGTGACATCCTGGTGCTGGCGCGGGTGCCGTCGGGATTAAGCGTATTCTCGTCGATCGTCAGATTGCTGGAGTCGGTCACCTCGAGCTGGCTCCCATCGCTAAGCGCAACCGTCACGCTGCTGCCGGCATCGGTAACGATTCGATCGCCCACTTCGATTTTGGCCCCGGATGCTGCGGGGATCTTCGCGCTGCCCCGGGTAATCGTCGCGGTACCGGTGAGCGCTGAAATCGACCCCGCGACCGTCTGGGCTGCGACTGGTGAGACCGCGCAAAGTGCCATTAAAGCAGCGGCCGACAAGGTCAAGAATAAAGCTTTGGGTGAGATTGCTCTGCGAATCACGGTCACCTCAAGGAATAGATTACTTTTATCAGTACTATGCTACATGCAATTGAGTCGAGCCGAAACTAGCAAATTGGGCTGATCCTCCGCCCGTCGTCGAACCTCCGGCCGACGTTTCGCAAGCATTCCGGCTGACCTTGGCCGGAGACGCTATCGTCCAACTTCCGAAAGGAGTATAGTGCTACATGAAGGCGCGATACTGCTTTGGCCAACGGAGCCTCCGCACGCGCCCCACCCACAGTCCAGCATTCGGTCGGACCAGGTGCCTACGCAATCAACCGCCTTAAAGCACTATCAAATTATTGCATTCCCCGCGGTCCAGTGCCCCGCAACCCGAAAACGCGCGTACATAACAAAGCCATTTTATTGTAGCCGAACCCCATCAGAGGTATGGTCGGCGCTTAGAAGGATTTCCGGACGGAGGCGACCGACCATGGCTGAACTCGAACCCGCCCGCCGACGGCCGCTCGAGGGCGTCCGCGTGATTGACCTGACCCGGATCGTAGCCGGCCCCAACGCCACCCGGATGCTCGCGACGATGGGCGCCGAGGTCATCCGCACCGAATGGCACGACGACCGCGCCATCGACCTCCTGCGCGGCGTGCGCCCCTATGCTCCCGGCGGCGACCCCGAAAGCGTGAATCGCAGCGGGCTTTTCAATAACATCAACGCCGGCAAGTACGGCATTACGCTAAACATGAACCTGCCGCAGGGCCGCGACTTGTTCAAACGGCTGATCGAGAAGTCCTCCGTCCTGTGCGAGAACTACAGCCCGAATCAGATGGAGCGCTGGGAGCTCGGTTACGACGTCCTCCGGAAGATCAATCCGGGCCTCATCTATGTGCAGATCACCGGGATGGGGAAGTCGGGCACCTACAACGGCTACTTGAGCGTCGGTCCGACCGCGCAGGCGCTCTCCGGACTGACGCACATGTCGGGCTTGGCCGAACCGATGGCGCCCGCCGGCTGGGGCTACTCCTATCTCGACCATTCCACCGGCTACTACGGCGCCATCCTCGTGCTGGCCGCGCTGCTGCAACGGCGTCGAACCGGCCGCGGATGCTACCTCGATCTCTCGCAGACTGAAGCCGGACTCATGGTCTCCGGCACCGCCACGCTCGAAGCGCAGCTTACCCGCCAACCCACCGATCGCCATGGCAATCGGATGCAGTCCGCGGACTGGGCGCCCCACGGCGCCTATCCCTGTCGCGGCATCGACGAATGGATCGCGATAGCCATTCAAGATGATAGTCAGTGGGCCTCTTTGGTGGCCGAACTTAACGCGCCGGACTGGGCGCAACACCCGCGCTTTGCCAGAGCCATCGATCGCAAGGCCAACGAAGATGACCTCGATCGCCTGATGGCGGAGGCCACGAAAAATCTCGATCGTTATGACCTGATGCATCGGCTGCAAAATCGTGGAGTGCCCGCAGCGGCGGTGCAGAAGGCCGACGACCGCTGCGAGCGCGATCCGCAACTGAAGGCGCGCGACTACCTGCTGCCATTGCCGCACAGCGAAATCGGCACCTGGCCGATCGAAGGCTTCCCGGCGAAGTTCGAAAAGATTCCGGTCGAGGTGGGCGGGCTACCGCATCGAGGCGCGCCGCTGATGGGTGAGGACAACGATCGCATTTACCGCGAAGTACTCGGACTCACCGCCGAGGAAATCGCGGCGTTGCGGGAGGATTGGGTCATTTGAATACCGCAGCAGTATTGAGTTCGGCGCTTGCCGGAACGGTGATCCTCGAATGCGGCGACGAGCGCGGCGAATTCGCCGGCCTGTTGCTCAGCTCACTGGGCGCCGACGTCATCAAGCTCGAAGGGCGCAACGGTTCCAACTCGCGGCGCTTCGGGCCGTTCACCACGCCGGAGCGAGGCCCCGAGCACAGTCTCTGTTTCAGCCGCTACAACCTCGGCAAGAAAAGCCTCAGTCTGGAAATCGATCATCCGTCCGCGCGCACCGCGCTCTCGCGACTGGCTAAGCGCGCCGACGTAATTATCGATTCGGGCGAGGCGGGTAACGTTGAGCGCCGACTGAGTCTTTACCGCGAACTTCAGCAGGCCAATCCACGCTTGATCGTTTGCACGATTACGCCGTTCGGTCTCGACGGTCCCTATCGTGATCTCAAAATGACTAATCTGACGCAGCTCGCGTTGGGCGGCGTGATGGCCGTGTGCGGCTACGATCCGCGTGGCGACGGCACTTACGACACGCCGCCGATCGCGCCGGAGATGTGGCAGGCGTACCACATAGCGGGTGAGTACGCGGTGATCGCAATTACGGCAGCGCTAAACTTTCGCGAGCTAACCGGTGAAGGCGATCTAATCGATCTGTCGATTCATGAAGCGGTCAGCACCTGCACCGAAGTCGCGATGCCGACTTACATCTATAATGGCGCGGTCGTGCATCGGCAGACGGGCCGCCACGCCGCCGAAAGCCGCACGCGGCCCTGGTTGCGCCGCACCAAGGACGGCCGTTACGTCAAAGCATTTCTGTTCTGGGGCGGACGCGACTTTCGCGTGATCACCGAGATGCTCAACGAGGCCGGCCTCGAGCACGATCTCGAATCCGACGAATATCGCGAGTTGCGCAAGAGTTCGCCGTCTCAGGCGCAAGCACACTTCAGCGACACGATCGACAGGCTGGTGGCGTCGCTGACAGCTGAGGAAGTCTTTCATCGCGCGCAGGCCAAGGGTTTGCTGTGGGCGAGCGTCCGCTATCCCGAAGAAAACATCGGCGACCCGCATTTCCAGGCGCGCGGCACCTTCCAGGCGATCAATCATCCCGAGCTGGGCCGCGACCTCGCCTACCCGGTCTCGGTCGCAACCCCCGGCAAGGATAGCGCAACCGCATTAACGCGCGGCGCCCCGCGCCTCGGTGAGCACACTCGCGAGGTTCTGTCGCAGGCCGGATTGACTGACGCCGAGATCCGGGAACTAACCGCGCAACGGGCGATCTGAATAGTCACTCGGGTGCAAAGTCAAATCTCATTTGCGTCCGAGTTCCGCCCGCACCAGCGCCGCGCCGGCCTCGAGCGCCTTCATTTTGCCGCGCGCCGCAACGCGCGACCGCGGCGCCATCCCGCAGTCGGTGCATGGAAATAGATTATCCGGCGCGACGTACTGCAAGACGGTTCGAATCCGCGCCGCGACTTTCTCGGGCGTTTCGATTTCGTCGGTGCCGACGTCGATTACGCCGACCATCAGATCTTTTCCGCGCGCGAGCGCCAACACCGAAGGGTCCACGCCGGACGCGGCGCATTCGACGGAAATCTGATTGATGGTGCTGGTCTTGAGCAGCGGCAGCGAGCGTCTGTAATGGCTCCAGTCGGTGTTGGTGTTCTTCCATTGCAAGACCGGTCCGATGCCGTAGCCGTAGCAGATGTGAACCGCGGTCCTGGAACGCACACCCTGCGCGGCCCGTTCGAGCGCGCTGATACCCCACTCCTCGACCTCGTCGAGATAGATGTTGAAGCAGGGTTCGTCGAATTGAACGATGTCGCAACCATTCTCTGCAAGCTCGCAGGCTTCTTCATTGAGCAGCCGAGCTAGATCCATCGCAAGCGCACGCCGACTACCGTAATGCTCATCGGCGAGCGTGTCGGCCGTGGTCATCGGGCCGGGCAGAGTGACTTTCACCGGCTGGTTAGTATGGCGACGAAGGAACTGTAACGCACTTACCATTGTCGGGCGCGCACGGCGCAATGGACCGACTACCCGCGCCGCATCGACCATCACGCCATAGCGACCGCCGCGAGTCTGAATCTTGACGAGGCGGCTATAGTCAATCCCATCGAGACCCTCGCAAAAGCCCCAGATGTAATGTCGACGCCGCTGTTCGCCATCGGTCAGAATACTCAGTCCGGCGTCATGCTGATCATCAATAGCCAGTTGCACGGCGTCGTCCTGCCCCTCGCTCAATGATTCGCCTTCGAGGCGCCATTGCGCATAAATCTGGCCGGGCTGGGCGAGCCACGTCGGTCGCGGAAGGCTGCCAACAATCATAGTCTGAAGCATCTTTCGTCCTTCGTATTGTCGAGATGGACGCGCGCGCGACGCTCGCTCAAATCTCCACCTCGACTCGCTTCAATAAGAGCGAGCGTTGATTATTTTGCCGCGGAGAACGCGGTTGGCGTCCAAATCGAATTAGTAATCGACGACAACAAGGGGCCTTCTTCCTCGCTCTTTCGGCGCGCCTCGATCCATTCGGGATCGCGCTGAAACGCGGCAAATCTCTGATCGCGCTCGGCGAGCGATTCCCATTGCAGGATATAGATTAGATCGTGATTCGATTCACCAATCGCTACGGTCCAAAAGCCCAATTGCTTGATCCCATGCTTTTCGAACAAGCGCACGGTGACGGTTTCGAAGCGCTTGACGATCGCGGGGAGCTTGCCGGGCAAGCAATGATAGTTGCGGTATTCGTAAATCATTCTTTTCTCCATGTGCCGCAATGCGCGCGGCTACTGAACGATTAGGTGAACTGCGCAGCAAACGTCAAGGCTCGCACTTCGACCGGCGAGCTTAAGCCACCAGCCGATGCGCCTCGCAGAGCGCCCGGAAGCGGCCGTCGCGACGCTCGTTGAGTTCATTCCATCCGCCGGACTCAACCACGGCGCCGTCCTCCAGAACATAGATCAGATCGGCCCACCGAATGGCCGAGAGTCGATGCGCGATCATCAGCACCGTCAGTTCGCCGCGCAGCGTCTCGATCGCCCCGAGCACGCGCGCTTCATTGTCGTAGTCGAGGCTGTTGGTCGCCTCGTCGAGAATCAGCAATGCGGGACGGCGCAGAATCGCGCGTGCGAGCGCGATACGCTGGCGTTCGCCTTGCGAGAGCATCGCGCCGCGCTCGCCGACGACGGTGTCGAGACCCTGCGGCAACGCCTGGACGAACTCGGCGGCGGCGGCGAGCCTGAGTGCGTCCAGCAAATCGGCATCGCTCGCATCGGCTCGCGCCCAGCGCAGATTTTCGCGCACCGTCAAATGAAATAGCGCGGTCTCGTTGGCGACATAGCCGATACGCTCACGCCACGCGCGTGCGGTGCCGGGAGTGAGCGGCGTTCCGTCAATCGTGAGGCGCCCCGCGTCCGGCGGAAACAGTCCCATCACGAGGTCTGCGACAGTGCTCTTACCCGCGCCCGACGAGCCGACAATCGCCGTGATTCGACCCGCCGGAATAGTCAGGCTGACGTTGCGCAGCGCCGGCGCACTCTCGCGGTTGTATGCGAACGAGATCTCTTCGAGCCGGATCTCCCGGCTAAACTTCGGTGGCGCGATCGCGACCGGCGGCGGCTCGGCGGCAGCAACACATCGCGCTTCGAGTGCGATCACGTTGTGAAATGACGGGAGCGCGTTGATGAAGTTGCGGTAGTACGAATGGATCGACTGCATCCGCGGCATCACCCGCATGTACATCAGGAGCAACAGCAGCAGTTCCGCGGGCGGAACTTTGACCATCCGCACCGAAACATAGAGCAGCGGCACGAGGATCAGCGCGGCGCCGATTTCGAACCATCCGCCGACGGCGACCTGTTCGCGCGCGGTGGCGACGTTAGTGGCTGCGATGCGCCTGCTGATGTCGGCAAAAATCGCGTAGTTGCGATCGTTGGCGCCGTACGCGCGCGCGGTCTTGAGGCTTTGCAGATGCTCGTCGGCCGCCGCGTAGAGCAGATTTGTGACGCGTGCGAGATCGGCGCCATGCCGCTCGATGCGGCTGGTTTTCCCACGCATCGCGAACGCCAGAATTGCGCCGGCCGCCAGCACCATCAGGGTAATCGCCGGCGACAATATGAAGGCGACCACGAGATAGCTCGCGCCCAGCATCACGTCGCCCGCGATCATCGTCCACGAGGAGACGCATTCGGCCACGCGGCTCAACTCGGCGGTTAACGCGTGCGTAAAATCCGCGAGGCGGCTGCGCGTGATGAAGAGCCAGTTGGCGCCCGCGATCGCACGGTACAAGCGACGTCGCAGATCGTCCTCGAAATCTTGCTGCACAATCCAGACGGAGACACTGCGATTGCGTTCGAGGATGGTGCGCAAACCGATCACCAGAACGTAAATTACGAGCAGGGCGAGAAACCCCGGATGAGCGCCGATGGCGGCGAACCCACGCCATACCAGCCGCGCCAAATGACCGGCCTGGCCCTGGTTGAGCAAATCGAGTCCCGCGGTTTCGAGCGTCGGCAGCAGCAGTGCCAGGCCCGCACCCTCGGTCAGCGGCAGCAGCACGATCAACGCGAGCGTCCACCAGAAGCGCCACCCCGCCGAGCGCATCAGGGCGCGCACGAACAACATCACGCGATGATTCATCGCGGCCTGCCGGGCAGTCGCTTGAGCGGATGCGGGACGTCAACGAAAAGCCGGCGGCTCTGCTGCCACGCGAGGCGCAACGGCCGCGTCGCATAGTAGAGCGGATGGAGCGGCGGCGGCAGCGCGATAAACTTGAAGTCGTCGATGTTCGGGGTGAGTGCGCGACTGGCGAGGTAACGCACGCGGTCGCGCACACTCGTGATTGCGCGAAGCGGCACCGCCCATTCGGAATACAGTCGCGCGCGCATGCCAATGCTCGCGAACAATCGGCGCCCGATGCCCGCAACCAACGACGCGACGGCGGAATCCCGGCGGATCGGATCGCCGAACGCCGGCGGAATCGGCGCGTCGAGCACCTCCGCGGCCAGTGCGATCGCGAGCAGCAACATCCGCGGACATCCCGAACGGCGCGCGGCTTCGGCGATCGTGGGCATTTCGGCATCGGGCAGCGCGCGCATCGCCGAGTTGAAATCGCAAATCCAGCCGAGATTGATCCAGCCGTGCTTGGTCGCATGCACCGCGAGAAACAGTACGAGGTCGGCTGGCCCGAGGGTCTTCACGTCAGCCCCTTCGACGCGCATCGATGCGCTGCGCTCCCAAACCTCGGCCGCCATCGGCCCGTGGGCGAAATACGATGGATTCAGCTCCCAATGGAGATCGATCATCGCGGCGCTGCCGGGCCGCATGAACTCGTCCTCGCAGCGGCGCGCAATCGAAAGCTCGGGATGTTGACGGTCGAAGGTGAGCGCCGCGTAGCCATCCGCGATCAGGACCTCGACCGCGCGCGCGGCATCGGCAGGATGCACCAGCAGATCGAGATCGTTGAACTGGCGCAATGCCACATCACCCCAGGCCTGGAGCGCGAGCACCGGCCCCTTGAATGCGATTGCCGCGATGCTCTGAGCGCTAAACAAGTTCACCAGCCGCGCGAGTTCGCGGGCCAGATGCAGGTTGTTGAGCGCATTGCCGTAGAACTCTGCGCGCATCGGCGCAAGCGCGTCGGGCGCGATGCCGTCGGCGGACTTGAGTTGCCGATAAACTAACTGCAACACGCCGTGCGATCCGGCCGAAAACGTCACGCGACGCCAATCGATACGGTCGAAGGCGACGCCCCACTCGTCGGCGAGGCCTTCGGTGCCCATCTCATTCGGACCGTTCGCGAGCGCAGCGGAATCGCGCCGAAGACAACTCAGAATGAGCCGTTCCTCGGGACTCAATCCTGCGCCAATCATGGGGCCATGTCGCCGTCGCGAATCTTCACGTTATTTTCGAGCATACCCGCGTGCCGGTGCCGCTCCAACGCGAGATCATTGCGCCACGAGGTCCGCGATTACGGCGTCGCGCACCGTGGCAAGCGCCGAGAAATCATTGGGGATGACCAGTCGGCGCAACGGCACCGCCGCGGCGACGCGAACGATGAAGCGGAAATGCCGCGCGAGCATGCCGTAGTCAGTGAGGTCGAGCGGGAAGCTCGCGCTCACCAGCAGCGGGAAGGCTTCGGCCGCCGAGATTCGACTGACCGCGGGACTCGTCACCGCCGCCTCCTCCTCGATCGGGCGTTGCAAAAAGTAGATTCGCGCGAGCGGCAACGAATCGGTACGAAAGGTCGTCGCGTCGCCGAGCAGCCGCGTCTTGCTGGTATATTGTGCGACCGGCTGGCCGCGATCCGCACCGGACATCAGCGCCTTGAGCGAATCGTCCCACAGGCGAACGCCCGGATATGCGGGCGTCGCCATGATGCTCCCGCCGTCATCGCGCAGCACGAGGCAATCGTCGCAAAACGTGTGCATCCCGTTCAGGTGGAAGCTCGCCGCGAGCGTCGATTTACCGGTGCCCGCATCACCGATAAACGCGCAAGCACCGGCGGGCACGGAGACCGCCGTCGCATGCAACGCCTCGATGCCGAGCAGATTGAGCACCCGCGGCATCACGTGATCGATCGCTAAATGGCGCAACGTGACTTCCGTCATGCCATCCGCTGCCTCGACGCAAGTGATTTCGTGGCCAGTGCCATCGATTACAAAGTCCGCCATCTTCGGAAAGCGCAACAGATAGCCGCCGTCAATCTTCGCCGATGATAGCCACGGCGTACCGTCGGCGTAGGCCGAGGCGTTCAGCCATTGCGGCGGTTCCTCGATCGCGCGATGCGGACCGAGGATGCGCAGGCTGATGCGATCGCGCCCGGCATCGCGAAGATCGCGCAGCGGCGGCAACTCGGGTATTTCGACATCGGAGGTAATCGCGAGCCCGTAAGCATGGTAGGCCAGCCGCCGCACGCGATTCGCCTGGCGCATCCTGGCTCCTGATTTCGCCGACCGCGGACTCAACCGCTGAACCCCCTGTTCCCTGCGCTGCTCATATCGTTCCTTATCCCGCCGCCAAACTCATTGCGGCCGTGGGAGATCGCGTGGAGGTGACGGCGGGTGGGTCCTCTTTGAGCACGATCATCCGGTACCACAACTCGAGCGCGAACGCGGTCCAGAGCGGCCAGATATTGGCCTCGATATAATTCTCGCTGCGATCGCGATAGGTATCCTGGAACTTCGCACGATTGACCCATCCGGCGGTTTCGAGCGCCATCGTATCGAAGAGGTGTACGCCGCCCATCCGCTCCAGCGCCTGGATGAACAGAATCGAGAAGTCGGCTTTGTCGCGCCGCGCCAGCACCGAATCCGGCACCAGCCCGCGCATCGCATTGCGCAAAATGTACTTGCGGCGGAAGTCACGCGCACGCTGTTCATCCGGGATTGCCATCAGAAATTCGTACAGCCGCCGATCGTGAAACGGATGACGCTCCTCGACGCCGAACCGCGCGGTCGAACGGTCGAAGAGATCGACGCCGTGCGCGACCCATGCGCTGTTGAAGCTTTCATAGAGCACGAATTGCCCGAACGTCATCCCCGACGGCCGCCGCGGTTCCGATTGCAACCGATCCGCGAGCCCGATACGCCGGGCGAATTCCGGGTTGATGAATTCGGGCACGATCGGCCGCCCGCGCAGGCTGCGGGCGAACTTGCGCAATGCGAGCGGCACTAACGGCCACAGTGCGTGGCGCAAAAAGAAATCCGTCGCGTTGCGATCGTTTGCATTCGGCATGCGGCTCGAATCTTCGCGCACGCTGTGCCAGAGCTTGCGCCAATGACCGGCGCGCAGCAGGTCTGCATACGCATGCGGACTCCCGCTCATCCATTCGTCCGATCCGGTGCCGGATAGCAGCACCCGGATGCCCTTGGCCCGCGCCATCGGCCATACACGATTCCACATGCCGCCGTTCGGATACTCGGTGAAGTCGCGAAAGCGCCGCACCGCCTCGACGCACATCGGCAGGTCCACCGGCACCGGCTCCGGATAGTTCGCGGTGAGTCCGAGCATCTCCACAGTTTCGAAGATGTACGAACGCTCATCGAGATCCGGATGGTCGAACAGCAACGAGAAGGTCTCGAACGGCGCATCGGCAACCTTGCCTTCACGACGCAACCAACTCGCCATACCGACCACGGACGTCGAGTCGAGGCCTCCACTCAGATGCGCGCCAACGCCACCGATCGCACGCATGCGGCAGTGCACCGCCTCCGCGAAGATTTCGCGGAAGTAATCCGCGTATTCCGCATCGTCGCGATAGCGAATCTCTTTGTGCTGATCGAGTTCGAAATACACCCGCGTGCTGACGCCGTTGACGCCGACCGCCATCTGATGCGCCGCCGGCAAACGCTTGACGTGCCGAAAGAGCGTGTCCTCGCGCCCCTCCAACGTCCCCGCGAGATATTCGCCGACGACACCCTCGTCCGGTTCGCTCGACACCGACCGATCGGCGAAGATCTGTTGCAATTCGGTCGCCGCGATAAAAGTGCGGCCGTCGCAAAAGTAATGGAAAGGCCGTATGCAGATTGGATCGCGCGCGCAAAATAGTTCGCGTTTCGACGCATCCCAGATGACCAACGCAAAGTCGCCGATTATCCGCCGCGGCGCATCTGCCCCGAAACATTCGTATGCGCGCAGCGCAATTTCGGCATCGGTGTCGTCGCGCAGAGCCAGGCCCTTTGCGCGGATGGCATCGGCGAGTTCCTCGCGATTGTCCACTCGCCCGTCGAACACCATGCGATAGCGGCCATCCGGATCGGCTAGCGGCTGCACTTCACCCACCGCTTCTGGCGTGGTGTGAAACATCTGATAGCCCATCGCCAGCGGGCCTTCGATCCAACGCCCGCAGCCGTCGGGACCGCGATGCGCAATCGCGGCAAGCATCCGTTCGAAAATCCCTCGATCGGCCGGGCGGCCGTCGAGATTGTAGATTACCGCAAATCCTCCCATATGTAATGAATTACTACTCTATAAAGCCGAGCCCGGCTGGCTCGATCCCGGCGCTTCGAGCGGCACGTAATGCTCCAGCTCGAACTCACCGATCACGACGGCGCCCGCACTCTCCAGCCACGCGTGCGCCGCGAGACCACCGTCTGTGGCCTTGCGTACGCCGATCCGCAGGTCCGATCGATATCCGTGTTGCCCCAGTAGCGCTTGCATCGCGAGTGCGCGCACCAGGCAGTTCGTGCCGCCCGGGATGAAGCGGCCCGCCGCGCGGACCGCCCACGCTATGCGCTCGATGGTCGGCGGCACGACCGTTCGCTTGGGCGGTGGTCCGCACCACGAATGCCCCCGCTTGCCTTGACCCGCGACGCGCGACGCTCGCGCACTCATCTCTTTGAAGCCCACCGTGCGTAACCCCACCCACGTAGTCGCGAGGGTGCGCGCGGCGGTTATCGCCAATGCGCGATCGCGTCGATCGAGCCTAATGAGTTTAGCCGCCAGCCCCATCGCTAATTTGTATCAGCCCACGCTCGTCGAGTTTCGCGAGCAGCGCCAACAGGTCGCGCTCGCAGCGCGCCCGATCGACATCGTATTGCGCGATCATCGTATCGACGATTTTGCCCACCGCGATCGGACGCGCGATCATGTTCCACACGGCTAAGCCGACCGGGTCGAGACCGTGATACGCCCCGCTCGCCAAATTCAGAATCGCCGCTTCGCCCTCGAGCTCGCAGGAGACCTGATCGGCGGCCACCGAAACAATTGATTCGATCGTGATTTTCGTGGGAGTGGCCAAGTTTCGCCGGCTTTGCCGGTTAAACCGCTTCACGCATTGGACGTGCGAAAAGCATATAGTGCGACTCGCCTTGCCGCAACGAGGTTCGCGCCTCTACGGTTCGATTAACAACGTAGCGTGTACAAAGGCGTCGCGGGCCAGGTCGCCGCATACCGGGATGCGACGGCTGCCCTGCCGACCGACGCGCATGACGAAGCGCCGTCAGCGTTTCAATTTGCGACTGCGCGCGGCGCGGGCGCCGGTAGCGCTTCGTACCGCGTGATGAACCGTGGCCGCCGCCATGCGATGTACGCCGGCAGAATCAGCACGCCCGCGATCATGTTGGTCGCCATCAGGAAAATCAGCAGCACGCTCATCTCGTTATGAAACAACAGCGGCGAAAATGCCCACGGCAGAATCCCGCCAATCATCACTGCGAACGTGCTGAAGACCGACGCTCCAGTACTGCGCAATGCGGTCTCGACCGCCTCGTTGACCGACGCCCCGCCCATCACTTCGTCGCGAATTCGCGCGCGCGTGTAGATGCCGTAATCGACGCCCAGGCCGATGCCGAGCGAAATTACCGGGATCGTGTCGATGGTCAGTCCGATATTGAACGCATTCATATAGATGAAGGCGCCGAAGTTCGCCATCACGCACGAAATAATGAAAAGCGTTCCTGCCGTCAGTGACATGAAACTAAACGCGCAACAAAGATAAATCACCAGCAGCACGAACGTCAGGTTGACCAGGTCGAGCCGATACAGCACGTCGTTCGCCGCCAGGTAAAGGCCCGCGACGCCGCCCAGGTACGCGAAGTGGACCTTCGACAGCGCCGGGTCCGGCGTGACCCGCTCATCGACGAACTTCTTGATATCGTCGCGCACCGCGTTGAGCCGATTGAACGTGTGATCCGGCAGCAGCACTCGGATGCACGAACTCGTCATCTTCGGCGAATGCGCGAAGAAGCGCTCCATCTCGCCCGGCGCCGTCCCACCCAGGAACATGTACCAGAGGTTGCCGCCCAATTCGGTCCCGCCCGGGATGCTCTCGTATTTGGGATAGCCGTTGTGGAACATCATGTTGAGCGGCTTGATCGCGACGGTCGTGAACGACGGCACCGCCACTGCGTCGCCGCGGCTGACCAGGAACGCCTCTAGGTCATCGGTCATCCGCATGACTTCGGGACCGATGCTCGACTGCGGATCGGGATAATCCGCCGTTGACAACACGATCCACCCGATGTCGGTCGGAAAATATTTGCCGATTTCGGCGATATCCAGGTTGACCTTCGAGTCCTGCCGATAGAGCGGCGTGCCCGGCGTTTGATAGCCGATCCGCGCGCGTTGCCCCGAGACCACCCCGAACAGGATAAAAATCGCGCCCCCAGCGAGAAACGCCGACCGCGTGAGGCCCGGCGTGACCGGCACCTTCACCAGCCAATCGACGAACCGATGGAACACGCCGGCGCGATTACCCTTGCCGGAGCGGCTGAGCCAACTGCGCTCCCGAATTCGCGGCCGCGGCAGGTAGCTCATGAAGATCGGCTGGAACACAAACACCATCGTGAGGCTCCCCGCGAGCCACATCGCCCCGCCGAAACCGATCTCCTTCAGCACTGGGATGCCGCCGAACGAGATAAAGATAATTCCCGCGATGTCCGCCAGGATCGACAGCAGCCCCGGCGGCAACATGACGTCAGTCGTCGTCGCGCACGCCAGCAGCTTATCGTCGAGCCGATCGAGTTCGTCGTAATAGCGCCCCTGCCACTGGATTCCATGACTCAGGTCGCGCGCCGTCAGGATGAACGGGATGACCAGCATTACCGGGTCGAAGTTGTAGCCCATCACGCTGACGAACCCGAGTCCCCAAATCGCCGAAAATGTCCCGGTGAGAATCGGCGCCCACCAACTGCTCCGCTCGCCGATGCTCAGGTACAGGATGATCAGCATCAGCGCGACCGCGATCACGAAAATGATTTTGATCTCGCTTAGATAATTGTAGCCCCATCCCGAAATTACCGGCTCGCCCGAGACAAAAATCTCCGTGTTGGCGTCCGCGTACTTGTGCACGATCGCCTGGATGTCGTCGAACAGCGCCTTGTAGTCGAGCGCCTGCTCGTTGAACGCCGCCGTCACCATCGCGCCCTTGTTGTCGAACGTGATGAAACCCGCCACCGGCTCCCGATGCGTCATCACGTCGCGCCGCAGATTGTCGAGTTCCGCCTGCGTGGACGGCACGTTCGGATACATGTATTCGGTCGAGATCAGCGCGCCCGGCACCGCCCGCTGAAACGCGACTCGATAGGAGGCTAGCGAAAAAACCTGGTTGTGATCGACGCCCGGCAGGACGTCAACGTCGCGCGTGATATCCTGGATTTTCTTCAGCGTCTGGTAATTGAAAATGTCGCCCGACTTGACCCGCAGCATCACGTACAGGCTTTGCGCGCCGCCGTATTGATTCTGGTATTTCCGGTAGAGCAGCGTGTTTTGATGGCCCGACGGGAAGAAGTTCTCGAAGCTCGTCGCGATCCGCACGTTCGCCGCCCACAAGCCCATGAACGCGGTTATCCCGATCAGCAGGAGCCCGATGGGAGCACGAAA
>VFSW01007137.1_pt1 | contig 16274 bp, 12 predicted proteins | sample 5358111 | NCBI WGS metagenome assembly VFSW01 (sample SAMN11554181, study PRJNA540505) | mine drainage metagenome | isolation source: sediment from site ElyBrook_90M | place: USA: Ely Copper Mine, Vershire, VT | collected 2017 | reverse complement strand
CGGCGCACTGGCACCACGCGCATTATCTCGCTGCGCTAGCCACCGCGCCGGGACGCCGTCAAGGGCTCGCGCGCTGCGCGCGCCGGCTCGCGCCGCCCTTGACCGCGACCGCCGCTCCGGCTGGAAGGTGATTATGCAGTCGCCCCTGGCGACTGCTGCGTTAAGCAGCCATTTACTACTAACTGCTCACACACGAAATTCCTGACGCTCCCTCTGGGCGCTCTCACGCCATTCCGACATCGTCTACGCTGGCACACATCCGAAGGTCTTTTGCTCAGGCAAGGGTGCAACCTCAATTCCTGACTTGCCGAACCTATTCCTCGAGTTCTTCGGCTCAATGATCAACATGGACCAGCCCAAGCATGGGAGGCTCCGTCGGCTTGTCTCCCAAGCATTTACTGTGGCACAGCTATCGCGACTCAAGCGTGAGATCCAGAACCACGCGACAAAGGTGATAGACAGCGTAATCGAAAAGGGTGAGTGCGATTTTGTAACCAAGATTGCTGCGCCGTTTGCGATTTCGGTCATCTGCGACTTGATGGGTATACCGGAAAGCGAGCACCGATTTGTCTTCGCCCAAACGAATGTAATTCTGGGCAGTAGAGATCCGGAGTATATCGCTGAAGCCGGCACTAATGAGGGCGTCGCCCTCCTTGCGGCAGGTGCCGCTCTTACCAAGCTCATGCGGGCACTTCGGCTTGAACGTCTCAAAAGGCCGAGCAATGACATTACGTCTGTCCTCGCGCACGCGGAGCTAGACGGCGACGGGCTCTCTGAGCAAGAAATGGCGTCGTTCTTCATTCTTCTGGTTTCAGCGGGAAACGACACGACCCGAAACGCGATCAGCCATGGCATGAGGGCGCTTGCGGATTTTCCAGAGGAGAAAGCGATCTGGAAAGCAGACTTCGATACCGTAGCGCCAACGGCAGTTGAGGAGATAATCCGCTGGGCGTCTCCAGTTATCTTTATGCGACGCACGGCAATCCAAGACACGATGATCGGTGGCCAGATCATCAAGGCGGGCGAAAAAGTCGTCCTTTTCTACAACTCGGGAAATCGTGACGAGACAGTATTCGAGAATCCTTACCGGTTCGACGTTCACCGGAACCCAAACGATCACGTCGGGTTCGGAACTGGGCCACACTTTTGCCTCGGCGCTAACCTTGCTCGTTTTGAGATCGAAGTGATGTTCAGAGAAATTCTCTCGCGGATGCCAGACCTAGTGATCACAGGGGTCCCGCAGATACTCTTGTCCCCGTTTATCCACGGTATCAAACACATGCCGTGCCGTTGGACACCAGTGCCCCGCTCTTCTGGAAACAAATACTAGCGAACGCCTGGCTGCAGCAGCCGGTCAGGTTTGATCTGCGAGATTGACGCCGAATTGGCTCAAACCGCTCTAGCGGCTGCTGAAAAAGCCGGTTTCGTGATGAGGTTTTCTCCAGGATTCGCGTTTTCAGTTAATGGTGGAGGCGATCGTGTTGGGCCGAAGCCATTCGCTCTGCGACTTCAGGCCAGATTTCAGGCCACGCCGCGCATTTCACTTGCAGTTTCATGCCGGTGCGGTGAGCAGATTACGCATCCGCACCAGGTTGTAGGCGGCCAGGGCGAAAGTGAACATCCAGCCCACCCGCGCAGCTCCACGATGGCGAGTCTTGCGCGGCCCGGCGACGGTCTTGAGCCAGCCGAAGATCTCCTCGATGCGTTTGCGCTTGTGCTGACTGAGAGAGTAGCCGGGATGGCGGGTGGTGCGCTGATCGACGCTGCTGCAGGCCTTTTGGGCGAGGTGCGGGGTGACGTTATGGTCGCGCAGTTCCCGAACGAACTCTGATGGGTGATCCGTGTCGGTGGAGGAACTGCGCCAGGCCTCTCGTGGGCTGACCACCATGTCTCGGGGCTCGCCGAGGCTCGCCGCGATCTAGACGAGCGCTGTCACCATCAATCACTGACTTATCGAAGAAAGCTGGTTCTCGTGAGCGTAATCCTGGTGAATCCGCCTGCGGTAGACGGAAGATTTTCGTACTACGAAAAGCTCGTTCGGCTGTGGGGGCGGAGCTACCTCTATTCCTGGCCGTTCGAACATCTCGGTCTGATGTCGATAGCCGCCTACTCGTCGAACAGGGGCATCGATGTGCTCACGATCAACGGAATGGTAGAGAACCACTCCTCGGTCGATCAGACTTGGGCAAGAGTGCTGGAGACGGCGGCGACCTGCGGAGTTCCTAGCCTGGTCGGAATCTCCGACATGGTGGACTACGTGGAATGCATAGAGCTCGCACGCCGAGCGAAAGCTACTTGGCCGGGCGTCTGCACAGTCCTTGGGCATAATCTCAGTACCCTTAACTACAAGGCGCTATGCCAGTTCACCTCGGTCTTTGACTACTATGTGATCGGCGACGGAGAACGCGCCTTCTTCGAGCTTGCGCGGGCAGTTCTGGACAACAAGCGACCCGTCTCGATACCTGGCACGGCGGTGAGGTTGAGCGGACCGCCTGTGGTGAACGAGCTCGACTTGCCAGATTTTGCGGAGCTCGAGTGGCCATCACGCGCTGAAATTCACCAGGTGCTGGCCCTGGGGATGTCGCCGAGCATCTTCACGAAGCGTGGCTGCCCCTATCGATGCGCATTCTGTGCGACGGGAGCAGTATCCGATCTCGCGAGAGGTAAGGGCTACCGGGCACGCCAAGTAGAGGACGTCGTCAACGAGATCGAGATGCTTCGGAAAGACTTCGAGATCCCGCATCTGACGATTGTCGACGACCTATTCTTGACGCGAGCTGAGACCTCCAGGGCCTGGGCAATCGACTTCGGTCGAGAGCTCATGCGGCGCGCGATCAAAGTTCCCTTTATGCTCGATACGCGCGTGGACTCCATCTCGAAGGAAGTTTTCACCGTTTTGTATCGCGCCGGCCTCAGGAGCGTGTTTGTCGGAATCGAAAGCGGACATCGGCAGACGCTGGAAGGCGTCTTCAAAAAGCGGCTGCCTCGAGTTCAGGACCCTCTGGCGCAACTGCGGATGCTTGAAGAGATCGGCATAAAGGTGATCCCGGGCTTCATTCTCTTTCACCCCAAGACCGGACGCGAAGAGCTGCTGGCGAGCCTGCCCCTGATCGATCTCGTGGGTCGCGACAATCCAGGTGTATTCCGTCATGCCCTGCGCGCCTACCTTGGAACACCGCTCTATCATGAGCTCGTGCGCGAGGGATTGATCGAAGGGGCGTGGCCATCCACACAATGGGCGTTCAAGGACGAGAATGCGGCGACGATGTTTGCACGAATAAGACGCTTCACGAAGCATCAAGACAACCTGACATATGAGGATGCGCGTGACTGTTTTGTGAGGGAGCTTTATGCCTGGGAGCAAGGACTGAGTCCATACCTGCCCGACGAAGGGAGTTGCTGATCTCATCATGGTGATGTCCACGAGTCCCAGCATCGGCTCCCAGCTCGCATACTTCGGCGGCCAGCCTGCTGTGCCTAAGGGGCGGATCGTGCACTGGCCCGCCGCCTGCAATGAGCACCTCGCGGCTATCGAACGCGTGCTCGCCGAGAATCGATATCACCGTGTAAACCATCCAATGATTGGTGCCCTCGAAAATGTCATGGGCAAGTGGTCTCAGGGATTCCTGTGCCGTGCGGTGGCCACTGGCACCGCTGCGCTGCACATTGGGCTCGACTACTATGCCGAGCCAGGTGCGCACGTCGTCGTGTCTCCCTTGACCTGGCCGGGTGTGCTCGGAGCTATCTTCACCGCGGGTATGGTCCCGTCGTATGTGGATGTGGATCCCGCAACAGGAGACTTCTGCGAGACGGGTGCGGCGGGTGCACTCTCCGGTCAGGTTCGAGGCGTCGTCATTACCCATTTGTTCGGACGATACGCCAGGCATGACGCCCTACGCACGTGCGCCTCTCTGCGCGGCCTATTCTTGATCGACGATTGTGCCCAGGCGATCGGTGCGGTGCCGCTCTTGCGCAAAGAGCCTACCGACGTGGTCGCCTGCTCCGGTAACGGAGCGAAGCATCTCGGGGCCGGCGAGCTCGGGCTCCTATTCAGCATGCACCGCGAGCTGATAGAGCACGTCGATCGTGTATCTCTCGTCAGCTCGAATCGGGACGGTACGAGAATCCTCGCGGCCGAGACGAGAGGGTTCAACTATCGCCCGAATGTGTTCTCCGCGGCTGTGGCGCTTACTCGGTTCGAGGGACTCTCAGAGCAGATCGCTCGGCGTCGAGCGAACCGCGACTATCTGATTCGTGAGCTCTCCGACCTCCCGGGCTTGCATTTCTGGGAAGGTACCCACGAAGAGACGCACAGCTGTCTTTCTGTGCCGGCTCGGATCGAAGCCTCTGGACTCGGAATGGATGCAGACATCCCTGTGCGCGACGCCATCCTCGCGTTGCTCGCCGCAGAAGGCGTACCCGTGGATGTGTGGCTTCGAAAGCCCGCGTGGGCGTACCTCAGAGAGGAGTACCGACCGGACCACGTCCTGACGGTGGACTTTCCGGGAGCCGACCGTCTACTCAGCACGATGTTCCACATCGGCGAGATCGCACCGCCGAACGATAAGAGCGTCATGAGTATGTATGTCTACGCCTTCCACAAGGTCTGGCGGCATCTGCCTCATCTGAAGAAATGGCTCGAGACTTCACGCTCCGAGGTCAGCGTAAGATGATGCTGAGACGCTGCGTTCTCATCGTATTAGATGGATTCGGCGTCGGAACGTTCTGTGATCAGAGCGTGTTTGGCATCAAGCCAGACGCGCTACTTCACGCCAGCGAGCAGCGTCCGGTCAAGTTGCCCACGCTGGAGCGCTGGGGCTTGGGTGTGATCGCCCGAGCGAGAGGCCTCTCGAGAGTGCCATATGGAGCGGTCGTAGGGCGCACCCGGCAGGAAGGATGCTACTGCGGTTCGTTCGCAGCGCACTGGGAGATGGCGGGGCACATTCCGAGACAGTCTCCATCGTGGGATCATGGATTCCCTGTCGAGATCGTCAGCCATGTTTCCAAGCGCATCGGCCTCCCTGTAATCGGGAATCTGCCTCTCTATCCGGACCTCCACAAGGTGCCCGAATCGCTCATGGAGCGGCACCGAGGCGGCGAAGGGTTGCTTCTCCTGGTTGAGCCGTCGAACGATCCAATAGCAACGTTCGCGCTGTATGCATCTGCTGAGATCATGGGCTTCGAGCGACTCTGCGGCGTCGGTCGAAACGCCTGCGCTGCGCTCGAGGAGACAGGATTGATGGGTCGAGTCTTAGTTCGGTCGTTGGTTGAGAGAGGCGGACGACTGGAGGGCGCGAGCGAACGTGCCGAGTATGGGTTTTTCGACGTGCCTCGGCCGAATCTGGTGGAAGCAGTCGTAGCGAGCGGGCGCGAAGCCATCGCGACCGGGAAGGTCGGAGGTCTCTTCAATCACCGACAGTTCTCGACCATCCATCACAGTTGGAACACGGAGCAGATCTGGAGTGATACTTTGAGCGCGTTTCGGGGATTAGAGGAAGGACTGGTCTGGGCGAACATCAACGAGCTCGACCGACCGTATGGACACGGTAAGGATCCGGTGGGGTGGTCGGAAGCGCTGGAGAGATTCGATGCACGACTCGAGGAGCTCGAAAATGTTCTTCAACCCGAGGACGTCCTGGTGCTGACGGGAGATCACGGTGTCGATCCAACCATCGGGATCCATACGTGGGAGTGGAACCCGCTCATCTTCGTCTCTCCCTCGCTAGCACCCAGGGCATTCGGCGATGCGGTCCATGCAGATATTGGGGCGACGTTAGCGCATTGGTGGGAGCTCCCGAGAGGAGGTGAGGGTCGAAGTCTCCATGCTCGGGTCGAGGGTCCAGGTCTATGAGAGGAAGCGATGTAATCGAAACCGTTACTGCGGGCGCGCAGGGATGTGCCACGGATCGTCTCGACGCCGAGGCGCTTCAGAAGGACCACGAGGTCCGACGCGCTATCGGCGAGCTCATCAAGGCTGTGGAGTTCGACGGCGGATCGTCGCACAGCGATCAGTATCTTCTCAGCGCTGTCGATGGACGACGGTTCATCGCCAAGCACATCCGGGATGTGGCCCTGGCAGGCTGTGCATGTCCTGCGCTTTACGAGTACCGGGGACTCGCCATCGCACATGAACGAGGACTAGCCCCGAAGCCCGTCCTTCTCGATATCGGCCGGAATCTCGTGGTTATGGATTACGTCGAGAATGTGGTCTACGACGCATTGTCCCCGGAAGCCCTGTGGACGCGGGTAGAGCTGGCAGGGAGGCTGAGCGAGCTGGTTGTGCCAAGCGGGCACCTGAGAATTCTGCATGATGGCTTCGCGCGAGACATTGCGGTGCATGAAGGATTGCTGCGCGAGGGCGTCCGAGCCCTGGCGGCGGACGGATGGAAACGGTCCGAGCTCGAGGGGCTTCTAGCTCAGACCGTCCGGCTCTCGGCGCCCTGGGAAGCAGCTCTGAAGGCTCTACCACTCGTCTTTGGGCACAATGATCTTGTGGCTGGGAATGTGCTGCAGCGCCCGAGCGGCGACGTGGTTGCCATCGACTTCGAGACTGCGGGTATGAGTAAGATCGATTTCATGATCGCACAGCTGGCTGTAGATGCGGACATCGATTACATGCTGGCGAGGGTGCCTGGACCGGCGCTCTCAGAGCTTCTCTACTGGATACAGAGAGTCATAAGCAGAAGACTACCGTCGGGTCTTCTCTGGGCGCGTGTTGGAGAGCGGCTGCTGTGGAATGCGGCGTATTCCTTCCGGCAAGTCGCGCTTCGGAGAGGGCGGGAAAGCGATGCGAAGTATGTCGAGGAAAAGCAGCGAGTGCTTGAGCACTGTTGTAGGAGACTGAAGGAGCTGTTCGCGGGCGAGCTAGAGGAGACATCATGATATCGGGGCGGGAGCTCAGCCTAATCCTCAAGCATGCCGAGCGTGATGCTGATGGTTTGTTATCCCGCGAGGTGACGCAGCTCGTGGGCCGCATCGGGAAAGAGGCCCACTGGCCAGTAGGCGGGCAGGAAGATCAGCTCACCGTCCTGGGGTCCCTTATTTCGCATGGTGAAGCCTTTCACGACGCGCTGGAGGCGTTCAGCGAGGTTCGGACCAGGCTTAGGAAGGAGCAAAAGAAGTACATCGATGTGCCGAACGGAGATGGGCCGCGGCCGCACCAGTTGAGGATGCTGGGTGCTACGCTGAGCGACGCCGAGGTGGCCGAGTTTGGAGCGAAGCTTGATGAGCTTCTTGAGCCCAGTCTGCGCGCGCGGGTGGTGAAGCTCTTGGCGTACTGCGAGCAGGCTGCGGCTCGGGATGCGCTCCGACGGGTCTGCCCTGCGGGCTTTGTCACCGTGGACGCCGGATGGTTCGTCCTGGGCGGTGGATCGGTCCCAGACGAGCAACCGGGAGTGGGAGTTTGGTTGCCCTCCTACTGGATTAGAAAGTTCCCGGTCTGCCAGCCCGAGTTGGAGAGCGGCACGTCGTGTGATCCCCACCACACCGCTACGCTCGACGGGACGCTCTTGCCCGCTACGAACCTCTCTTGGTACGAGGCCTTCGACTTTGCTCGACGCGTTGGGCAAAGGCTTCCAACGGAGGCCGAATGGGAGAAGGCCGCCAGGGGCACGAACGCTTGGCGCTACCCCTATGGCCCCGACTACCTACGCGGTCGAGCGAACACCCTCGAGGAGGAGCGCATGGGCGTGACACCGGTTGGCCTGTACAGCCCGCTCGGCGACTCCCCCTATGGAGTTTCGGATCTCATCGGGAATACCTGGGAATGGACCGCGAGCGAGTACGCGCCGTATGCCCGAGCACGCGGAAGTGGGATCCTGCAGCGCAGCGAGTCCGGACTTCGAGTGATGCGAGGCGGCGCTTTCGACTTCGATGCCCATGCAGCCCATTGCCTAAAGCGGTATGCGGCAGACCCGTCCAATTCCTGGGATACATATGGATTCCGGACCGTCATCATGCCTTGGGATGAAGGAAAGCAGGAATGATCGCATGAAGGACAATCAGACAATCTCGCTGACGCAGGGTAATGGGGGGGCCGCGTCGAGACGCCTTGTGCGTGAGGTCTTTACCGAGCGCTTCAAGATGGATCGGATATGTGAGGATGCAGCCCTTATTTTCGATGAGAAGCTTGCATTTTCAACCGATACGTTCGTGGTTCAGCCGGAGGTCTTCCCTGGCGGTGACATCGGCAAGCTGGCGGTGTGCGGTACCGTGAACGATCTGGCCGTGCGGGGAGCGATACCCCGGTGGCTCAGTTCCGCCTGGGTGGTTCCGTCCGGATACTCGACGACTCTTCTCGAGCAGCTTGCGGAATCGATGGCACAGACCGCGCGCAATGCAGGTGTCGCCATTGTGACCGGAGACACGAAGGTCGTCGATGCCTCCGAGCTCCAGGGGATTATTGTGAACACGGCAGGGATCGGCGTCACCAAGTATCGATCGTCACCAGTGAATGTGAACGCCGGTGATCTCATCATTGTTTCAGGAAACATCGGCGATCACGCCGCGGCGCTCCTGTCGGCACGAGAGGGGATCTACTTCGACGATCTACCTGAAAGCGACTGCGCGGTGCTGACGGAATTGGCTGGGTTGGCCTTCGAAGCTGGAGCTACGTTCATCCGCGATGCGACACGCGGCGGCGTCAGCGCTGTGATGCACGAGATTGTGGAGACGCGATCCTTGGACATTCATCTACAAGGCCAGAGCATTCCTGTGCATCCAAGAGTGGAGGAGTTAGCGTCTCTCCTGAACTTGGATTGTCTTGGCTTGGCCAACGAAGGCAAGTTAGTCGTGGTGGCTCCTGAAGACAAGGTGCTCGGAGGGCAGGGAGTCCTCGCGGCGCTGCGATCAAATCCACTCGGTCGGAAAGCGCAGGTCGTGGGCGAGGTGCGGTCTGGCGTGGGTAAGGTCTTTCGCCGAACTGGCGAGAGGCTGGCGGAGGTGCGGGAGGATGTCGGAAATCTGCCTCCCCGACTGTGCTGAGGGAGCGGATGGAAGACTACCGAAGAGTGGAGGTTCTCGGCGTATGGTTCTGCAGAGTCCCCGAGGGAGAGTTCATCCGGGGAGGCTTCGGAGCCCCGGAAGAAGGACCCCCGGGAGTCGTTCGGCTGAGAGCTTTCGCTATCAGCGAGACGCCCGTTTCTAGCCTCCTCTATCGAAGGTTTGTTTGTGAGCCGGGTTGGCGGACACCACCTCATCTTGTTCGCTCGAGTCCGTATGCCGAGGACGAGCAGCCTGTCGTGGCTGTAAGCTGGCACGATGCCGCTGCGTTCTGCGAGTGGTTTGGAGGCAAGGCCGGTCTGATCTGCGCACTGCCGACTGAGGCTCAGTGGGAGAAGGCCACGCGGGGTACGGACGGACGTACGTACCCCTGGGGCGAGGAGCCCATCAAGCCTGGGCTCGCCAACATCAACGGATATATTGGCAAAACAAGTCCGGTCGGGAGCTATGCGGTCCGATCACCGTTCGGCCTGCTCGATTGCATCGGAAACGTATGGGAATGGTGTTCTGATTGGTACGCAGCCGACTACTATGCCTTCGCACCCGAACAGGATCCTAAGGGGCCCGAGCACGGAACACTTCGGACGATCCGCGGGGGCTCCTGGAGGAGCTCCCCGTTCCGCGGCACCTGTGCCCACCGCTGTTACTATCATCCCAGCATACGGAGCGACCGGCATGGATTTCGCGCCGTGATCGTCCGCGATCTCTGATGAACGATATCGGGATCAGGTATACGCCCGCGTACCAAAAGATTGAGGGTGAGTACATATACTGTGCGTGCTTGAGCTCGGCCGACGATGACTTCCTGATCGTTCGTAAAAGTGACGCCGTCCTGTTTGATCCGACCACCCGGAGGTTGACAGAGATCGCACTTCCGGAGGCCGCTCGCGTCGTAGCATGCGTCGAAGCTCCCCAGGGATGGTATCTACTGGATCGTTCTGGACGGTGTGTGTGGAGTCTTCGGAGGGATGGATCTCTCCAGATCGTCAGGCGTCTGCCCGATGGCTGGGTTCCCCTGGCCTTCTGCAAGACGAGCACTGGTTTTGTCGTGAGTGGAACACCCTCGGGCCTTCTCATACTCGATGGTGAGAGGGAGGTGTTTCTCGATCTTCTGCCGCTCGGCTTCAAGGAACCTATATCTGTAGAAGACATCGGCTCCGGTGGATTCCTCATCGCGGATAGCTTAGCGCACGTTGTCCGCGAAGTATCCGTGGATGGAAGAGTCAACTGGCAGTACGGATCCTACGGGGATCCTGGGGCGCGAGTCGGTCAGCTCTGCTACCCGCTGGATGCCCGCCGATTGAGAGCCGACACGACACTCATTGTAGATCAACGGAATCACCGCGTGCTCGAGGTGTCCCACCCGGGAGAGATAGTCCGAGAGTACGGGCGAGCTGGTTGCCCGGGAAGTTTGAACGGATTGCTCTGGATGCCTCGGGCTCTATTGGCCATAAAAGGGCTTAGTCGATACTGGATCCTCGAGGACAAAGCGGGCCGTATTGCTTCCATCGATGCGGCGACCGGGGAGACACGTACAGTCTACGGTCACCCGAAGGTGGCCGTATCCGAGCTCAACTTCCCTAGAGCGTGCGAGTGGTCTGAGCTTTGGAAGGAGCTCGCGGTAGCGGACACCGGAAACAATCGGGTGGTTTGCTTCGACGCGAATGGCAAGGCGACGCTGACCTTCCATGGTGACGCCAACCGAAGATTGTACTGGCCGCGGTGTGTAAGCTGGGCTGGTGAGCACCTCATCATTACCGACAGCCGAAACGGATCGATCCTCTGCATAACGCGAAAGGGCCGATTAGTACGCGAGTGGCGAAGTGATGCGCTGCGCTGTGCGGTGCCGGAGGATGAATGGCTCCAGTCCGCAGGAATCTCGGGTGACGGGAAGAAGCTCCTCTTGTCTTGGCAGACCGTTGTGAGCCTTCTGGACGCGGAAACCACAGAGGAAATCTGGAGCTCCAGAGGCCGGGTATGCCTGCGCGACGTCCACTATGCTGAGCTGACCGAGGACCGATCGGTCCTTGTTGCCGACACTGGGAATGATCGTGTTGTTGAATTCCTGGAGAACGGCTCCGTCCAGATGCTGACGCAGGTGCATTCGGGGACTGAGACGATGCAGCTTGCACAGCCCCGCTTTGTACGTCGGTACAGTAACGAGACCTGGGTCGTAGACTCCGCGAGAGCACGTGTGTTCTCTGTGGATAGTGCGGGAACCGTGAAATGGAGCGTTGGAGAGGAGAGGGGTTTGGGTCCGCGCAGTTTATCGGCGCCGCGATGGCTCTGTCGAGGCCCGCATTCGGACCTCTTCATTTCAGATAGTGATAACCACCGGATTGTCAGGATCTGTGCGCCACCCGGCAGCAAGGCCAAAGGATGAGGGCGGCCGCGCGAATTCTGGTTTCCGGTGTGGTCCAAGGCATCGGATTTCGTCCAGCCGTCTATCGAACGGCCGTTTTGCACGGAATCACGGGGGTCGTTCGGAACATGAGTCGGGGCGTCGAGATTCTAGCCTATGGCGATCCTCAGGATCTCTCGCGCTTCCGCGCGGCGATCACGGTCCTCAATCTTCCAGGGATTCGCATCGATCGGATCGACACGGTTGGGGCGGACGCTCTCGAGGTTCCTCCAGCGGACTTTCAGATCGAGCCGTCAGTACGCACCGACGACGGTAGCACCGAGGTGCCGCCCGACCAAGCCACGTGCAGAATGTGTCTTGAGGATTGGAGGAGCGATTCCGTCCGGCGGGGTGGTCATCCGCTCGTTGCGTGTACCGCTTGCGGCCCCCGGTACACCATGATCAAGGAGGTCCCATACTCGAGGGTCAACACGACCATGTGGCCGTTTCCTCGCTGCGAGAAATGCCTCGCTGACTATGGCGACTCTAGTTGTCGACGCTTCAACTTCGAAGGAGATACGTGCTGGGGGTGCTCCCCGAGCATGGCGACCATCGATTTCTCGACGTCGACGTGTCGCCTGATGCGCGGCGCGGTGCCCAGCGCCTGCTGGGAGGAGGCCATTACGCGAGGGTTGCGCTCCGCGGTGACCTGTCGCGCAGGTCCCGAAGCGATGGCGGAAGCAGCGGAAACCATCCGGATGCAGCTCGGAGCCGGCAAGATCGTCGCTCTTAAGTCCGTAGGAGGATACCAGTTGCTCGTCAACGCAATGGACGGGGACGCTGTCATGCGGCTCAGGCGGCGAAAAGGCCGTCCGGTGAAGCCGTTCGTGGTGATGTTCCCTTCCATGGAGTCGCTGCGCGAGTACTGTCGTGTGTCGGCTGCGCAAGCTGCGCTGCTTAGGGGTGGTGAGGCGCCGATCGTTCTGTTGCCGCTGCGGGAGGGAAAGAATTTTCCCCATCCTGTATGTGGAGACAGCGACGAAGTGGGTGCGTTGCTTCCGTATAGCGGCCTCCATCACCACGTTATTGCTGCTCCGACGGTTGTGACCTCGGCGAACAGATCTGAAAACCCGATCGTCTACCTGGACGAGGACGCCTTGACAATTCTCCCTTCCCTGTGTGACTTCGCATGGCTGCACGATCGGGCGATCATCTGTGGCGTCGACGATTCTGTCGTCGCGTGCGGATCCGATGGCGGCGCTCTGATGTTCCGCCGAGCGCGGGGTTACGCGCCGAGCTCGATCACGATCCCGTCTTCAGCGCAACAGATCTTCGCGGTTGGCGGGGATCTCAAGAATACGTTCGCGTTCGCCCGGGGCGAACACCTCTTTGTCTCCCAACACAATGGCGATCTAGAGAACACTTCTGCGCGCGAGTTCTTCTGGCGCAACTTCGAGCATCTCAGCAGGTTGACCGGCACGCGTCCGGACATCGTCGTCTGTGATCTGCATCCGGCATATGCGTCCGTCGAGATGGCATCCGATTGGGCAGAACAACATCAGCGGCCACGCATCGGGGTCCAGCACCATCTGGCGCACGCGTTGTCGGTTGTGGCTGAGCACGGTCTCAGAGAACCGTGTATTGCAGCCGTCTTGGACGGAACGGGATACGGGCTTGATGGCTCTGCATGGGGAGGCGAAATCTTGAGGATCGATCCTCCGGATTTTGAACGCGTCAGCCATCTCGAATACTTCCAACTTATCGGCGGGGACTTTGGGGTGCGGAACCCCCTCTGCCAGGTGGCGAGCATCGAGGAACGACTCGATGAAGTCTGCCGCTCCGAGCTGGATACGAGCTTCGACGAGACTGCGCTAGGCAGTCGCCTCTATCGCGAGTCCTCCTATGGCAAGCAATCTACTCAGTTGAAGCGGATCATTGAGAAGCGACTGGGAACCGTCGCCTGCAACTCGACCGGCCGGCTGTTTGACATGGCCGCAGCCGTGCTCTTGGGACACGGCGTAGCGGAGTACGAGGCGCAGCCTGCGATCGCGCTGGAGGCGGCGGCTCGTAGGGCGCTGCACGCCCATGGCTTGGGCCAGCGCGAGGGCGACGACGTCTTGGACGCAATGGCTCTACGCAAGCCGCTATGCGAAGTGCTTCATCGCGCCGTCGACACCGCGCGAAGACAATCGGGTGGAGGCACTGTCCGCGGCGTCGATGTGCTCGCTGCGGCTGTGGTCGAGGCCGAGAGACAAAAGGATCGAGATGTCGGGGCCCTGTTCTTCCATGTTGCGCTTGCGGAAGCACTGGGCGACGCCTTGATCGATCATGCAATCCGGTTCGGGATCCGGTCTGTAGTGGTGTCTGGGGGCTGCTTCCAAAACAGGATCCTTGCCTCTTGTGTGCGGTCCAAGATCCAACGCGGTGGCTTGGTATTTTACAGGAGTCAGCGTTTTCCGCCCAACGACGCTTGCATCGCCGTAGGACAGGCGATTATTGGATTGTGGGTCGCGAGCGGGAAGGTTTCGGCAAGACCAGCGCGAGATGGTTCTCTCGACTTTGTGGTGCAGTACTGAATCCCGAGGTAGAGGTGGCTCAGAAGAGCCGCCTCAGATGGAAAATAGGCAATTTACCTAGACGGACAGACCGAGATGACGGAGTACCGCCAGCGCGGCACTTCGGACTTCGCGTCGGATGTGAGGTGATTGATGCCCGACATCGCACTGGTCAATACTGAATTCGGTCTCGAAGTCGCCAACGGAGTGAGCGGAAATGAGTTGATCCCGCCCATCGCGATCTGTGCGTTGGGGGCATACGCACGGCAGGCGGGGTTCGACACGGCACTCTATGAGCCTGCCCTCTATCCGGAGAGCACCTTGGCCGACCATGTTCGGCGTGTTTTGGCACAAGGCGCGCCGCTTCTGGGAATCTCGAAGCCTTCGTTTGCGAAGGTCCCAGAGATGTACCGCTTCATCGAAGAGGTCAGGCGTGCCGGCTTCCAGGGCCATATTACTTTGGGAGGGCACGATCCCAGCCTGCGCTACGAGAAATACATTCGGGAGTGTCCGGGCCTAAACAGTGTCGTAGTGGGTGAAGGAGAGGAAACCCTGGTGGACTTGGCCCGGACCGTCGTGAGGCCGGGTCGCGAAGTCAGCGATGCGTCCGGAAGCGCGAACTGGCGCGTTGTAAAAGGTCTGGCATTTCTCGACGACAAACAGAGACTCATCTTCACAGGACGGCGGAAGCTCGCCTACAGTCTAGACGTGCTACCATTCCCGGCGACAGATATCATGGAAGCCAGATTCGCCGAAGCTCGGCGGCCGGAAGATGTGGTCGCCTATCTACTGTCTAGCAGAGGATGCTTTGCCCAATGCTCGTTTTGCTCGATTCCGGACTTCTTTCGCAGACAGGACGGAAAAGCATTTCGTTATCGCTCGCCGGCGAACATCGTCGACGAGATGGAGGCCGTCGGTGAGAGGTTTGGAACAACGGCGTTCTCGTTCGTGGACGACAACTTTTTGTTTCCGGGGCGAAGCGGCGTCGAGAGGGCAAAGGAGTTCGCGCGCGAGCTGAGTCGGCTGAGGTTCCGACCGCGGTTTGAGCTCAATACGCGTATGGATGCGATCACGGAGGAGGCTATCTCGACACTAAAGGCAGTCGGGCTGCGGAACATTTGCATCGGCGTCGAGTCGTTCCTGGAGGAGGACCTCAGGCTCTACAATAAAGGTCTGCATGTGCGAAAGAACATAGAGGTCCTTGAGATGTTGAGGAGACGCGGCTTTACGACGGAGCGGGGATCGCCGTTCCGAGTTAAGTGCTATATGATCGTCTTCAATCCGTACTCGACGATTGAGGGCTTGCGACGGCATTTGGATATCATGCGTGCTCAGGGGATTAGCCCCAAGAAGCTGGCGACCATTCTCAAAGTTAACGATAACTCAGATCTTGCGAACGAACTGGGCGCACAAGGTTTGATGCGGGACGAGTATAGGTGGGAGTTCAGGCACCCGGAGGTTCGCGCGGTGTTCAGGGCTCTCTCGCATTTCATCTCGGGAGCGATGAAGCCCCGAGAGACCATTCGAAACATCGAGAAGGCACGGTCTTTGCTCAGTGAGGATGTAAATCTCGGAGATCTCGGCAGCATTCGGGACTATCTAGATCAGCAGTGCTACGAGTTCTTCTACCTTGTCCTCGATCGGATACGGGCTGCGCCGAACGATGTGGTGGGTGATCCTGAGGGATTTGCGGAGCGGTGCCTCGTGAGGACGCTCGACCAGATACAGATCGGAAGCGCGAAGAGGCGCATGGATGAACTGCAGCAGCAGCTGGGAATTGAGGACCGAAAGTTTCTGGCGTACGGCGACATCATGTGATGTATGGAGGGCATAAACCGCAAAAGACCTGAAGGGATCGTCTTTGATCTCGGCCAGACGATTGTGGACGACCTCGCGTTTGACGTGCGACGGGGTTACGAACGGATTGAAGTGTATCTAGTCGGTGAGCGAGGGTCTCGTGATCTTTACGAGCTCTCATTGGAGCAGATGGAGGACCTGCAGCGTCGCAAGGCGAGCCTGCTGGAGGTTCCCTTTGTCAGCTTCATCCGCATCTTGGCGAGCCGGCACGGTCTGGCGTTCAGGGGCACGTGGGAAGAGATCGAGAGAGAGTTCCTGAAAGCAGCGAATCCCGTCGGCGCCGTGGAAGGAGCTCGGTCTGTTCTCGAGGTCTTCCGAGGGGAGGGTATTCCCCTAGGCATCATCAGCAACTCTGTGTTCTCGGGATCCGCGCTATCTGACCAGCTCGCCGAGCTAGGACTGCGAGAGTTCTTCGGCTTTTTGATCTCATCGTCGGACTTCGGTCTGAGAAAGCCCCACCGGTACCTCTTTGAGTCGGCGGCTCGGCGGATGCGACTGCAGACACAGAACGTATGGTATTT
>VFSW01007136.1_pt1 | contig 16275 bp, 18 predicted proteins | sample 5358111 | NCBI WGS metagenome assembly VFSW01 (sample SAMN11554181, study PRJNA540505) | mine drainage metagenome | isolation source: sediment from site ElyBrook_90M | place: USA: Ely Copper Mine, Vershire, VT | collected 2017 | reverse complement strand
CCGTGCGCGGGGCCCGGGGCCGCGGCCGGGGCGAGGGCGGCGAAGAGGGCGAGGGGCCGCAGGAACCGGAGGCGGCGTCCGGCCGCGGGGAGGATGCGATTCATGACATCCACCATGCTATTCGGTTTCGGGCGAGGCGGACCCGGAGGACGGGGGCGCGGGGGCCGGCGCGAAAACGTCCGTGCGATACTTTAGGTGTGCCAGAGATCGATGATCATGACGAGTTTAAGCTAAGCCTTCCGGCGGAGTTGTTTGCGCGAATCGACGGCGACGGTACGGCGCACGCCGAGAGCAGCATCTTTCTGACGACGGTGGACAAGGCGATCAATTGGGCGCGGAAGAACTCCATTTGGCCGATGCAGTTCGGCTTGGCGTGCTGCGCGATCGAAATGATCTCCATGGTGGCGTCGCGATACGACATTTCGCGGTTCGGAGCCGAGGTCATGCGCGGCTCCCCGCGGCAATCGGACATGATGATTATCGCCGGGCGCGTGGCGAACAAAATGGCGCCCGTCATCCGGCGGTTGTACGAACAGATGCCGGAGCCGAAGTGGGTGATCTCGATGGGCGCGTGCGCGACGTCGACGGGCGTGTTCAGCAATTACGCGCTGGTGCCCGTGAATCAGGTGGTGCCGGTGGACGTCTACGTGCCCGGATGCCCGCCGCGGCCGGAACAGTTGATTTACAGCATTATGATGCTGCAAGAGAAGATCGAGAAGGAACGGGGCAGCTTGCTGAAGGTGTTGAATCTGGCGTAACGCGGCGGGCCGTGGGTGCGGGGCCTCTAACGGCTGGGAGCGATTCACAGGCGGCGGGTTTCTTCCGATAAGGACAGCGTAATCGAGATTTTCAAGATTTGGACGCCAGGGATGGCCTGGGGGGGATCTGGCGACTTCCGGAGGCTTCGCGCATTCCGGAGTCGAGATGCCGCCGGGGCCCCCGGGCAGTGGGTGGGACTGCTATGAATGTCAACTCGGTGGGAGGCGCCACGGCGATGGTGGGGAGCGCGGCGTATCCAAACGTCCCGGCCCGGCGAGATATTGCGGCGGCGGTCAACGCGATCAGCTCGACCGAGATGGTGGGCAATCGGCCGGAGTTGACGTTCGTGATAGATCGCGCTATACAAGAAGCGATCATTCGGATCATCGATCCTCAGACGAACGAAGTCGTAATGCAAATTCCGGCCGCCTATCTGATCACGCTTGCAAAAGCATTGAAACAACCGCGATAACGGCCGATAAGCAAGTTGGAACTACTGAATGGCCAACGACGCTTATCGCAAATACCTGGAAGGGGAAGTCCTCGCGGCCGACCCCGTCAAATTGATCCGGTTGCTCTATGACGGCGCCATCGACGCCGTGGCGCAAGCGCGCCTTTGCCTGATCTCCGGCGATATCCGGGGCCGAGGCGTCGCGGTGAACCGCGCGATGGCGATTCTTTCGGAGCTTTTACAGTCTCTGGATTACAGCGCCGATGGAGACCTCAGCGGCAGGCTCGCGGCGATCTACGACTTTGCCCAGCGCCGCCTGCTGGAGGGAAACTTCTCACGTACGGACCAGCCGTTCGAGGACGCTCAGCGCGTTCTCGCGACGTTGTTGGAGGGGTGGGAACGATGCGAACCGGAGACTCTCTATTCGCGTAACCAGGCGGAAGAGGGCATGGCGGGCGCCGATCTCGCCTACGAGCCGGTCAGCTATGCCGGGTGACCGGTTTTATTGGCCAAGCTGCGGGCGATCGCGTCGGCAAGGCCTATGCCTCCGCGTTGGGCGAGCGCCATCGCAAACTGTTCCTGTCCGATTCCGCCCATAACGGAACCGGAGTCCTCCTCGTCGCCGTCGGAGCCGTCGGAGTGGGCGCTCTTGAGCATTTGCGACAACAGAAGCGCTTCGAACTGGCGGGCTGTGCTGAGAATCTTTTCCGGCGTATCTTGCGAGCGGGTCGACGAGAGCGGCTTGGCGGCCGCGACCGAAACTTGCGTGGCCTGGGTTGGCAGCGAAGCAAGAGTAATACTCATATGACCTCGAGTTCGGCGTCCAGCGCGCCGGCGGCTTTCACGCTTTGGAGAATCGCGATAATGTCGCGAGGCGTGCTTCCGATGCTCAATAGGGCCCTGACAAGTTGTTCGACGTTCGCGCCTTCTTTCAGAGCGACATTGTGAGCTTTGTCTTCCTTAACCGCGATGTTCGTTTGCGGCGTCACCGTGGTTTGGCCCTTGGAAAACGCTTCGGGCTGCGAGACTTGGTACTCGGTCTCGATATTGATGGATAGACCGCCGTGGAGAATCGAGACCGGCCCGATTTTTACGTCTCCACCCATGACGATCGTTCCGGTTCTCTCGTTTACCACCACTCGCGCCGGACTTGACGCCTCGATCGGCACCTCCTGAACCATCGCGATGAACTCGACGGTGCGCGAGCGCCAATCGGCGGGCATCTCGACCGTGACGAGACCGGCGTTATCCGAGTGGGCGATAGGCGCCTTAGCCGGGAACTTGCGATTGAGCGCCTCGGCGATACGGGAAGCCGTGATGAAGTCGGGCCTACGGAGTTGAAGACGGACTCGGTCGCCAGGTTCGACCGAAGGGGCGGCGCGTTCGACGATCGCTCCATTCGGAACGCGGCCGGCGGTAGGAAAATTCACCGTCTGGGAACTGCCGCTCTTACCCACGGCGAACCCGCCGGTAACGACGGAACCCTGCGAAACGGCGTAAACCTCTCCGGTCGCCGCCTTCAGCGGAGTAAGGATCAGCAGGCCGCCTTGAAGATTGCTCGCGTCCCCAATTGCGGCAACGGTTACATCGAGCCTGGTTCCGGGCTGAGCGAAGGGGGGCAAGTCGGCAGTGACCAGAACCGACGCGGTATTGTGAATGAGAATCAAGGCTGGATTTACGTTTACGCCCATGCGATTCAGGAGATTCGTCAAGCTCTGTGCCGAAAATAGAGTAGTGAGTTTGTCGCCGGTGCCGTTCAGCCCGACTACGACTCCATATCCCACCAATTGGTTATCGCGCACGCCTTCCACCGCCGCGAGATTCTTCAGCGCCGTGATGGTCGCCGGGCGCGCGGGGAACGGGAGCGTCAAGAGGGCCGCGAGTAAGAAGAGCCGTAAGAGCATGGAATTAGAACGGGAGCAATCCGAGAAGAAGCCGGTAAAGGATAAACGGGCGCTTGATGGCGTCGTTCACCACGCCTTTTCCGTTTACGAGAACCTCCAGGTGGGAGACGCGGTCCGACGAAATCGAGTTGTCGAGGGCGAGATCCACGGGCCGGAGGATTCCGCGCAAGATGATCTCCTGATGCTCGGAATTGATGAGGATCCATTTGTGGGCTTCGACGATGAGATTGCCGGTGGGCGTGACGGCGACGACTTCGGCGGTGACGTTCGTCGTGAGTGTCGTTTGGCGGCTGGTGGTGCCTTGCGCTTGGAGTTGCTGGTTATTGGCGGTGGAGGCGATGTTCGCCAACGCACCCGTGGGGGATGTAATCCCGGCCAGGGCGGAGACCGACGAGGCGACGCTGGATTTGCGGCTGGTGTTGCTTACGCCGGTGGACACGGCGTTGGCGTTATCGGAAACGAAGATCGTGACCAGATCGCCGCGCCTTGAGGCCCGCAGATCGCGTCCCATATCGGCCAGCACACCGTCGGCTCGGAATAGGGAACCGATCGAAGGCTGTGTGTCCGCGGACGATTTTGCGGCGTGGCTCAAATAATCCTCGATCGGTGGCATGTCGGCGGGCGCGCTCTTCGGTTTTTTCTTTCCGGCCGAGAGCGCGATTGGAAGAAACAGGAAAGCCGCTAGAATTCGCTTTGGAGTCATTTAGTAAGTTCCTCCGCTCCGAACCAGGATTTCGTGCGGCGCGTCGATGACGCCTCGGAATCGGAAATGAGTGGTTGGGTTTTCGACAACGATAGAGTCTCCGATGCGGCCGGCGGTGTCGCTCGTCGCCATGAACTGCAAGTGAGCCCCCCCGTCTTCCACCCGAACGTTGACGGCCTCGCCACGGCCGACGGCCGGTGGCTCGGAAAGTATGTCGCTCGAGATCACCATGCCCGCTGCCAACGAGTGGCGCACCACTTTGCCGATCGCCTGCGCAGGGTCGATGGCGGGGGCTTCGGGAAATGGAAACATCGCGCGGCGCTCGCTACGGACCTGCGTCGCCTCAATGGCGTGACCGGAAATGATCGGCAAGGCCGCAACGAGAACGGTTCGTGCCGCGGTCAACCTCACGCGCACCCACACGGGAAGGTGGCGTCCCCCGTCGTACGTCACGTGGCCGAGCCATAAAACGGGGGTCCCGGTACTGCCGAGAGGAGGGAAATTAAGACCCGATCGCGAGAATTGCAGTTCGCCCGGTGGCACGGGGTACCTGCTGTAGTCTTTAATCTCAATGTCGATGCCTTCGCCAAGCGAATGGCGCAGCGCGGCTTCCAACTGGCTCTGAGAGAGCGTCGCGGTGGCCCGCTCAAAGCAGACGGAGACGGGACTGTCCAACGTCACACCCCTGTCGCGGGCCAATGCGGACAACTCCGGGGGACGAAAGACCCGCCGTGCGCCAGGTAGCGGAGCGAAGGCCGCCGGTTGATCCGGGTCGAGCGTCTTAAACGCGGGAATCGCGCGGGCCAAATCGCCCATGAGTATCCTGTCTCCTGAAACCGTGACGCACGGCGGAGCCGCGGGGGCGGGAGCGGCGGCGAGTAAAACGAGGAGGAAAGGCGTCATGGCGTGAGATTGTTTACCTGCTGGTACATTTCGTCGGCGGCCTTGACAACCTTCGAGTTCGCCTCGTAAGCCCGCTGGCTCACGATCATGTTGATGAACTCGGATACGACGCTAACGTTCGACCCTTCCACATAGCCTTGCTGCAGGGTTCCCAAGCCGGCTTGTCCTCCTGGAACATCGAGCGTCGCGTCGCCGGATGCGTCGGTCGGGCTGAACAAATTGTTTCCCATGCTGTTCATGCCCGCCGGATTGGTAAACTGCGCGAGCTGAATCTGGCCGGCGACCTGAGCGGAGATTTGGCCGGTTTGCGTGTAGCTGACGGTACCGTCCGGCGCGATGGTTACGGCCTGAGCTTGCGATGGGATCACGATCTGCGGTTCCAAAGGATTGCCGTTGGCGTCGACGACGTTCCCATTTCGATCCATTTGAAAGCTTCCGTCCCGGGTATAGGCGAGCTGGCCCGTTGGAAGCCGGATCTGGAAAAAGCCATGCCCTTGGATGACTAAATCGAGCGGGTTGTCGGTCTGCTGGAAACTGCCCTGCGTGAAAATGATCTCGTTGCTGGCGGGCCGCGTGCCGAGTCCCAATTGGAGGCCGCTAGGGACGGTGGTCTGCGATCCCGCGGCCGACCCGGGTTGAATATAGCTCTGATAAAGTAAGTCCTGAAACTGTGTCCGGCGCATCTTGAACCCGTTGGTGTTGGAGTTAGCAAGATTATTTGCGATGTTATCGAGGTTCATCTGTTGAGCGTTCATACCGCTCGCCGCGCTATACAAGGCGCGGATCATGACCGGATGCCTCCATGACGGACTCGTTGTGTGAGGTTATTCATCTTGACTCCCTTCGCTTAGTCGATCCCTGCACTCATTGCTTCGGCGGCGGCGCCGGTGTACTTTAGCGTGTTCTCCGGCCGAAAGCGCGATCCCGGCGGCTCAAGCCACTTTCGCCACTTCCTCGACCGCGCGGCGGTTCATGTCGCTCCCCAAATTCATCGCCCGCTGCAACATTTCGAACTGGCGCAATACGTTCACCAGCCGGACAGCGGCCTCGGCCGGTTGTTGATTCGCCGATTCGAGCGAGCCTTGGTGGACCTCCGCCTGGGATTGCTTCTGAGGCAAGTCGGAAACGTTGATCCCAAAGTATGCCTGCCCGCGTTTGGACAAAGCGCTGAGATCGGTGAACTCCACCACGCCGAGGCGGGCGACTTCCTGTCCACCTTGGCGGACCGTCCCGTCGGCGCCGACGGCGACGGGCTGGGAGGGATCGATCGTAATGGGTTTCTTGTCCGACGAAAGAACGGGATTCCCGTCCTGGGTTTCGATCACCCCAGCGGTCGAGAGCCGAAAACTCCCATTTCGAGTATAGAGGGGGCCCGAAGCGGTTTGAACCGTGAAGAATCCGTTTCCCGCGAGCGCCAGGTCGAGTGAATTCCCCGTCGGCGAAAGAGACCCTTGCGAAAAGTCCGTCCAGTGTTTAGCGACGAGGGGGAGTTGCGGAAGCGCGGAATTGGCGGAGCCTTCCGCTTCGGCCGAGGAATAGAGTCCATAGAACTCCCGGTCGGCCTTGAAGCCCGCCGAGGAGGCGTTGGCGATGTTGTTCGCAAGCATGTCCAGACTTTCCGTCCGAGAGCGCATTCCGCTTGCCGCGGCTACCGTTAACGAATCCATTCAATAAGACCCGGCGTCCAAGCATGCAAATGAAGTGCCATTGGCCGCCGGTGCTCAAAACATTCGCGAGGTCGTCGATAAGCGAAACGAGGGGAGTTCCGAATTGGCAAGAAGATGCCGGATTGGAACGCTCGTGGCATTCCATTGCCGCCGTTGGCGTGGGAACTAATTGAAAATGAGCCTCGCCGGCGATGGCATTTCACATGCTTAGTTAGCGGCGTGAATGTTAATCCGCTACAGGCCGGCTCCGTATCCCCCTCGAACGTCGCGGGCAAGGCGAGCCCTTCGAGCCCGGGTGGTCTTTTTCTGCGGATGATTTTGGAGTCAAGCCCGTACGGTGCGGATCATGCCCCGGTGGCGGCGTCTCCTCAAAAGCCTTTCGCGCCGAGTCCTTCGAGAGCCGGCCCGGCGGAGCTACAGGCGAACAAGTTCCTATTGTCCGGCGAAGGCCCGGTCGCGATCCTGCATCTTCAAAACGGCGAGCCGGACCAACTTCGTCCAGAGCCGAAAAAGAAATCTTCGAACTGGAGGCTGGACCCATTTGAGCTGCCGATTCCCATGGTCCCATCCGCTCTTCCGCTTCCACTTGCGCTTCAGCTTACCGCGCTTCCAATACACACCCCCAACGCCGCGGGAGACGGAAAGAAGGCCGCGGTCTCAGGCGGGGAAACACCTCACAGCGAGGACAAACAAGTGGCGGCCCGCTCTGGCTCCGAAGGATCGGATGCCGTCACAGCCGGCGATTTGGCCTTTACGGCCGAACTCCGTGTGGCGGACGAACGATCCGCGGCGAGCGGCGTCGCGTCGCGGCAACCGGTGAAGCCTCCCGAGAATTCGACGTCCGCGAGTCCGAGGAGCGCCGACTCCGGGCCGGTAACGACGCAGGACAACTCCACGTTACAGCCGCCGGATGGAGGAGGGCCCGCTGTGGACCATAACACCAAGCAAGCCGGACCTTCTCAGGATGGAGGACCCAACGGACAGAATGCCGAGCGCCAGGCGATTGAGGCCGCGACCGCCATTCGCCCGGATAAAGCCACGCCAACCAATGCCGCCGGCGAGAAACCGCCGAGCGTCACTTTCGGACAGGCGAACGTCGTGGCATTTAGCGCAAGCGCCGGCCAAAGCGCCGCGGGAGGTGCGAAGGCGAAAACGGAACAGACACAGACTTCCGCCCCGCCCCCCTCTGCGGACGACGTAGCCGCGCCGCAAACTGAGCCCGGGTCTTCCACGCACCAACTTGCATTGCATTTGGACCATGAGAACATGCCGGGCGTCTCGCTTCAGCTCGTCGAACGCGATGGCACGATTCGGGTAGCGGTTCGAACGCCCGATGCCGAGTTGAACGGCCGGATGCAGGCGAACTTGAACGATCTCGTAAATTCGTTGAAGCAGGGAGGGGTCGAAGCCGACGCCTGGGCGCCCGCTCCTAACACCGCAACCGGACATCCGAACACCGGAAGTTCCGACAGCCGGGATCCGGCAGGCCAGTTCGGCGATCCGAACCAGCCGGGACGCCGGAATGGCGGCCGCCGTGAGCGCCGGCAGCGCGATGCCACCCCGAATGAAATCAGCTTCGCCTCTCAGTTCCCTCTCTAAAGAAAGGATTCTTACCATGATCATTCCATCGCCGTCCATCACCACTCAACTCGCTCCCGCGATGTCCTCGGCCGCCCCGACCTACGGCACGACCAACTCATCCACACCCGGTTCCACCGCGGGAAACTCCGCCGCGTCTTCAAGCTCGAGCCCGGCAAACATCCAGAACCAGTTTTTGCAGCTCATGGTGGCTGAGCTCCAAAATCAGGATCCAACTAACCCGGCCGATCCAACCCAATTTCTCACCCAGCTCACCCAGATCAATAGCGTGGAGCAATTAGTGCAGGCGAATCAAACGCTAACTTCGATTCAAACGTCGTTGACGCCTCCGGCGGCGGGAACCGGGACGGGAGCCACGGCGCCCGCGGGGGGAACGGGAAAGGGAACCACGACGCCGGTAGGTGGGGCCGCCGGGGTCTCGACCAAACATCTATAAGGAGACATTTTTATGGCATCATCTTTTGCAACAGCCTTATCCGGACTTAACGCATTTACTACCGGGATCGACGTGGTCGGCAACAATCTCGCCAACCTCGACACCACCGGCTTCAAAGCCAGCGCCGTATCGTTCCATGACTTGGTGACCCAGTCGATCGGCGCGGGGCTCGGCGCCACTCAAGTCGGATTCGGCGTCGGCATCCCTGTAACGCTCCGCCAATTCACGCAGGGAGCCGTTCAGAATACGGGCGGACCGCTGGACGCCGCAATCCAAGGCGACGGTTTTTTTGTCGTCCAGGATCCGTCGAGTGGCGCGGTTGAATACACCCGAAGCGGAAGTCTTCAAACCGACCAGAACGGCAACCTAATGACCGCGACGGGCCAATTGGTTCAAGGGTGGACTTCCCAGGGCGGCGTTCTAAATACGAACGGCGCGACGGGGCCGATCAACGTACCGACGGGCACGCTGAAGGCTCCCATCGCTTCGCAAAACTTCTCCTTCGACATGAATTTGAACTCGGCGACCACGGGAACGCAGCCGAACACTTTCACCACGTCGATTCAGGTGTACGACTCTCTCGGCACCGCCCACACGCTTACCGCCCAATTCACCGAAAGTTCGACGCCGGGACAGTGGAATTATTCGATCAGCGTGCCAAACTCCGACGTCAGCAGTCCTTTCACCCCAGTCACCGGAACGCTCACTTTCGATCAAAACGGCCAACTTACGACCCCGGCCCCTACCGATCCCGCTCCTCAAGTTCAGATCCAAGGCCTGACCGACGGAGCCGCCAACATGACCCTAAACTGGCAACTCTACAACGGAAGCACGCCGCGGGTTACGCAGTTCTCGCAGGCTTCCTCGGTGTCGGCGCTCTCCCAAGACGGGGCCGCCGCGGCGCAGCTTGTCCATGTTGGGATCGCCAACGGAGGCCAGATCGTCGCTCAATACTCGGATGGACAGCAGAGCTTCGTCGGGCAAATCGCCATGGCGACGATCCGGAATCCCGAATCTCTGATCGCGGTCGGCAATAGCAACTTCCAACTCAGCGCGGATAGCGCGCTTCCGGCCATCGGCGTACCCGGCACGGGCGGCCGGGGATCGGTCGTAGGCGGGGCCGTCGAGAGTTCTACGGTCGACATTGCCACGGAATTCACCAACATGATCGTGTTCCAACGCGGCTACGAGGCAAACGCCAAGGTCGTGACGACCGTAAATCAAGTGACCCAGGACACCATCAACCTGATTCAATAAGGAGCCGTAACTCGTGCCTGAATCGCTCACCCCAACGCAGGAAATATCGTTTCTCGCCGACGTGCCGCTGCGGATCGAAGCGGAGCTGGACCGCAAGGTCATGACTCTCGCCCAACTTTTGGACTTGGACGTCGGAAGCGTCGTCCGGATGACCCGCTCCGCGGGAGAGAATATCGACATTCTGGTCGGAGGTGCGCTGGTCGGCTTCGGGGAAATCGTCATCATCGAGGAGACCGTGGGCGTGCGGATGACGGATTTCAATAGCGAAGTATAGGAGACCGCATTGAAGACTTCGGAGAAACAGTTAGTAGACGATCGATCATTATGGACGTAATCCAACCCATTCTCGCCGTCGCCCTCGTCTTGTCTCTTTTGGGGGCGACGGTTCATTTCTTGCGCGGCCGCAACGCGGGCGTCCGTCTAGTTCCACCGGGCCTTGTCCCGCGGGCGTTTCATCCGAATTCGAACCGCATTCGGCATTCCGGAACTCTCAGACTTACCTCTCATCATTCGTTACATCTCATCCAATTCGGCGGAAAGAATATCCTGCTGGGAGCGCATCCCGGCGGCCTCTTTGTGATCGGCCAAGGCCGGGAGGGCGAACTCGACGGGAATGAACAGCCAGCCACGGGAGCCTCGCAATTCTCATGAGGCCTCGCATTCTTGCGCTCATGATTCTTCTGCAGGCGGTCTCGTTGCACGCGGGCGCCACTCCCGATTTAGGTGGACTGTTGGAAGACAAGTCCGGTCACGGAGGCAACTCTCCTCTGCAGACCCTTCTCATGTTGACCGCCCTGACTTTATTGCCGGCGATCTTCATGTCGATCACGCCGTTTCTTCGGATCACCGTCGTTTTGCACTTCCTGCGACAGGCCCTCGGAACTCAGACAACCCCATCCAATCAAGTGCTGGTCGGGTTGGCGCTATTCCTGACGATCCCCCTGATTCAACCTGTGGCCAGCGAAGTATACACGAAGGCTTGGCAGCCCTATGAACATGGCGACATCGACGCCAAACAGGCGTGGGAAGATGGCTCCAAACCCATTCAACGCTACCTATCTCGTTCCGTTCGCGAGAAGGACGTGCGCCTTTTTCTCGAAATTTCGCACTCGCCCGCGCCGGCTAAGCCCTCCGATTTGAACTTGCCGGTCCTCATCCCCGCGTACATACTTTCGGAACTGCGCACGGGATTTCAAATCGGCGCCGTTCTATTTCTGCCATTTCTCCTGATCGATCTCATCGTCGCGTCGGTTACGCTCTCGATCGGCATGGTTCAACTCCCTCCCGTTATGCTCTCGGCGCCGTTTAAGATCCTGCTATTTGTCCTCGTCGACGGTTGGAACCTCGTCGTGGGTTCCCTGGTAAGGAGTTTCGTAACGCCATGACTCAGCAAGCGGCGATCGAGCTTTTCCGGCATGCGCTGATGACCCTGTTCTGGCTAAGTCTGCCTCTACTAGCTTTGGGATTTGTCACCGGAGTGATCGTAAGTTTCGTTCAGGTCGTGACGTCGATGCAGGATTCCAGTTTCGGCGCCGTTCTGAGACTGTGGGCGTTTTTCGCCGGCTTCCTTCTCTTTCTTCCTTGGATGACCGTGCGGCTTGTCGCCTATACCGCCACGCTGTTCGGGGATTTTAGCCACTATGCCCAATGAGTTTTCTTTGGGGCCGGGCTTAGTACTCAGTTTTCTGTTAACCCTCTCACGGATCGTGGGAACGTTCGCCTTCATCCCGATCCCGGGCATCAAGAGCGGTCCGGACGCCGCACGAATCCTCGTCGCCGTCGCTTTGACCATCGCGCTCTTCCCGTTTTGGCCGGCTCCTCCGGAGGCCCACCTCTCGGGTGGCACTGTCACCGTATGGATTTTGTCGGAGCTGACGGTGGGAGCCGGAGCGGGGCTCGCGGTCGGTTTTCTTCTTGAAGGGTTTCAGTTCACCGGACAGATGATCGCGCAACAGGCGGGTTACGCCTTCGCCACGACCATCGATCCGGGTTCCCAGGCCGATTCGGGAGTATTGCTCGTCATCGCCCAGCTATTCGGCGGCTGCCTGTTCTTCGCCGCGGGCTTGGATCTTCAGGTCCTCCGTTGCCTAGCGGCCAGCCTTCAGTCGATCCCTCCGGGATCCTATACCGTTTCTTCGTCCGCCGTCCAGTCCATGATCCATTTGGGGGGTGGCGTTTTCACGCTCGGGCTGCGATTGGCCATGCCGGAAATGGCGCTTTTGCTCTTTATCGACCTCTGCTTCGCCATCCTTGGCCGCATGTTGCCGCAGATTCAGTTCTTGCCGCTTTCGTTCCCGCTTAAAATGCTCGCCGGCATACTCGTTCTGAGTCTTACTCTCTCGGTCTTCCCGGGAGTCTCCCAGCGAGCGGCGCAGAACGTCGTCGTGTATTTGAGTGGGATGGCTGGATCGAAATGAGCGGGTCGGGACAAAAGACCGAAAAAGCCACTCCGCGGCGCCTGGAGAAGGCGAGCAAGGAAGGGAGCTTCGCCGTCAGCCGCGAGTTGACCGGGGCGGTCCAGTTCGCCGCGTTTGTCGTTTTGGCGGCGAATTTCGCGCCGGATGCGTTCGAATCGTTCGCCGTTTTCGTGCGTTCTCTATTGTCCATGGCTTTCGACACCGGACTCTCGAACGCCGGCCTAAAGATGCTGATCGCGCTCATGTTCCGTCGATCTCTCATTCCCGTCTTGTTTTGCGTCAGTGCGACGGCTGCTTGCGGACTTGCGGTGCAGTTGTCCTCTACCGGCTTCGGTTTCGCCCCGGCGAAGCTTGCGCCCGACATATCCCGTTGGAACCCGCTACGCCGTCTCCGCGATACCCCCGGCCAGAATATGTCGTCGGCGACGCAAGCGTTGCTGCTAAGCCCCATCCTCCTCTATGCCGCCTATCGCATGATTAGCGCAAACTTAGAGATCTACCTCGCCCTTCCACGGACGGATCCGCGGGGTGCATTCTTACTCCTCGCCTCTTCGTGGAAGAGTTTTTTATTCAAAGCGGCCTTCGCCGTCGTAGCGATCGGATGCGTCGACTTCCTCCGGCAACGCCGCCGCTTCCTCCGCGAACTTCGAATGAGCAAACAGGAGTTGCGGGACGAATCGAAGGAATCGGAGGGCAATCCGCAGGTCAAGAACCGCATCCGGCGTCTTCAACGCGATCTCGCCCGGCGCAACATGATGAAAGAGGTTCCCCTCGCGACGGCGATCGTCGTGAATCCCACTCATTACGCCGTGGCGCTGCGCTACGACAACCAGGCCATGGCCGCTCCCAGAGTCGTAGCCAAGGGGAAGAACTACCTCGCGCTTCGCATCCGGCAGATTGGGATCGGGAATCAGGTCCCGATCATCGAAAATCCGCCCTTGGCCCAGGCCCTTTATAAATCGGTGGATGTGGGACAGGAGATCCCCGCTCATCTTTATCGCGCCGTCGCCGAGATTCTCGCCTATATCTTCCGAGTAATGCATCAAGGCGACCGCCGGCGTTGAGTCGACCCGCAAATCAACCATTCTCATCATGACCATTCCTCAAGTAACCCCCGCCGCCGTTTCCAACGCTCCGCCGGCCCACGCACGAGCGGCCGCCGCGCCGCCGTCTCGCGTGTCCGCGGTTTCCGGCAAGGCCGCGCTGGGAATCCTATCGCGAATCAATTGGAGCGAGATTTCGGTTCCCCTCGCCGTCCTGGGAATTGTGATGGCGATGATCGCGCCCATTCCGACGATGGTGCTCGATCTCCTGATTAGCGCCAACATCTCGATGTCGGTGATCGTCCTCATGGGGTCCATGTACATCACCCGTCCGGTGGAGTTTAGCGTGTTCCCGACGGCACTCTTGTTGATGACCTTGTTCCGTTTGGCGCTGAACGTCTCATCGGCCCGCCTGATCCTCCTGAACGGCAATACCGGTACGGCGGCGGCGGGCGACGTGATCCAGGCATTTGGGGCCTTCGTCGTGGGAGGCAACTACGTCATCGGAGTGGTCATCTTTCTCGTCCTGATCGCCATTCAGTACGTCGTGATCAACCACGGAGCGGTTCGCATTTCCGAGGTCACCGCGCGCTTTACCTTAGACGCCATGCCGGGCAAACAGATGTCGATCGACTCCGACTTAAACGCCGGACTTGTGGACGAGGCCGGCGCGCGGCTGCGCCGGAAGCAGTTGGCGGCCGAAGCGGAGTTCTACGGTGCGATGGACGGCGCCTCCCGTTTCACCCAGCGCGATGCGGTGGCGAGCATTCTCATCACGAGTATCAACATCATCGCCGGCTTTCTCATCGGAGTTCTGCAGCACGGCCTCGATCTGCAGCACGCGCTCCAGACGTACACTGTTCTAACGATAGGGGACGGGTTGGTCACCGTGATTCCCGCCCTCATGATCTCCATCTCCGGCGCGCTCATTATCACCCGCGCCAGTTCCGACGAAAGGCTCGGCTCCGACTTCCGGACGCAGATACTTGGAAAATCGGAGCCATTGCTGCTCGCCTCGGGCGTTCTGATCGCGTTGGCGGCTTTTCCCGGCCTCCCGAAAATTCCCTTCCTTATACTCGGCGGCGGCCTGGGCGTAGGTGGCTGGCGGTTGCGCGGCAAGAATTTGGCCGCCGCGCAGTTAGCCGCGGCGCCTGCAGCTCCCGCGAAGGAAAACCTGGAGTCTCTGCTGAAAGTGGAGCCGCTGGCGATTGAAGTTGGTCTGGGACTCGTGAAGCTCGTCGAAGGAGGCCAGAATTCCCCATTGCTGAGACGGATCGCCAGCATCCGGCGCCAACTCGCCGGAGAGCTCGGCTACGTCTTGCCGCCGGTGCGCGTCACCGACAACCTCTCTTTGCGCGCCCGCGAGTACGTCCTGTCGTTGAAGGGCGCCGAGATCGCGCGTTTTGAACTGCCTCAAGGATGCGAGCTGGCGATTAGTCCGGGGCCGAACGCGCCTGCGATCGAGGGCGTTCCCACTCACGAACCGGCTTTCGGCATCGCCGCTTCCTGGATCGCGCCGGAGGCCGCCGATAAAGCGCGGTCGGCCGGCTACACCGTCGTCGACAGCATTAGCGTCGTAGGTACGCACCTAAGCGAGATCATTCGTCGTCATGCTCACGAGCTATTCTCCCGCCAGGACGCCAAAAAGCTGCTGGACCGGGTCACCGAGGAGAATCCGAAAGCGGTCGAAGATCTCGTTCCAAAGCTGCTTCCGTTGGCTTCGGTCCAGAAGGTACTCCAAAATCTCCTGCGCGAACGGGTTTCGATCCGCGACGCCGCCACGATCGTCGAATCGCTTGGAGAAGCGGCGCCGGTCACGCGAAATCCGGTTCTGCTCACCGAGTACGCCCGGCAAGCGGTCCGGCGTTCCCTGGTGAAACCGTACTTGAGCCCGAAAGGAGAGTTGGTGGCGTGGTTCGCCGATCCGTCGATCGAACAAGCGGTGGAATCGTCGGTGGAGCACTCGGAAACGTCGAGCCATTTCTCGCTACCTCCGCAACGCATAAGGGACATCGCCGCGCGCATCCAGGCAACGGCCGGCGGGGCCGAACCAGCCGCGGTGCTGCTCACCGGGTCTGGAAGCCGGTTCTTCCTGCGCCAGATGATCGAGGCCGGGCTACCGAATTTGGCCGTGCTTTCCCATAACGAAGTGCCTCCGGGAATTAAAGTCGTGTCTTTGGGGACGGTGAAGTAATGTCCCAGCCGAAAACTGCCGAAGTCCAGGATAGGTGGCTATGAGAATTAAATCCTTTTTCGCGAGCACGGTGGACGCGGCGCTGGCCGAGGCGCGGCGGGAACTGGGGCCCGAGGCGATGCTGATCGAATCTCGCCGCAGCGGGCCGGAGTCGCGGCGGCTCGGCGAACACGAAGTGGTTTGCGCGGTCACGTCGGATACCGCGCCTGCGAATGGGAGGCGCACCCGCCCTTCCCCATCCTCCGAGGACGTCCGGCGCGGCGCCACGGCCGGCACGGCGCCGGAAGGCTGGGAAGCCTTGCTGAGCCGCGTAGAACGTATCGCCTCCACCCTGGAACGGGCCGAGGGAGCCGCGCTGCGAATCGCCGCGCCGCCAGAGTCGATTGCCTCGCTCAAGGCGCTTGAATCGGCGGGTGTCGATCCACAATGGATCGGCGAAATTCTCAGCCGCGCGCAATCCGAGTGCGGCGATATGAGCCAAGCCGCCGGATCCATGATTCGCGTCGATTCGTCGCTCGGCAACAGTGGCGCCGCACAAGGCATCGTGGCCGTGGTCGGCCCTTCGGGAGCGGGAAAGACCGCCACGTTGGTCAAACTCGCGGCGCGTTTCGGATTCGCCTCGCGCCGGCCGTCGCTGCTGATTTCCGCCGATACCCAGCGGGTAGCCGGCACGGAGCCCTTGCGCTCCTATGCCGCGATTCTCGGTGCCGGATTCCTGGCCGTCGAGAGTCCTCGCGCGTTGCGTCAGGCGATCGAGGAGCATCGCGGAAAAGAGTGGATTTGGATCGACACTCCCGGTTGGAGCCGGAACGAAATCGACGAGGCCCGAGATCTAATGAACGTCCTCGCCGCCGATCCGGAGGTGGATACCCATCTCGTTTTGCCGGCTTCCATGCGCGCCGCGGATCTCGCTGGCGCCGCGGCCCGTTTCGAGCCGTGCCG
>VFSW01007135.1_pt1 | contig 16276 bp, 12 predicted proteins | sample 5358111 | NCBI WGS metagenome assembly VFSW01 (sample SAMN11554181, study PRJNA540505) | mine drainage metagenome | isolation source: sediment from site ElyBrook_90M | place: USA: Ely Copper Mine, Vershire, VT | collected 2017 | reverse complement strand
CGATTGCCCTGGATTAAGACCGGCGGCCACATCTTTTCGAGATTCGAGTACCATTAAACGCAATCGCCCGCCTCGATATGCGGGCCCGACGAGGTTTCGATCTCGACCCACTGCGAACCGAAGGTGTGCGATTGCGAGGCCAGCCGGCACGTGACCCCGGGCGCGACTTCGCGGTCGCCGTCGAGCAAGGTCACGCGGCCCGCGGCGATCGCCTCATCGAAGCGGTCGAAATTCTCCCAATTGATCGACGAGAGCGCCCACGAACCGGGGCCCGCCGTCCTGATTAGCTCGCCGCGCCGCAGCCGCGTCCAGCCCTCGTACTCCTCGCGCTGCACGTAAACCCTGGCCCCGGGAAACGCGGCCACGTTGCCCGCATGGTCGGCGTGCATGTGGGTCAGGATGACCGTGTCGACGTCCTCGGGCCGAAACCCGACCTTGCCGACCACGACGTCGGGCCATTCGATGTCGGTGAACATCCCCGAGAGCTTCTCTTCGGCCGAGGCGAAACCGCTCTCGCCGAATCCGGTGTCGATCGCGATCACGCGCCGCTCTTTGGCCGCCGGCGCGGAAACCACCAGCGTGTAGAGCATCGGAATTTCGAACGTCCCGGTGTTGCTGGCGATCGGCGACCCGCCCATGAAGTCGCCCGACACCTTGGTCCGGGCATAGCAAAGGACCCAGATCGAATAGTCAGCGGCCATCGAATTTTCTCCCTACGCTCAAGCGCCCGCACGGCGCCAGCCATGCCTGGTGACGCGACGCGCTCAGACTGTGAACTCGACCACCGCCGCTCCGCTGCCCCAAATCGAACCGTAGCCCAAAACTTTGCCCCGTACTTTGTTCTGAACGCGTCCGGAGCCGATCGCACCCATCAGCCAGTAGTAACTCTTGAATTGCATGTCGGCGCCGGTCTTCGTTGCATACTCCGGCACCAGGTCCATCGCGTCCATGCATTTGCCGGCGGCGATCAGGTCGAGCAGCTTGCGGTTCTCCGCGTCGTCTTCCTGGTTGACGATCCGGTCTTCGTCGTCGGTGATCTCGCGGGTGAAGTAATGGCCCGAAAGTCCGGTCGAGGCGACCACCACGGCGCGCCGGCCGAGCGCACGCACCGCGTCGGCGGCGGCCTGGCCGAGCTTCAACTCCTCGTCGCGCCCCGAATAGATGTTGCACGAGATACAGACGACGGGAATCTCATTTTTCGGATTGAGAAAGTTGAGCGCCACCAGCGTGCCGGTATCGACCGGAAAGCCCTCGTAATCCACCGGACGCACCTGGAGGCCGGCAGCCGTGCCGAGATCGATCGTCCTGCGGGCGACTTCGAGGTCGGTGCGAAAGTCGTAGGGCAGATTGCCGAGGTCGTACCAGTTCTCGTCGACGTGCAGCCCCGTAGGATTGGGCCGCGCTTGCACCAGATGGCCGAGCACCGAAACCCACTGCGTACTGAAGATGACCAGCACGTCGGGCCGCGCCTCCTGCGCATTGGCTCCCGCCACGCGGCAGGCGTTGCGCAACTCGACCCGGCTCGCCGATTCCGTGGGCAGCATCACGTGCGGCATGCCCGGCATTATGTAGCCCTTGACGATTTGGCCCTCAGGCATGGACGTGCGCTCCGCCACCGTTGGCGTCCGCGGACAGGTCCCATTCGACCACCGCGTTGCCGGTCGCGATCACGCTCCAGTAGCCGTGCACGCGCGCCGGGACCGTCGGAAAACCCATCGCCGCGAGCATCCAGAACAATCCGCCCGACTTGACCTCGGCGCCGGTCTTCTCGATGAACTCGGGGAGCACGCTCAAAAGCTCGTCCATTTTGCCCTCGCGCATCAGGCGCAGCACCCGCATGTCCCAGAGGTAGTTGGCGTGGCTGAAGACGTGCTCCTTGCTCATGTCCTCGGGCAGATTGGGATCGGGTTCGCGATCGAAATGAAAATGCGAGAGCGTATTGCTCGCGGCCAGCACGGCGCGCCGGCCGGTTTTCTCGATCGCGCGCCGCGTTGCCCGCCCGAGCTTGTACATCTCCTCGATTCCAACCCCGAGCGAAAAGTAGTACGGCGAATTATTCGCCGAGAGACTCAGAATCGGTATATCCCAGCCGGGATTGAGCATATGGGAAGTGACTATCGTGCCGTAGTCGAGGCGGAAGTTCGGATTGGTCATCTTGCGCGCGATGAGGCCTTCGGCGCGCGCTTCATCGTAGACCGCGTCGGCCAGCTCGACGTCGATCGCGGTGTCGAAGTTGTAGCGAAAGAGATGCGGGAAGATCGGATCGACCGAAAGGCCCTTCAGGCGCGGCACGCGGGTGACGTGATGGCCGACCAGCGTCATCCAGTGCGGCGTATGAACGATGATCACGTCGGGTTTGAGCTGCTTGATCTTCTCGCGGCAGTTGTCGTAGGCCCAGCGCAGAACCTCCCATCCGCCGCTGGAGCGCGGGATATTCTGCGGCGGATTTTCGCCGTAGACCAGGTGCGGGGGATGCGGAGCGATAAAGCCACAGACGATCGATCCTTTGCCAGCCATACCAGGCGCCCTCCGATCGGTTTTGCCGCCGCGTGCCGTAGAGCTTCGACTCCAGCGAGCCTCGCGCAGCGGCAAGTCTACCCCAGCGCGGCCGGGTCTTGAAACTGTCGCGCGCGGCCGGCCGTCATAGCGGGCGCGTGGTCTACTGACGCCTGCGGCGGAATTTGGGCAGCGTCACCTCTGGCGTCACGTCGTCGAACACCACCTCGACCGGTATCCCGAGCGCCAGTTCATCCGGCTTTATATCGGTCACCCACGAGACCATCCGCACCCCTTCCTCCAGTTCGATCACCGCGGGGGCATAGGGCACCAGCGGCGCGAACTGGGGCACAAAGGGCTGCGCGGCCACGGTCCACGAAAACACCGTGCCTCTGCCCGACGAGCGCGCCCACTCGAAGTTGAACGATCCGCACTTCGCACACATGTCGCGCGGGATGTGCCGCCACGCCGCGCAATCGATGCAGCGCTGAAAGCGCAATTCGTGCGCCTTGCAGAACTTGTAGAACTCCGCCGCCGGCCCGCGCATCTTCGGCAGCGGCAGCTTGTATTCGCTTTGCGTCCCGGCCGTCATTGCTGCCTCCTGGCTATCTCCTCAGGATTGCCAATCCGCCGTCGCCGAAGTCGCCCCATCCGGTGACCAGCCCCACCTCGGCGTCCTTGACCTGGCGCTCGCCGCATTCGTGGCGCAACTGGCGGGTGGCTTCGACAATATGATTGATGCCCCAGACGTGGGCCTCGGAATGGAGTCCGCCGTGCGTGTTGACCGGCAACTCGCCGCCCAATCCGATCCGTTCGGGCGTGACGAAGTCCTTGACCTCACCGCGTTTGCACAAGCCCAGCGCCTCAATCTGGAGCATCACGACATAAGTGAAGCAGTCGTAGATTTCGGCAAAGTCGAGATCCTTTTGCGTAACCCCCGCCATCCGAAACGCCTTGGGCGCGGCGAAGGTCAGCCCGATTACGAATGGGTCGGGACGCGCCGGAATATCGTCGGCGGGATACGGATGACCCTCGGCGACACCGGAGATATAGATCGGTGGGCGGCGCAGGTCGCGTGCGCGCTCGGGCGAGGTGACAATCACGGCGCCGGCGGCGTCGGTCTCCAGGCAGCAGTCGTAGAGCCGAAACGGATACGAGACCCATCGCGACTTGAGATAGTCGTCCATCGTGAGCGGACGGCCACGCATGTAAGCCTGCGGATTGAGCTGGGCGTGCTTGCGAGAAGTGACCGCGATCGTCCCCATCGTTTCGAACGGGGTGTCGTAGAGTTTCATGTGACGGGTCGCGAGCCACGCGTACCATTGCACCGGCGCTATCGCGCCGTAGGGCAAATAGTATGCGCCGATGGTTCCGGCGAGCGGACCTGGCGGCGCCGAGCCGCTTCCGCCCTGCCCGCCGGCGCTCACGCGCATCACCGAGTAACCGTTCCATCCGCACGGCACCAGCACGCAATCGGCGACGCCGAAAGCGACCGCCATCGCGGCGCTCTGCAGCGCCACCACCGGGCTCGCACCGCCCATCTGCACGTAGGTCGAGTAGCGCAGATCCTCGATTCCAAGGTTGGCCGCAAAATGTTCGGCCGAGGCGCCCAGCGGCGGCCCGACGATGCCGTCGATGTCGTGCGGCTTGAGCCCCGCGTCGTCCAGCGCCTTGGCCGCCGCTTCGAGCATCAGTTGCAGCTCGGTCTTGCCCGAGCCGCGCGTGAACGCGCTCTCGCCCACGCCGACGATGCACGCCTTGTCTTTCAGTGACTCCATTTGTTTCACCAACACTCGCGGCCGCGGCTCCGATGTCGCCGCTTTGTTCTCGGAACTCCGTCGCCGCTAGCCGCCTCGCTATCGGCGCATCGCATTTAGCCGCTCGTCTTCACCAACACTCGCGGCCGCGGCTGCATTGTCGCCGCAGATCAGTTGCCGCACATCAGTAGATAACCTTCGATTCGATCAACGCTGCGATCTCTTCCTTCGACAGCCCCAAAATGCCGTTGAAGACCTCGAAGTTGTGCTGCCCCAGATCCGGCGGCGAATTGTAGTTGAAGCGCGGCACGTTGCCGAGCCTAACCGGAATTCCCGGCATCACGCGTTTGCCGGCCGCATGATGGTCGAGTTCCCACCAGTAACCCCATTCCCACAGATGGCGGTCCTGATGAATCTCGACGCTGTCGAGCACGGGCCCGGCCGGCACGCCCGCGCGCTGGAGGCGCTCGGCCAGCTCGATATGCTGATGGCCGCGCGTCCATTCGCGCAGACGAACGTCGATCGCGTCGCTATTTTGCCAGCGCGCGAACTGATCGGCGAATTTCACCTCGCCCGTCCCCGCCGGATTGCCCATCACCTCGCACAGCGCCCGCCATTCGGCGTCATTGCCTACCGCAATGGCTATCCACTTATCGTCGCCCGCGCACGGGTAGGTATTGTGCGGCGCCATCAGGTCGTCGCGGTTGGCCCATTGCCGGCGGTCGCGCCCGTTCATGAAATAGTCCATGTACCACTCGGGCGTTTCGCCGATTACGGTCTCGCCCATGCTGGCGTCGAGCCATTGGCCTTCGCCGGTGCGATCGCGATGGCGTAGTGCGGCGAGCAGGTGAAAAACCACCGCGGTGCCGATTGCGTAGTCGGGCCAGGTGCCGCCGGTATGGCGCGGCGCGCCGCCCGGATAGCCCTGCGCGTCGAAGGTGCCGACGAACGAGCACGCCATCGGACCCCATCCGACCCAGTCGGCCGGTTCGGTTCCGGTTTTGCCCAGCAGCGAGACCGAGATCACGATGATGTCGCGTTTGACCGCGCGCAGTTCCTCGTAGCCGAGGCCGAGCCGGCGCGAGAGCGGCGCCGGATAGCACTCCAGCACGAAGTCGCTGCGCTTGACGAGTTCGTAGGCGAGTTCCTTGCCGCGCGGCGTCTTGATGTTGAGGTTGATCGATTTCTTGCCGTAGTTGAGCGTGTGATAACCGCCATTGCGGTTCACGCCGGATTGGCCGTCCGCCATGAAGGCCGGATTGAGCCGCATGAAATCGAGATAGACCTGCGATTCGATCTTGATGACCTCGGCGCCCATCGCCGCGAGCCACAGGCCGGTTTGCGGCCCGTTGATGATCCAACTGAAATCGGTGACCCGAATTCCTTCAAGCGGCAGACGCGCCATCCCGTTCTCTCCCGAATCAAATCACGCCCGCGGCGCGAAGTCCCGCGAGTTCCTCGCGCGAGCAGCCCAGCCGCCCGCACAGGATCTCTTCGTTGTGCTCGCCGAGCAGCGGCGCACGGCGCGCGACGGGCGGGGTCGCGGTCAGCCGCACCAGCGGTCCGGGATAACGAAAACGGCCCGCGACCGGATGATCGATTTCGACGAAGGCGCGGCGCTCCTCGAGATGCGGATGTTCGGCGGCCTGTGCGACGGTCAGCACGGGGCCGATCGGCAATCCGATCTTCTGTCCCTCGCGCACCAGCCAATCCATGTCATGCTTGAGCAGTTCCCGCTGGATCAGCGGACGAACCACGTCGTCATATTCGGCGCGCGCCGCGGTATTCCTGAACAGGTCGGCCTCCAGCGCTTCCGGATGGCCGAGCAGTTCCTTGAGCGCCTCGAAGTGCGAGTCCACCACCCACAGCACGTAAACGTATCCGTCGCGGCATCGCGACGGCTCCAGCCCGGCCTTGGCATTGGCGCGCAGCCGGCTGTACGGCATCCCGGCGTAGCTGTAGACGATCATTTCAATCTTCGCGGTGTTGACCACGGCCTGCCAGCACGCGACGTCGACCCATTGCCCGGCGCCCGTGGCCTCGCGATGGAACAGCGCCAGCATAGTCGCCGCCGCCGCCGTGGTCGCGCCCATCATGTCGGCCTGGCGGCCGGGCGCGCGCAGCGGATTCTCGCTCATCGCATCGTTGATCAGTGTCGGTGTGTTGTAGCCGGTCAGGCTCATCGCCCATTCGATAAGGTCCGAGCCTTTCCATCCGGCATACGGGCCGCTTTGCCCAAACGGCGTGACCGAGGTGACGATCAATCGCGGATTGAGCGCGTGCAGGACTTCGTAGCCGAGCCCGAGGCTTTCCAGGTGGCCCGGCGGATGGTTCTCGAGCAGGATGTCGGCGTCGCGCACCAGGCGCTTGAAGATTTCCGCGCCGCTCGCGGTGGCGGGATCGAGCGTCACGCTTTTCTTGCTGGTGTTGAGGTAGAGGTAGAGCCCGCTTTTCTCCGGATGCGGCAGGTCGGCGGGAAATGGCGGATGGCTGCGCGATTCGTCGCCCAGGCCCGGCGGCTCAATCTTGATCACCTCGGCGCCCATGTCGGCGAACAGTTTGCCGCACATCGGTCCCGAGACCATCGTGGCGTACTCGACGACCTTGAGGTCATCCAGCGCTGCGGCAGCCAATGTCGTCGCCTCCCGGATTCATCGCGCAAAAGTTCCGCGCTCTAAATCGATACTGGTGAAGCCAACTCCTGCATAGCGCAATTCACGGAACAACACCTACACGAATCGTTCGTTCTCCACCGCGATGCACCGCTCGTCTCTCTTGTCACTGCGCCGCGAATGCCGATAGATACGATGATTAAATTCGTACGCCAAACGGAGCCGGCAATGCCAGCGTTATTGTTTGAAATCCGCGACCACATCGCCTACCTCACCATCAATCGTCCCGAGGTCCATAACGCGATGAACCCTGAGGTCGTCGTGCGACTGGCCGAAGCCTGGCAGCGCGTGGCCGACGACGACGACGTGCGCGCCGCGATCATAACCGGCGCAGGCAACAAGGCTTTCTCGGCCGGCGCCGACCTGGCACGGATGATTCCGCTGATGACCGGCGCGCGCCAGCCCGAGGACGAGTGGGACCATAAGCTGAAGGAGAACCCGAAGATCGGCGCGATGGCGCTGTTGCGCGGATGGAACCTGTACAAGCCGGTAATCGCGGCGGTCAACGGCTTCTGCATCGCGGGCGGGCTCGAGCTGATGCAGGCGACCGATCTCCGCGTGGCGGCCGAGTCGGCGAGCTTCGCCTTGCAGGAGGTCAAATGGGCGATCATCCCGGCCGGCGGCTCGCTGGTACGGCTGGTGCGCCAGATGCCGTACTGCAAGGCGATGGAGATTCTGCTGACGGGCAACCGCATCCCGGCCGCCGAGGCATGGCGGCTCGGACTCATCAACTACGTGTTGCCGCCGGAACAAGTAATGTCGAAGGCACAGGAGTTGGCGCACGCGATTGCGGAAAACGGCCCGCTGGCCGTGCGCGCAATCAAGGAGACGGTGGAAAAGTGCTCGGGGCTGCCGTTCGAGGCGGCGTTCAAAATCGAAAACGAGGCGCAGCGCTTCATCCGCAAAACCGAAGACGCGCGTGAAGGCCCGCGCGCATTCATCGAAAAGCGCAAGCCGAACTACAAGGGCAAATAGCTGCGATGCGGCCGTGTGACGCGGCTCGGGACGCTGCGTTCGACTGACCATCGCCCGGCACTATCTGTCCGCAGACCAGCCCGCGTTCGCTTTGGGACCGCGCGCTCATCTTGCGCGCGACTGATTGCGCGCGACCACATTCGGCACATCAGTTCGCATCGGAGACACTTCGCTTCGGCCCACTCGCCGCTCAAAGCTCCAACGCTTGGCTGCTCCGCGCAAGGGCCCCGGCTTTTGTCGGGCATCGCTCTTGCGTACTTATGGGCAGTTCGGAAGTGCGCGGCGCTGACGACATCGCGCTGATGGTCAGGCGCGCCTGACCGTCTCGGAGCTTGCGACGTGAGTAAAACGAGCACCGCATTGCTGACGCTGATCGGCGTCGCATTAACCATCGCGATTGTCGGCGGCATGGGAATTCTCTGGCGCTATTCGCTAACGCCGGGAGCGGCCGGAAATCCTCCGGCGCTTTGGCCCGTGCAAAGCCGGCTCACGCGCAAATCCGGCGCGCTCACGCTTGTGATGGTCGTTCATCCGCACTGTCCCTGCACGCGCGCCAGTATCGGGGAGTTGGAGATACTGATGGCGCAATCGCGGAGACGAATCGACGCCAACGTGATTTTCTTCAAGCCGCCCGGTTTCAGCGACAAGTGGACAAAGTCCAGCCTGTGGCGCGCCGCCACGGCGATACCAGGAGTCAGGGCGGCGGTCGATGACGGGCGTGAGGCGCGCCTGTTCGGTGCCGCGACCTCGGGACAGACGATGGTGTACGACCGCGACGGGCGCTTGTTGTTCAGCGGCGGCATCACCGCGGCGCGCGGCCTTTACGGCGACAGCGCCGGAGCAAGCGCGATCGCCGCGCTTCTCGACGGACCCACATCGCACGCTAGCCAGCAGACAGCGGTCTATGGCTGCGCACTCTTCACCCCGCGATCATCCCCGGCAAAGCCGAGTACCAACCCGTGTCCGAAATAGATCAGGACTTCGAACTGCAAGGAGACAGCATGGCGCGCGCAGCGGTGCTGTTCGGCGAGCTGCGGATGCGCATCTTCAAGCAGACCGACCGCTTGTTCGCTGGGTTGATGGTGGTGCAGTGGATCGGCGCGATCGTCGTTGCGCTTTGCCTTTCGCCCAAAACCTGGGCAGGCGCCGAGAGCTCGATCAACATCCACGTATGGGCTGCGATTTTTCTCGGCGGCGCGCTGGCCTTGCTGCCGATCGGGCTGGTACTGCTACGTCCCGGCGCAACTCTCACCCGCCATGTGATCGCGGCGTGCGAGATGCTGTTTTCGGCCCTGTTAATCGACCTCACGGGCGGCAGAATCGAGACTCATTTCCACATCTTCGGCGCGTTGGCCTTGCTCGCCTTTTACCGCGATTGGCGAGTGCTGATTACCGCCTCGGCCGTAACCGCGATTCACCATGGCCTGCTCGGGGTGCTCGCGCCGCAGGACATATATGGCGTCTACGTGATCCAGCCCTGGCGCTGGGTCGAGCACATTGGATGGGTGGTCTTCGAGGATATCTTCCTCATTATCTCGATCCGCCAGAGCCTCAAGGAGATGCTGGGGCTTGCCGAGCGCCAAGCCGACCTGGAAGCCGCCAACACCAACGTCGAGCGGAAGGTTGCCCGGCGCACGGCCGAACTTGAGCAGAGCCGCGAGCTGCTCGGCAAGAACGAGGCGATGATCCGCCAAATGTTCGATGCGGTACCGGATCTCGTGACCGTCAGTCGACTCGCCGACGGAAAGTTCATCGAGGTAAATGCGGAGTTTCTCAAGCGTAGCGGGCTCAGCAGAGAGCAAGCCCTCGTGACTTCGACGCTCGAGATCAATCAATGGGTGCGACCGGAAGAGCGCCAGGTGTTCCTTGAGAGATTAAGGACCAATGGACACGTGCACGAGCTTGAGGTCGACTTCCGCTTCCAGGGCGCCGTGGTCCCATACCTGGCATCCTCTGTGCTGGTCGATCTGGACGGCGAGCCCTGCGCCCTGGGCGTGGGACACGACATCACCCGGATCAGGGAAAGCGAACGCGCGCTGCACGAGGCACAGCACCGGCTCAGGGCGCAGGTCGAGGAGCTGACCTCGACCCAGCACGAGCTCATCGCGGCTCGCGAAGCGGCGCTGGCCGCTTCGCGTGCCAAGTCCGAATTTCTCTCCAGCATGTCGCACGAAATTCGCACTCCGATGAACGCGATTTTGGGAATGGCGGAAGTGCTGGAAGAAACGCCTTTGAACCGCGAGCAGAAAAAGTTCCTCAGTATCATGCACAACAACGGCGACGCTCTGCTGCTCCTGATTAACGATATCCTCGACCTCGCCAAGGTCGAGGCCGGGCGGCTGGTGCTCGAGCGTGTCGACTTCGATGTCGAAGGCCTGACCGACAAGGTGGTCGAAACGCTGGGCGTGCGCGCCCACGCCAAAGGCCTCGAGCTCGCGGTTCACTTGATGCCCGACGTGCCGCGCCAGCTCGGCGGCGACCCGCTACGGTTGCGCCAGATTCTGATCAATCTTATCGGCAACGCGATCAAGTTCACGGAAACCGGCCAGGTGGTGCTCACGGTCGAGCGCGATCCGGCTGGATGCGGACCCGGCGCGCTGCTCTTTAGCGTGTCCGACACCGGCATCGGCATCGCCGCCGACAAGCTCGACGCGGTCTTCTCGAATTTCACCCAGGCCGATTCCTCGACCACGCGTCACTATGGCGGCAGCGGCCTCGGCCTCTCCATCGCCCGGCGGCTGGTCGGCCTGATGAACGGGAAACTCTGGGTTGAGAGCGAACTGGGGACGGGCAGCGCGTTTCATTTCACCGCGCGCTTCGAGATCGGCAGCGCGCCGCTCGCGATGGAGCCGTCGGCCGTGACGCTGATGCTGAGCGGGATACGCGCGCTGGTGATCGATGACAACGCCACCAACCGGCTCATCCTGCGCGAGATGCTCACCAGCCGCGGCGCCGAGGTGAGCGAGGCCGAAGACGGCCCGCAGGGACTCGCGCTGCTCGAACGCGCCCGGCTGAGCGGCCGGCCCTTCAAGCTGCTGCTGCTCGATTGTCGCATGCCAGGGATGGACGGCTTCCAGGTCGCGGAACGGATCAAGGCAACCGGCTACGACGGCCTGCCGCTGCTGATGCTCAGCTCGGACGACCTCAAGATGGAGCTTGTCCGGGTCGGCCAGCTCGGGCTCGACGCCTACCTGGTGAAGCCGGTGCGACGGCTCGAGCTGTTCGAGGCGATCACGGCCGCGATGGCCCGGCACAACGGCGATTTCCGTTCCACCCGCGAGCCGCTCGCCGCGCCGTCCACTGGCGCCACCGGGTCGCTGCGGCGTTCGCTGCGCATCCTGCTGGCCGAAGATGCCAGGGACAACCGCATTCTCATTCGCGCCTACCTCAAGAATTCGCGCGCGCGAATCGACGAAGCGGAAAACGGTCTGATCGCGGTCGAAAAGGCGCATGCGGAAAAATACGACCTGATCCTGATGGACGTCCAGATGCCGGTGATGGACGGGCTGGAGGCGATACGCCTCATTCGGCAGCGCGAGCGGCAGGACGGCAGTGCGCCGGTGCCGATCATCGCGCTGACCGCCTCGGCGCTGGAGAGCGACGTGCGCCGGAGCCTCGATGCCGGAGCCGAACTTCATGTCAGCAAGCCGGTCAAAAAGGCGACGCTGCTCGCGGCGATCGAGAGCGTCACGCTTGTCTCTGCCGGTGCGGCACAGGTGCAGCCAGAGCAAGATCAGGAAGCCTGCGAGGCCGCGACAGCTCCTCATGCGGGCGTCGTGGCCTGAACCCGCGTCAGCCGCCTCCGGCCGCGCGCTCGCTATCGGACACCGATTCACTCGCCGGCGGCGGACCTGCCGGAGTGGAAACCGGTTGCGGCTTTTTTCCAGACAATCGATGTGACAGCCGCTCGACGACCACGAAAAGGACGGGGACCAGAAAGATGGCGAAGCCGCTGGAGAACGCCATGCCCACGATGGTGACCGTGCCGATCAGGCGGCGCGCCACCGCGCCGGCTCCCAGAGCCGTCCATAGCGGAAGCAGGCCGAAGATGAACGCGAACGAGGTCATCAGAATCGGCCGCAGCCGCTGGCGTGCGCCTTTGAGCGCGGCCGTGACCAGCGCCTCGCCCTGCTCGAACTCGGCTTTGGCGAACTCCACGATCAGGATCGCGTGCTTCGCCGAGAGCCCGATCAGCATGATGAGGCCGATCTGCGCGTAGATATCATTGTCGAAGCGGCGCGACCACAGGCCGAAGAACGCGCCGCAAACCGCCACCGGCACGCTGAGCAGCACGCTGAACGGCAGCGACCAGCTTTCGTAAAGCGCGGCGAGAATCAGAAACACCAGGATCAACGACAGCGCGAACACTCCCGCGCCGCCACCCGCCACCGATTGCTGGTACGAGATCCCGTTCCACGCATAGCCCATGTCGCGCGGCAGGACCGTGTCGGCCACCGTGGCGACCGCGCTCATGGCGTCGCCCGTGCTGTGGCCGGGTGACGGAAGCGCGAAGATCTCGATGCTCCGGTACTCGTTGAAGCGCGTGGTGAATTCGGGGCCGAACGCCTTTTGCATATTAACCAGCGTCGACAGCGGAACCATCGCGCCCGCGCTATTGCGAACGTAAAATTGTCCGACTTGCGTCGCCGTGGTCCGGTACTGCGGCTCCGCCTCCACGAACACCTTCCACACTCGTCCGAAGCGGTTGAACTGGTTCACGTAATAGCCGCCGAGCAGGGTCTGCAGCGCGCGATAAACCTCGTCGATCGAAATCCCCAGCTTGAACACCTTGTCCTTGTCCACCGCCGCGAATAGCTGCGGCACCGAAGGACTGAAGGTAAAGCGCATGCCCGCCAGTTCGGGCCGCTTGCTCGCGGCGGCGATAAACTTCTGCGTGTTCCGCCACAGATAGTCCACGTCGTGGCCGCCCCGGTCCTGGATAAAGAAGTCGACGCCGCTGGCCTGGCCGATTCCGGGGATCGCGGGCGGCAGGAACGCGAACACTTGCGCATCCAGCAGCCGACCCAGCTTCTGATTCACCGCAGCGACGATCGATGAGGACTGCAGCGCGGGCGTCCGGCGTTCCAGATAGGGCTTCAGCAGGCAGAAGTAGACTCCGTTGCGAGGGCTGGTGGTCTGCGAGAGGATGCTGAAGCCGCCGATGCCGTTGCTGTAGAGCACTCCCGGCTCATGCTTCAGGATCTCGTCGATCTTCCGCATTACCGCGACGGTCCGTTGCAGCGAGGCGGCTTCCGGCAGTTCGAGGTTGATTATGAAGTAGCCCTGGTCCTCGTCCGGCAGGAACGATTGGGGCAGTCTCTTGCCGATTAGTCCCGCCAGGATCGTGAACCCGACCAGCAGCGCAAGCGCCAGCACAAATTTCCGGATCAACAGGCCGGAGACGCTGACGTAGCCCCTGGTCGCCCGCTCGAAACCCGCGTTGAAGAGCGCGAAGACCCGCGCGAGCGGCCCTCTGCGCCGCGTCACGGCGCCTTTCGGCCGCAGCAGCAGCGCGCCCAGGGCGGGACTCAGCGTGAGCGCGTTGAAGGCCGAGATGATGACCGAGAACGCGATCGTCAGCGCGAACTGCCGGTAGAGCGAGCCCGTGATGCCCGCCATGAATGCGGTCGGAATGAAGACGGCGGAAAGGACCAACGCAATCCCGACCAGCGCTCCGCCGACTTCGTCCATGGCTTCGAGCGCCGCGTCGCGCGGCGACCGTCCCTGCTCGATTTTCGCCGTGATCGCCTCGACCACCACGATAGCGTCGTCCACCACCAGGCCGACGGCGAGCACGAGCCCCAGCAGCGAGAGCGTGTTGACTGAGCATCCGACCGCCGGGAAAAACATGAAAGCTCCCACCAGCGATACCGGAATGGTGAGGATCGGAATCAGCGTCGCCCGCCAGCTCTGCAGGAACAGGTACACCACCAGCGTCACCAGGCCGATCGCCTCGAGCAGCGTTTTCACAATTTCCCAGGCGCCCTCGGTCACCGGCACGGTGGTGTCGAGCGTCAGCGTCACCTGCATGTCCTGGGGAAACCGCCGGGCGAGCTCCTTCATCCTCGTCTTGGCGAGTTTCGCGGCTTCCAGCGCGTTGGAGCCGGGGTTCTGGTAGAGAATGAGCAGCGAGCTCGGCGCGCCATTCATGTATGCCTGCTGGTCGTAGCTCTCGGCCCCGAGCTGGATCCGCGCGACATCCTTGAGCCGCACCAGCGAACCGTCCGGGTTGGCGCGCAGGATGATCTTGCCGAACTCCTCGGCGCTCAACAGGCGGCCCTGCGCGCGCACCGTGTAGGTAAGCTGCTGACCGGGCGGCGCCGGCTCGCCTCCGATCGTGCCCGCCGGGTTCACGACATTCTGGGCCGTGATGGCATTGACGATATCGTTCACGGTCAACTGCAGCTTGGCGAGCGTGTCGGGGGCAACCCAAACCCGCATCGCGTAGTTCGCGGCGCCAAAAACCTTGACCTGGCCGATGCCGGGAATGCGCGCGAGCTCATCCTCGATGTTGATCGCGGTGTAGTTGGCGAGGAAGGTCTGGTCCCAGGTCCGATGCGGCGAGGTGATCGCAAAGACCAGCAGCGGAAGTCCCACCGTCTGCTGGGTCGTGAGGCCATAGTTACTCACCGCGGCGGGCAGGCTGGAGAGCGCCTGGGAGAGCCGGTTCTGCACTTGCACCTGGTCGAGATCGACGTCGGTGCCGACCTCGAAATTGGCCTGCAGCGTCATCGTGCCGTTGTCGCCGTTGATCGACTGCATGTAGATCATGTTCTTCGCGCCGTTGACCTGCTCCTCGATCGGAGTGGCAACCGACTGTTCAACGGTGAGCGCGTCCGCGCCGGTGTAGACCGCCGTGGTCTGGATCTCGGGCGGCACGATTTCGGGGAACTGCGCGACCGGGAGCCGGAAGATCATGACGGCGCCGGCGATCACGAAGAAAATGGCGATGACTATCGCCACGATCGGCCGGTTGATGAAGAACTTCGACATCGTGCGTCGCCGTGGCTTAGCCCTGGTGCGCCGGACTCGCAGCGGCCGCGGGAGGTACGGCAACGGGTACGGATGATTGCGCCGGCGCGGGAGCGGCTGCGCCGTCCGGCTCGGCGGGGGCCAGCCGCGGCTTGACTTCCATCCCGTCCGAGACCTTTTGCAAACCTTCGGTGATGACGCGTTCGCCGGGCTTTAGCCCCTCCGCGATGATTCTGAGATTGCCTGCCTGCTTGCCGGTCTTGACCGTAAGCAGGCTGACCCGGTTGTCGGCTCCCACGACGGCGACCTGGGACTGTCCCTGGGTCTCGAGCACCGCGCTTTGCGGAACGAGCAGCGCGCCACGCTCGACGTCGGCAGCCACACGGATCTTCGCGTACAAACCGGGGCGCAGAATGTAGGCGGGATTCGGAAAGATTCCCTGGATGACGATCGTGCCGGTCTGCACGTTGACCTGGCGATTCGCGACATAAAAGTGACCCGGATATTTGTAGGTCCTGCCGTCGGCAAGGATCATCTGCAGGCCAGGCTCGTTTTTCGCTACCCCGGTCTCCTCGTGCTGCTTGATGCGCCGGGCGAAATGCAGGTACTCGCGCTCGCTTATGGGGAAGGTGACTTTGATTGGATCGAGCTGCGAGACCGTGGTCAGCAGCGTGGTGGGACCGACCAGGTCGCCGACCTGCGTCTTCGCGATTCCAGCGACGCCGTCGATAGGCGAGGTCACTCGCGTCCACTGCATATTGAGCTGCGCCGACTCGACCGCCGCCCGGGACGCTTCGGCCTGGGCCGCGGACGCGCGCGTGGTTTGCGTTTGGGTGTCAAACTCCTGCTTCGAGATCACCGCCGCTTTGTAGAGAGTGGTGTAGCGCACGAGATCCTGCTGGTGCCGCTTCAGTTCCGCCTGTATCTGGGCCAGATTACCCAACGCCTGATCGAGCGCGGCCTTGTACTCGCGATCGTCGATCTGGAACAGCAACTGGCCTTGGTTCACATGGTCGCCGTCCTTGTAGTTCTGCTTCAGCAGGTAGCCGGACACCTTCGGATGGATTTGCGCGTTGACGAAGCCTTCAGTCGTGCCGACCCATTCCGAGTAAAGCGGCACGTCTCTCTGGATGACCTCCGTAACCACGACTTCCGGCGTGGGCGGCAGCATTGCGGGCACGGCCTTTTTGCAGGCCATGGCGGTCAGTGCCAGCACTGCCGCAAAAGCGGCAGCGGCGGCGAGTCGAACGATTCCCCGGGGCATCAGCGAATTCCGGTGCGAGCTCATCGGACCCATAATTATGCTCAAATACGCTGGCTTGGGCTAGAACATATAAGATGAGGCTGAGCGGCTCGCGTTGATCTCATTGCTAGTGCTAGTAAAAGGCATGCGGAGGATTAACG
>VFSW01007134.1_pt1 | contig 16276 bp, 27 predicted proteins | sample 5358111 | NCBI WGS metagenome assembly VFSW01 (sample SAMN11554181, study PRJNA540505) | mine drainage metagenome | isolation source: sediment from site ElyBrook_90M | place: USA: Ely Copper Mine, Vershire, VT | collected 2017 | reverse complement strand
TGGCACAAATTCTAACCCAATCAATAAATAACGTCTCACTTATTGGTATTGCGCAATCCTATTTACGGCAAGCAGCTTCAATAGCCAAGGCAACGTATATCATAGTCCCGATAACCGGATTCAACATTCCAGGGATATTGTCCGGATTTCCTGTTCGTATATTCAATGCTAGATATTCTGAATCTGCGAGTGCTGCCGTTGCCGAACAGTTATTACTTGATATGAACGCCAATAGTTCTCCTAATCAAGTGGGTGGAAAGGCTTTCGTTACAGATAACGTTGCGCCAAGACCTAGAATGTTTCAACTGTCTGGATACATTGCTCCGCTGAGTTATTATTTCGGATCATCGGTTCAAGGGCTTTTAGGTGACATTGGGTCATTATCTGATAACGTATTATTCTCTCCCACAGTTAGCTGGCAGGTTGATTTGTTGTGGTCAGCTTTCTATAATAACAGAGTAATTACCTACAAGGATTCTTTTGGAAGACTTCACACAAACAATATCGCAATAGCTAACATGAAGATCAGTAAAGACCCAAAAATAGAAAACGTCGCACTTGTTAGCATTTCATGCAGGGAGCTTTTCTTGTACAATCAAAGCTCGGTTGGGACACAATCCTCTTCTGCTGTTGGATCGGCAATAACGGGGGATTTACTTGGGTGATATATGTCAGTAACACTACAAGTTAGCGCAACATCCTATCCTATCTACTTCCCAAACGTCGCAAGCGGAGCTAATACAAGTTTCTCATTTAACGTCACTCTTCCCGATGGCGTGTGGGTTTTTCAGTTCTACTTTTATCAGCCGGATGTAAACATCACTCTTTCCAGCCAATCCTATTGGATGGGCTATGCAACCCTTCCAAGCGGACAAGTCAGGACGTTCTCAGTGTTCCCTAACGACGTAAACTGGGCTTTCGATGATTATGCCTTTCTTATTTTCACTTCCGGCCTGACTTCAATAGGATTGACCGATCTTGGGAACGTAAATATGTACGTTTCTTATGTGTGAGTATTATATATGTCAATAACTGGAATCACAACACAGCTACAATCAACACAGAATTACAATTTTGACAGAATCATAAATCTATATCTCGACACTACTAACCCAACTCCCTCTAGTCCCTTTACCATTATGACCGATCCAACGCTAACTATCGGAACTTGGTTGACTAAAGGTATTAAGTCAGCTATTGATTTTCAGCTTAAACTTACGCCTGGGGTTCAGGTATTAAACTTTTTTGTAAGGGTGACTAATCTTAATCTTTTCAACAATCCTACGGCCCTGAATGTTCTGACTCAGAAGTTAAAAGCCTCTAACAATGTTTTCGCTGGTCCGGGTTATCTTCTTGGCCTTCCAATAATAGTTGAAGCTGGATATGCAAACCAAGCATTGACAAGGTTCACTGGAACCCTGATAAACGCATACCAAAGCACTCCAGGACCAGACTCGGAAACCATATTTCAAGTGTTATACGGTGGATTCGGTGACAAGCGGACCTCTGGGGTTTTTAATCAAGCTAACAGTTCCGCACCAAATGGATATGCGCCAGGAACTAATCTTCAAGCCATCCTTTCTGACATAGCTACTCAAATGGGTGGAACTTTTGTTCTTCAAGGCACTGGATCGTTACCTTCGATAAAAGAGAAACTTTATATCGGCGGCCGTGTCATGAAAGACTTATTGAAAGATATTCAAGACAATACCCACATCATGATGTGGGTTGACACTTCCAAAACTGGAACTGGTGGAGGTGTTATCTTTGCATATACTGGACAGGGACAAAAAGGCGGAAATGAGTTTGAGATTAAATATCTCAGCACTCCACCATACCGCCAGGGGCCATTGTTCAATTTTATTGCCCCTTGGCTTCCTGGGCTTCGTGTCGGCGATACTGTTGTCGTAAGCCCATTATATGCAAGAACTGGATTTGCGTCTCAGTTCTATTCAAAAACTAATAAGTTTGTGGTAATGTTTATTGATATAGATTTTTCAACAATACATGGGAATAAAATGACCGTGTTGTGTACTTCTCTATAAGGAGTGTCAATGTCTGATATTGTTCCGCAACCAATACCAAGTTCACTCACGTATGAAATCAGTACAATAATCAGAAGCTATCTAAGCCAGATGTTTACAGCCAATTTTGGCGTTGTGAAATCTGTTTATGGATCGCCAGCAACAACGGTTGACGTTACTATGGCCAATCAAAGGACGATCAATGGGCAGTATGTCGATCCAGATGTAATCTATGGTGTAGAAGTTTTATGGCCAGGCTCTAGCGTGTTCAAGAACACCTTCAATCTAAACTCGGGCGATATAGTCCTCATGGTTGGGCTTACTTCGTATGTCGAGAAATCAAGCTCTTTAACTGCTCCAAGTAATCAATTCGGTAGTGTTGCGCCGTCATTTGATTCATTTACTCATTCCTTCGGTACTGCTAAAGCCATTCCTCTGGTTGGATATTCTGGAAGCGAGACCGTTGGGGTTAGCTTTCTGTCTAACAACTTGGAAATGTTCAACGGTTCAACCGTGGTCAAGCTGGATGGATCGAGCGGTCTTGCTTCGATTAAGACAGCCTCTAATAGCTTATTCACGGTTCTAAATGGTTTAATTACTGAACTAAAAACTTTCGCAACAACGTGCGAAGGATCAGCAACCGATCCAACGTTGGTCAGTGCTGCAACATCGTTGCTTGCCTCATTGACACTTACTTCTACCGCCCTATCTCAGGTTCTGGAGGCATAGCATGGATGCACAAATGGGTTCTGTCTCTTCTGTTACTGGTCAGTATCCACAATGGGACTTTAATACAACTGTCTCTGGGACTGGAGTCCTGGTTCCAATAATCTATGACCAGAACGAAGCGGGTCAACAGTCTTATGTCGCAGCTTTCACTCAGGTAGGACTTGTACCTCTAGCTCCCACTGTTGGAGTGGATTGGATGTCTTTCCTAACTGGAAATGGTTCATATTCCGAGTATAGCCTAGACGCAGATATACGAAAGGCACTTAATAATGTGGGCGCACAATACGCACCACAATACTCTGTACTAAATGGTAATTTATCGGTTAAAATAGTTCAGTCATCCTCCATTATACCTAATAATGGACAGGTATAGGAGATTCAATTTTGAGTTTTCAAGTAAATGGAATTGAATATCAGGCACTCTCCGCAACTGACTATGCCAATCAGGAACTAGTGAACGTCAACGCTCTGTTGTCTGCCGCTGGGCTTCCGTTATTGGTTGCAAGTAATCAAAATGCTTTATGGTGGAGTATGCAGGGCAACGGCTCTTTAGCCTCAACCTTTGCACAAGCCTTGCAACAGTGTTCAACTAGCTTTAACCCTGCCACTGCCGATGACACGCAAATAGTAAATCTTTTACCTATTATGGGTACTGAGTTACTTCCAGCAACCTATACGACAATGGCAGTATCTGCACAGAACACAACGCTTTCACCTATAACCATTCCAATCGGTCAAGTATTCACCACAACCTATGGAACTATGACCAATCAACAGGCATATACCGTTCCCGCTAGTTCGTCTATTATTATGGTTATTATCGCAAGTTCAACGGGTCCTTGGTCTATTTCTTCAGGGTCCATTACTTCCATGTCGCCTGCTATTACTGGCATTACCATTACAAGTCCGTATGCCGCTATACCTGGATCGGTAGCTGAGACTCCAACCCAAGCTCGAACAAGGGTTCTTGGTAGAAGTTTACTTACTTCTCCACTGGACAACATGGTAACCGCCTTGCGGGGACTTGCTGGGGTCACGTCGGCTAATGCGTGGTATAATCCTTCTAGCACGGCTACGCTTACCGTTGGGACCATTGTAATACCTGAAAGAGAATGTTACTTGGTTGTTCAGGGCTATAGCCCCCTTATTGCCGATACTTATACTGCTTACATGAACGCTTTAACCTACAATTCAGCCAGCCCCACAACTCAGGTTCAAGATTATACCACACTTGGCGGTCAAACGATTCCGGTATATTATGATCTGGCGCAATCTGTGAACATTTATGTCCGGGTCCATGTTTCAGCGTCCTATCCTCAAGCTCCGGGCTATGAAGCTCAGATTTATCAGATTGTCGGAAATCTTAATACTGTGCTTCAGTGGGTTGTTGGCAATCCAGTTACATCAGAAATTATTTCCGCACAGTTCCAAGGATTCACTAATGCCGTTATTACTGGCGTTGATGTATCCTTGAATGGATCGACTTGGACAATGGCGGTAAGCCCTGGTCCTTTTGGTTATCCTCTATTCACGGGTACGTCTACCTATGTGACGGTGATTGTTGAATGAGTGCTTTACTGCCTGTTGATACTAGCGAATATATCAATCCACAGCTTTCTGGACCCTATGCAACCGCCATGATTCAGGGAGCTTTCCAAGTATATTCTCAGTATCTTCCAGCAATACAGTATTTTTACAATCTCAGCATTGACACGGCGGCCACGCCCGAGCTTTTTTCTATTGCAACATATCTTGGAATTGGCTGGCCGTCTTATACTGGATATGTCAATCCATTCACCTTTGGGGATTCTGGTACTTTTCCAGTAATAAACTACGCAACGGGCTTTGGCGATTCAGCTAATCCTAACACGGGCGGGGTATTCATCGACGCAACCGGGGCTAATAATGCTCTTATACCGTCTTCCGAATTAAGACCGTTACTCAAAGCGTTGGCAAAGACCAGAAGCATTGGCCAACTTACAGTCCAGACTATTGATGAAATTGTAATGAGTATCTTAACTACTGGAACTTATACTCTGACATGGATTACTGGATCAATTTATACTAGCGGGGATATTACTATCAGCATATCACAATCGGCCAATCCAAGCGTTAATGCCAATACTATATATGTCATTCAAACAGTATTCAATTCGGTATGTACTTCACCGTATGTTACCGTGACACTTACGGCATAGGAGGAATTATGTATCCTAATTCTAGTCTTGTTTACAAACTCACACCTGCTATTGGGGTTTTTGGCACAGGAGCGTCTCTGGTTGAACCTCCTAGTGGAACATATTCTACTGGTTATGTTCCAGGACAATCCTTTCCGGCACAGCATGAAAACTGGTTCATGAACTATCTTAGTTCTGATGATATTATGACTCAGAACGCTTATACAAACACGCTAGAAGAACTTAATACTGTTCTTAGTAATGCTGGGATAACCCCGTCTAGCGGGGCTACCAATCAGCTTTATACAGCTTTTACTAATGGATCATTGAATCTAAATCTTCTTGGGGCTACACTTGGAGCAGATCAGCTCTCTCTTAATTATGCTCTGGCAACAGGGACAGATTTGAATACAGTAACTAATACCGGCTTCTATTCTGTTGTTAATCCTGTAAATGGTCCTCCAGGGTCGGCTACCTCAACGTGTTTCCTTACAGTATCCAACGTTAGTGGTGGTGTATATAAAAAACACTCCATTGACGTTATGGGAGCTTCCGGTGCTTATACAAGATGGGAGCGTGGATATAATACCTCCTGGGGAACATGGACCACTAATGCCATTGTAACACCAGGTTCATCTCTCGGCGCAGGCTGGTCCACCGATCTAGCTCAAGACGTATCGTTTCAAAATCTTGGGTTTTCTGGAACCGCCGGATACTGGATGACACTGTTTGAGTCAACCGATCTTAATAACGCCTTTGGCGGGTGTCTCCTTGAACTCAACATGGCAAACTCACCGACGTTCGTCAGCGGATTGTTTGCACTGAGTTTTCCTGGAGGGGGACTTTCCTTTGGTCCTATAGTTTCGCAACTGTCGGGCGGTGTTCAAGGCGGCCCGTCATCGGTCGCTATAAGCTGGGATGGAACCCGGTACTACATTTCCGTTTATGTAACAGCTACGCAGGCATCAAGTGGAATATCGGCTCGGTTAATTCCACTTTCCAACGTATCTAGTTACTACTGGAAAAAAGTCGTCACTCAGTCAGCAGCTTTACCCGGTACAACTGGCAACGTCCAGCAAGCTATCACGACAACTGGCACAGCTCCCGCACCGATGACGGGGCAAACAAATTATCAAATCAACGCTGGATCAATAACGCTTCCAGCTTGCAATCTTTATGAAACAAGATTTGCATCAGGTGTGTATAACGCTGGAGGTACTGGTTATGATTATCTATATCTTCCTGCTGGTGGAACGTATCAATATCTCATATACGACAGTACGTTATTTTGGAATACCGCCGAAACCGCTGGAGGAGCTCAGATTTCATCCTCAGCAGGAACTTCCCCTGTTAAATATATTGTAACCTACAGGAGGATCGCATAATGAACTTCGCACAACCCGTCTACAGCCGACCAGACGGCACGTTTGTCGTACAGTACAACGGACTTCCGTACCATGTCACAAGCGATCCAACAAGCGCCGTGAAGCTCTCCGATGTTCAAGCATGGGCTACTGCCAATCCTACGCTTGTCAGCCCCGATCCCGGCATAATGTCAACAGATCAAAAAGCACTCGCGGGGATCATGTCGCTGTCAGATTATCAGTCGTATGCGTATGCCCAGATCGACGGAAAAGTTCAGGCGTTGCTCAACTCCGGATTCACCTTTGAGTCCCAGCAAGTCTACTGCGATCAACAGTCTCAGGCTAACCTGACAAGCGAGGTCACAGCAATGGTGGCGGGAATCGTGACATATCCCGTTGTTTGGGACCTAGGTGATGGTAATTCACTTTCAATTCCTGACCAGACAACTTTGACGAGCTTTGCAATGGCAATGAAGGGATTCATTCAAACAACGTATGCGAACGGCGTAACGGCCAAGGCTAACGTTAAGAACGCTACTACAGCGCAGGCCGTACAAACGGCATATCAGGCTTTTGTGGGGTGAATAAATGGACTTACTTCAAGCGTGCAATCTGGCAGATGATGCTTACGAGAACTCAGATATTTTCAATTCCGAGACTGACACTCACGTTCGATTAACTACAATCGGGACTGAGCTTTATGTAACCTTCCGAGGAACACAGAACCTTGAGGATGCGATCAATGATGCCAAGGCATGGCTGGTCCCTGCTCATATCGGTCACGAAACCTTTTGGGTTCATGACGGTTTCTGGAAATGCTGGCTTTCCGTCCGTGAAGAAGTCTTCTCGAAGATCATGACGCTGAAACCGTCAAACGTCCACTTCGGCGGTCACTCTATGGGCGGGGCTGAATCCCTGCTTGCTTTTGTGGATTACATGATTAGTCGTCCGTTTGTCGCCCCCGCCTATCACTGGTCAATGGGATGTCCTAGAGTGTTCGGCGTGTTTTCAGCTAAAAAGGTGGATTCAGGTTTTCATAATCTAATCACTCGATGGCGTAACGAACAGGACGAGGTGACTCACGTTCCACCTGTTATCTGGTGGAGGCGTCACGTCGGTAACCTTGTTCAGATTGGCAATCCTAACAAATGGGTTGATGATTTTATCCTTGGTAGTGACAACGCTCACATGGTTGCGTCATACCGGAAAAACGCATGAGTAACGGGTTTCTCCAAGATCAGAACGGTGATAATAGTATGATGAGACTCGGTATTTTAATATCTATCCTACTGTCACTAGGTATATCCGTTTCTGGGATTATTGGATGGTTTTTGCATTACAATGACGCTTCTGTCATAATAGGTGCAGGCGTTGGATTGCTCCTTGGATCACTTGGTGCTAAAGGTTGGCAAGCTCAATCTGAATTATCCAACATGAACACCGTTAGAAACGTGCAAAATAATGCACAGGTTATTGGAAAATAGTTTACAGAAACATTTATTTCTACTAGAATATGGTTATTGGAGTTAATTATGGCATACCAGAAAGGACTTGAATTACCTGACGGAACAACGTATTCATATCACAGAATCCTTCGTGTCCAGCTTCCAGCGTTTGTCCAAGGAACTGGGCTGACTGACAATACGGCTCACGTTCTTGTTGAATCTTACGCTTCACCGCAAGCGTTTCAAGCCGGAAAGATGCCTATTCAGGCAACGGTCCGGTCATATTATCTTAGTTCTGAACCGTTCAAAAAACTTCCCATTTTCAATTCAAATGATGATTTCATGATCTGGGCATATAAAACGCTTCAACCATTCTTGCCAGACCTCGAAGATGCAGTTCTAGTAGACATTACGCCCATTCCCGGTCAAGACAATTCGGTATAGCGGAGTATGAATATGACACCTGAATGGCTGATTGCTATAATTTCCTTCCTTACCCTTGGCGGGGCTATTATCGGTGTATTGTGGCGTTTTTCTCGTTCTGTTGACAAAAACACTTTCGTTACAAATCAGATACTCGAAAACATGAAAGTTCAATGGAAACGAATCGACACTCACGGCGAGGCGATAGACCAGCATGAGGGTAGAATTATGAAGCTGGAAACTTGGAAAGAGTTTCACGAACGCATGGGTACTCCAAAATGAAAGGTTGTATAAACGCTAATAACCCCGATTTCTTTTATACGCAAACGAAAAACGCTATAGAGTTTTACAATAAATATGAGAAAGCAAACGATGGGCTAAACCATTGGACAGAGACTTGCGGCCCTACAAGTCTTTGGAATGGTTGCGAGGCAATGGGCATTGACATTAAGCCCAGGTGTGCCGGTGGACTTATTCGTCCAGCGGATTACATTTTCGTTTACATGAACAATTTTTCCAACTTCAATACCTTCCCAACTTGGAATGGATGCGTCCCTGGATCATTGCCTAGCAATGAGGTTCAAGGTTGGTTTAAGTTTGCCATGAGTGGACTTTTTGGTATTGACACTTCATACCATGAGGGGCTTGCGTTCCAAGATGTATGCAACATTGTTGCCACTGGACACGCCGTTCAACTTAGCCGGACGGTTGGGCATTTCATCGTTGCTGTTGACTATGACGATGTGAACAATCTTCTGATCTACTGGGACAGCTTCAATCTTTTTATCAATCCAGATGGTACGCTTACGGATGACGGTACTAATGGGTTCCGTCGTTCAATGGATGAAAATTGGTTTAATGCAAACCTTAATTCTAGGTTTGTTGAGATTCTTGGCTAGTGAGGTTGTATATTGTGTGGAAAAAAATCGTTCCGTGGGTTATGTCTTTTCTTTTTATTTATAGTGTCATCTCTATGGTCAGTCAATGCTCAGCAGGTTATGTACAAGCCAATCTCAACGCTAGAGCTAACACAGTTACTAAACGCCTCAGCGACGCTCAGGCAAGAATTGCAACTCTCAGCGCAGAGCTTGCAAGCCTCAAGAGCGACTCAGCGGGCATTGCAAGCGCAACTGGACAGGCTGACAGTACAAACAAAAACCTTGGCCGACAAATTGACCAAAGCCTCGGATACCTCGACGGAACTCAAAACCAGCTTGACCGCATTGACGCAATCGTTCACGCAGTACAAAAGCGCAGTGACGTTGCGTATTCAGCAGGTTCAGTCTCAAAACATTGAATACGCTGGCATAGGAGCGTTACTCGGTGGCCTTGTTGTTTTAGTTCTTCATTGGACAGGGGTTGTTAAATGAATGAAAGGATTGTGTTATTCTCTCAGGTTCCGTTTGCATACGACAAAAAAGAAGTTAAATGGGAAGTCAAAATAAGTAAAGATAATGTTTCTGAATTACGAAGTATGGTTAGTCATCTTAGCAACAGGATCAAACAAATAGAGGAACAAATTGAATAAAGCACTACTACAGAAGTTTATCTACAAGCGAGGAACTCCTTTATATTTTGGACTTTTTTCTGACTTACACATAGATGCCTCTGGACACAATAGGCAAAAGCTCATCCATGACCTTGATACCGCCAAAGAGCATAACGCTAGAATATACATAAACGGCGATCTTTTTGATTTTATACTTCCAGGTGATCGGAAACGATATACTAGAGGCGGCAATGGAATAGACCATGACGACCAGATTGGAGAAATCGTTAGAATGGGCGTCACGATACTCTCTCCATACGTTGACCTTATTGACTTGATCGGGATGGGCAACCATGAGACGGCAGTTCTAAAGTTTCATCATATTGATGCTGTTCGATTGCTGATATGGGAACTACAGAAGATGCGAAATCCTGATCTCCCTAGTATTCATCATGGTGGATATACGGGGTTTATACGTCATAGCTATAAACTTGAGTGTGAGAATAGCACTGGGGCTTATAGAAATTATACCATCTGGTATCATCACGGAGTCGGTGGGTCTTCGCCTGTCACTAAGGGCATGATTGACTTCAACAGGGCTCAAATCATGGCCGATGCTGACTTATACTGGATGGGTCATAAACATACTTCTATTACAGATGATGGCATTAAGCGTCTTACTTGTAACCAGTTCGGCGAGGTCAAAGTGGTAGATAAACTTGCCGTTTTTACTGGGGGCTATAAGAAAGCGGCAAGCCTCGATATTGATTACATGGAACATGGATATGGATTGAATTATTCAGAGGAGCAACACATGGGACTTCAATCTGATGGATTCAAGATGCTAAAAATAAATCCTGCCGGTTATCATGACCAACTGGAAGCAACGGTATACAAGGGGTGAATCATGGGGCCTATCACTGATTTTTTCATTCATATTGAAGGAGAAAAAAACAACAAGAGGGTCCACCTTAATTCAATTGACCTTGCCGATTTCCTTCCAGAATCAGAATATGAGAAAGATTCCGAAAGCAATCGGAACTACAATAGGGATGATGATAGCCGGAGCGATGGTGAGTAGGTTATCATATTTGATAACAGCCCCAACGTAATCAGATTGCTTCCGGCTCAGAAGTTTCTGAATCTGTTCGGAATACCTTGCCATTTCCGATTGAATGTTATTCACTCTTGTTTGAATATCTCGATACTGTTTTGTTCCTTCTTTTGCACGCATAAACTCATTCATTCTTTTTTTCAGTAATTCCTGATCCGACGAAAGCATCATCCTAACGTTAGATATTTTCTCGTCTATTATCTGATTGCTGGATTTTCCTTTATTGGCGGCGTCTTGTTGCTTAATTTGCATTGATAGATTGTATGTCGACACCTGTTGAAAAGACTGCACCGATACTTGAATCTCGTAATACAAAGAAACAGCAGAGAACGAAAAGAAAAATAGTGCGCCAAGCATGGGTGTAAGTTTCTTTAGCTTTACTTTTTCCAGTTCCATAAAGCCAAGGACAGGAAAAAGAAGAGAAACCCCTTGCATGATTAGCGGCATAAGAAAGGAAAACCAGTCATTTCCATTGTACTCCTGAATGATGATAAACCCGCGGACCAGACTAGCCGCACCGATGGCCAGTGCCATACCCTTGACCGCAAGCCGTATCCATGGGCTGTCTGTATGAGCCTTGTGGGCCAGCTCTAAGATGCCATTTTGTTCGTGTTGGGTAGTTTTATCACTCGGCACAACAGGGGTAGTCATTTGCCTTCTACGATGTTTTGGCGGGGTTTTGCCGGTATTGTCGTATTCTATGGAAACCTCGGTCAGGTTTTCGGTTGGCTTATTACTAGAAGAAGTCTCGATTCGCCCACGTTTCCATTCGTCAATAATCTGCCTAGCCTCGTCCTTGCTGATACCAAAATCAGAAGAGAATGAGCTTACACTTGGCGATCTGTTTGTTTTTCCATAAACTTCCAGCATTTCCTTCTGCGTGTTTGTCATGGAAGTTTACCTTCTTGTGTTTCAAGAATGGTATCATATAGATCGTCCAGCATTTTACCGGCAGATGGACTATCCCAAGAAGACTCAAACATATTCAAACACTTTGTGCTATCCACAAAGATGAAGTTCAGGTAATGGTGCTTCAAATTAGGAAAATACTTCCTACCGCCAGAAAGGTGTCTTGCGCTGGACGGAGTAATCCTTCTTGCTACAAAGTTTTTATCAGGCATTTTCCCGCACACTCTACATGGAATACAAGCTCGTTCTTCAATGAAAATCATGTCAAGATTTAATTCCACTCAAAACTCCTTCAAATAATTACAAATGTCAATCACAATTCCTCTTATAGTCTTATATGGTCGGCAAATGTTTCTGTCTGAAAATCGTTCCATAATTTTCTTCATGGCTATTCCTGTTGATAAGGGAAGCTCTTTTTCAAACAATGGGTCAATCTGTAAATTGTAATAAAGTTTTCCATCATTAGAGGTTTCATCGACAAGGCACACGAATAGAATCCCGCCAGATTGAACGTACTCTCCCCAGAATTGCCTTTGAATGGCCCTTAGCTCTGGTGAAGAATCTACTGACAGCCTCTTTAGCTCAACAAGGGCGAACCTATCTCCGTGATGTAGCATAATATGCGGAAACCCCGACACCGGGGCTGGCATCGGATATGCCTTGATCTCGGGTATACTTTTGCACGATTTTAAAAACGATCTCCTGAATTCAATCTCCATTACATACCCCTTAAAACACGTCGTTCTAGGTCTTGCTCTACTCTAAGGTCATTCATCTTGCGCTCGGCTCGGTCAACCTTAATCTCGGCCAGGGCCATGATCTCGTCATAATCCTTGTCGGAAAGCATTGATCTAGCAGCTTCCATGAACGCCTGCTCTACGTTAGGAACCCTTGACCCAAGCTCGGTTTTAAGCTCAGTCTTGAACTTAATCAGAAAAGATAGATATGGGGACCACTGTTCTCCCGGCAGTGTGCTTTTCATTCTAAGGTTTTGACGATGACGTTCCATTTCGCAATCGACTCGCTCAATCATATTCTTAATGTCATAATATGTCATTTCTGAGATTTCTTTGCGTGTGTATTTTTTGTCTTCAAACGTAAACTCATTCCTGTGTTTCTTTTCTTGTTCAGCATTAGAAAGCATTGATAAACTCCTCATTGGAATAATTGAAAATAGAAGACGCAATATCTTCTCCAGATTTTAGCATGGAATAACATCTTTCATCTATCGTATTTACGGAAGTTAGGATGATAAACCTTGGGTCGCCAGTTTGACCTTTTCTGAATATACGCCTCTTTACTTGATCAAAGTCTTGTGTCGGAACATCATAGAAAATCATCAACTGCGCAACCTGTAACCCATCAATACCTTTGGAAATATAGCTCGTTGAAGCTATAAGATATTGAACCTCCTTGTTGATAAACTTACTTATGGCCTCCTGGTTGTCCCTGTCTGATCGTTCTCCGTGAACCATTGCGCATTTTCTGTTTGATAGTTCCTCGTAAAGTAATTTACAAGGGGCAATGTAAGAAGATGTAATGATCGCCTGTTCGTCTGAATCTTCAATAAAGTCCATAAGTGCCTGTAATTTTGACGGAACTTTGCAAATCTGATTTTCTCTATCAAGAAACCCTCCTGTAATCTGTCTTGACTTCTGGAACGCTCCAGTCCTTGTACTGATATTGACCACCTGACCAGATTCAGCAACGGCAAACAAATCACGCTTCATGCTGATGTAAGCATCTTTTTCCTCTTTGTTCATTTCAACAAAAAGCTCTTCCTCGGACGGTACGATTGATTCCTTTGGAGAGAAAAAACAGAACGGGTTTGTTTTAATATAAACCTCGTTTCTGGCCAATTCCATTACGTCGTTAAGCTCTTTCTCAAGAATAACCGCATCCTCTGTTAGACTTCTCCAGGCATCACTACCAAATCTTTTGGCTTCGGCTTTTTTTCTCAGTAACATAACGTCCGCCATAGACTGATTAACAATTCTTACTGCGTCCTCTTCGTTAATTCTTACAGAACGCTTCACGTTGTATCGGTGGTCAAAAGAACGAAAGGCCATACCGAAAAACCTGTTTTTAAGAAACTCAAATTGTGCCCATAGGTCACTGATATTTTTTGTGATCGGGCTTCCCGTCAAGATTGTCTTGTACTTTATACAAGATGTTGCGCTCCTGATAAAGCTCGATCTATTGCTCTTGGGATTCTTTATCATTGAACTTTCATCAATAAAGCACATACACTTTTTCTGAGCTACAAACTTTGTAATAAGTACGTTTAATGCTTTACCTTTAGTCTGGAAAGCCTCGGTGCGAATAAATACAATGGTCTTCTTTCCGATCTTTTCCATGTTAAACCCGGCAACATTAAAAGAACCAATCTCGATATACTCGATCTTATCATTAAAATCTGTGCTTCTTTCAATCTCCCGCTTCCATGTTGGTATAATACTCTTTGGAACAATAGCAACACAAAGTTCGATTCCAAGCTCGTCAAACGCTCTTTCAATGATAGCAAGCATTGTCAATGTTTTACCTTTACCCGGAAGAAAAAGAATCGCACTGAATCCAACTTCACGGTAAAGCCTAATCGTACCATCGACCGCCTCGGACTGATAAGGCTCAAGTTCTTTAAGTATCATGCTGTCCCGTCCTGTTTTTGCTTCAGTTCTTCCGGTATCCTTGGGACTCTTCTATGTTCCCACCATTCAGAACCATCATATTCACATCGTCCTGACCACGTTCCATCCATGTACCAAATAAAGCCAAACACTTCTTGCATCCCAAATCTAGAATCATATTCAAAATTGATATTTTCAAGAAAAGCATCGAGATCACTTTGTGAATAACCAATTCTAAGCCTGTATTCCTGGATATCTTTATCCCAATCATCTTATGGATCACCCCTAGAGATAATTGCACAAAGAACCTTTTGCCCATTCGTTTCTTTTAAGAATTCATCTTTACAATTTTCCATGCTGTTTCTCCTGTAATTTCCTTTACGCCTAAACCAATGTATTTATCAATCATCTGACCAGCCCAGCATGAATTAAAGCCTCGCCGATTGCCGCACCAAGTAAACCAAACGATAGCAACCCAGCAATGAATACAATAATTTCGTCTTTCATTTCAGACCCTTTGCCGGAATGATCTTGTCCTGTGCTGAGTAGGTTGAATTGTACTGATCTAATTCACCCAGGACAGTATGAAAACTAATCTGTCCGATCTGCACACCGGGCTTGATATACATCGGATATCCCGTCGTGTTGAACATTTCCAGAACCCATTTCCCGATAAATCCAACATCACCAAACCCCGCCGTAACGTGGATGGCTAGGCCATGTCGGCCGGTTGTTGATCTTCCGTCAATCTTGGTTGTGTAGACAGATGAACCCATGATCTCCTCGGTGATGCCTAGATACATCCTACCCGGCATGATTAGAAACCCCTTGTCTAGTTCTTGGGATACCGGAATCGTCATGGAAGGAAGTGAGGTGTCAATACATTGATCGGAATCGTTTGCCACAACGACACGAACCTCATTACCGAGTCTAAAATTGTAGCTATTAGGATTCAGTTGCTCCCCGTTGAAGGGATGAATAATAATCTTACTGTTACCAAGGTCTTTTTCAATCTGCCTTCCTGTTAAAATCATTAGTTACTCCTTAAAACCCCATCTGGCTATTCAAACTCTTTTGCATCTGCTTTGTTGCCGCATCGTCTACGAAATCAATTAGTACCGATTCTTTATCTACCACAACCCCTATGTATTTATTCAATCCATGGAATGTCCATAAGAATTCTGCTATGCGACCATCGCTAATTAAAGTTCCGGGTGATCTAGGATTGAATCTGACATACTTTTCAAAATCTTTGTTAGGACTTTCTTAAAGCCTTCCAAAAAAGATCAACAACAACGAAAAAAAGAACCCCAATCGCAATCGGGATGGTAATGCTTCCGTCTACCCAGTTTGTCTGAACATTCTGCAAGTATGCTTCCTTGCCAATAATGTCCTGGTAGAGCGAGTTGATTGCCCACCAAAAAAATACTCCGTGAATGAAAGCGTTTAATCTTACTTCTTTGACAACCTTGATCTGCATATTTCCTCCTCGTGGTTTATCGGCGTAGCACCAATGTCGGCATGCCGTCAGTCATAGTCCTAACATTATATTAACCTGCACCGCAGGTGTCAGTTCCTCCTTTAACGTCCCGTATCGCCGGGGTGTGTCTTTTTTATTTCCATGTCCAGCTGAGAATATCCAAAATATCTTTCGGAACATCATTATTGTCATCTATCAACATAGGTCTGTTGTCAGCCATCCAGTAGTTGTCAGCCATCCACTCGGGCCTGTTGTTAGCCATCCATTCAGGATTAACCTCGGCAATGCGTTCACACTGGTCGTGTGTCAGTTCAGATATTTTCATGATCGTTCTCCTTCCCCATACCACGTGATCCACGCAACTGGTTCCCATAGTTTAGTGATTAGCTCCTTGTCGTACTTGCCAGAAGCTTCCAAGATCATTTCGTCAACCATCCATGCGGCGTTAGCTTTGTCGAAAATACTAGGGTTGACGTATCGGAGCGCGTCGCCATC
>VFSW01007133.1_pt1 | contig 16278 bp, 9 predicted proteins | sample 5358111 | NCBI WGS metagenome assembly VFSW01 (sample SAMN11554181, study PRJNA540505) | mine drainage metagenome | isolation source: sediment from site ElyBrook_90M | place: USA: Ely Copper Mine, Vershire, VT | collected 2017 | reverse complement strand
GCTCGTCGGGCTCATAACCCGGAGGTCGCAGGTTCGAATCCTGTTCCCGCTACTTATCTCCCATAACACAAATAAAAAGAGCGTATAGTAACTATGCGCTCTTTTTATGCACCCATTCAGTTTAGCGTTCTGCCTGTGCCTCATCCTGGTGCGCCTGTATGAATGACAAGATCAGCGAGCCGAGCAGCACTCCGATCAGGACAATCTCCATTGTGCTAAACGTCTTCTTTTTTGGCATACGATTTTCCTCCCTTTCCGGCCTCTAGCCATTTCTATGCCTCTGACAACAGATGGCACATTGTTTCGTGTAATCAACAGCATCTACGATACCACACCACGATGATAGCATGTTATCCTTATCAACAACAGTGTTATTTTACAACAACCACCCATTCATGCCCACCGCGGGACAAAGCGCGGGCAAGGAGATGACAACGATGGCACAAGAGGCTCTTGCCTTTGACATGTATGGCACACTGGTGAATCCGTTACGCATCTGGCAACAGCTTGAACAGTACGTTGGGCCACATGCTCAGCGTGCCGCTGAACTCTGGCGACAGAAGCAACTTGAATACACCTTTCGCTTAACGGCGATGGAACGCTATGAGGATTTCGAGCAGGTCACGCGCAAAGCTCTTGATTATGCCCTGCTAGCAACGAAAGCTTCACTGAGCGCAGGCCAGAAACAGCACCTAATGGAGCAATATAACGCGTTAGAAGCCTTCCCTGATGTTCAGCAAGGCCTGCAACGCTTACAGCAAGCCGGCCATGTCATGGTCGTCTTCTCAAACGGCACACCCACGATGCTAGCTCCACTGCTGCATCATACAGGCCTCGAACGCTATATGCAGGATGTCGTAGCACAAGGCTATATCAGTGTCGATGAAATCCAAATCTACAAACCAGCACCCAGTGTCTATCAGCTCGTTGCCAATCGTTTACATCGCCCCATTCACGAGGTGCGCCTGATCTCATCAAATCCGTTTGATATCATCGGGGCAGCTAGCGCAGGGATGCAAGCCACATGGATTGACCGTTCCGGTGGCCTCTTCGATACGCTTGATAAGCAGCCGGAGATGGTCGTCCGCTCGCTATTAGAGTTAGCAGACCGCTTGGGTGCATAGGGCGATACAAGGCAGGCAACCTCCATCGCATCAGCCCCGTTACAAAACGCATGCACCAGATATCCAGGTGCATGCGTTTCTGGCATATTGGCCATCTGCCTCAAGATATGCTATGGTATCTGTAGGATAGTTATACGTATATGCGATATCTGAAATGTTTTTCACCATCGTTAAAAGGATTTCGTGCGATGACAGACCGCTATCAGCATCCGAACGATGCAGAGCAGGCGCGGACGCAACGCACTGCACAGATTGAGCATCGACACCATCTACGAACTGTCTTTCTGCGCCATAGCTCCCGCAAACATTTGCGCGCAACACGCCAGAACGAAACACGGTCCGCTCAACACTTCTGGCTTACACTTGGCACAACCGTTCTCATGCTCCTACTGCTTTTCCTTTCTGCGAGCGGAGCCGCAACGTATGCCGCCTATCGCTTCTATACTACTATCCAACAACAATATGCGCCTCAAATCCTAACACTACATGATCTGTTGCCACGCGATAACCTGAAAATGTATGACAGGAAAGGCACCATCATCGGACAACTGACCGACCAGGGCATCCATACCAGCGTCACACTCAATGCTATCTCACCTAACCTGATTAATGCAACGGTGGCGACTGAAGATAAAAATTTCTGGACTAATCCTGGCGTTGATATTTTACGTATTATACGCGCCGCCATTGATGATCTCAGTACAGGTCGTGTCGTCGAGGGCGGTAGCACCATCACCCAACAGTTGATTAAAAACCTTGTAGTCGGCAACGAAACCTCGATTCAGCGCAAACTGGAAGAAGTTGCGCTGACTCCACAACTCAATAGCCACTATAGCAAGAGCGACATCCTCTCCATGTATCTCAATAGCATTTACTATGGCGAGCAGGCTTATGGCACGGACGCAGCGGCGACAGTCTATTTCGGCCTGATAGATCAGCCCAACAAGACAGCCGCTCAACAACTCGATCTGGCACAATCCGCCATGCTTGCTGGCATTCCCAGTTCACCGTATGCCTATGACCCCTTACAGCATCCACAGGCAGCCTTCAATCGCTTTACCACCGTCCTCATGTTAATGCAACAGCAGGGCTATATCACTACCGTACAACAGCTGGATGCAATAAAAGAGGCTCAAGGGGCGCATTTCTTCAAAACAGCTCCCAACTTGAATAATCGCGCACCGCACTTCTTTAATTTCGTGTTGACACAACTCGCTAACACCTTTCATCTAAGCCGCTCCCAATTATCACGCTCCGATATGAAAGTTTACACGACGCTCGATATCACACTGCAAGACAAGATTCAGAAGATTATGCAGCAACATATCGCGCAATTGCGTTATACGCATAATTTGTCAAACGCAGCGGAAGTACTGATTGATTTTCATACGGGGGCGATCCTCTCCTTGCTCGGTAGTGTTGACTATAACGATACGAGCATCGACGGACAGTTCGATGTCGCAACACAAGGCTATCGGCAACCGGGTTCATCCTTCAAACCCTATGTCTACGTAACGGCCTTTGAGCAAGGAGCTTCGCCAGCACAAGCCATCGACGATAAGCCATTAACGATCACGCTACCTGACGCTAATCCGCCAACATTCACACCGACAAACTACGATTTGAGCTATCACGGGCATATGACGCTGCGCTGCGCCCTACAAAACTCGCTCAACGTACCAGCCGTCAAGGTCTTACAACATGTAGGCATCGATGCAGCCATGCAAACGGCACAAAACATGGGGATCAGCAGCTATCAGGGCACACCCGGCTATTCGCTCGTGCTAGGTGGCCTGGGCGTGCGTCTGATCGACCACACTTCTGCCTATGGCACATTTGCCGATGGTGGCGTACATGTTCCCTATTACGCAATTCAGAAAGTCGTCGTGGTCAATTCACAGCTGACTTATGTTCACCCGCAGAATCCTGGACAGCGTGTCATCAGCCCACAACTCTCCTATATGATGACAAACGTGCTGAGCGATAACAATGCGCGCCTGCCAGAGTTCTATGATTGCAACGTGCTTCAGTTGTACGCAAACTCACAAACAGCTTGCTGGTCCGGCAATCGCGGCACAGTACGTCCGGCCGCCGCTAAGACGGGAACAACAAACGATTTCCGCGATAACTGGACAGTTGGCTATACTACTGACTACGTCATGGGTGTTTGGGCAGGCAACGATAACAATACGCCGATGTGGAATATCACTGGTGTAGACGGAGCGGCCCCGATCTGGCATGATTCGATGTTGCTGGCCGAGCAAAATCAGCCAATCCGGGACTTCGCCAATCCGGGCGGCCTGATTTGGGCCAATGTCACCTATCCCGATGGCGTGCAAAGCAGCGATTGGTTCCTACCTGGAACCGTCCCAGCGTTCGCGGCCGCCACGCCGACAGCACTGCCTACGCCTGGCAGTCCACCCACCACACAGGCAAGCACGCATCCCTACTGCCCTAGCGATTATACCTTTGCCTTCGCGCCACCTGCGGACTACGTGCCATCGCCCAACCCTGGTTGGTGGTAACAAAAGGTCATACTATATGTCAACTCAGCAATACATATACTCTATACCCGATTGTCATCACAGTTACTGCCCACACGGCTCTTCCGTTACAACATACGGCAGCGTTTTAGGCGCACGCCATATCACCTAAAATGCGTCATATAGGGTGGAAATATGCAGACCGACGAGCATCCAACACACACACACGAACGCACCGTCTCGCGCGCAGAACACTATCACGTAGCGCGTTTGCCCAAACATAGCCGTGCCGCTGCCGCACAGCGTCTCAACGAGACACCAGAACAGCCTCGACGCGGTGTCTACTATGCCGTGCCGCATCGGCGTCCACAACCAACCGGATGGCGTACACACCGCCATCTCAAACGCAAAAACCTACGTGCAAGCAACCTGCGCTACGCCGCAATTGACCGCCTCAGCACAAAATGGACCATGCTGCCGATGGCTTTCAGCACAATGATTGTTGTACTCATTAGTGCAACCATCCTGGTCTCTCTGACCGCCGTAATCAACGCCACCCAGCAACGCTATGGACAGCAAGTTACCACATTGCAGGATATTTTGCCTAAAGATAGTCTCAAGATGTATGACGCACACGGCACGATGATCTATCAGATGCTTAGCCAGGGACTTCAGACAACGGTCCCCCTGGAACACATCTCCCCCTACCTGCAAAAGGCCGAAATCGCCATTGAAGACCACACATTTATGACCAATCCAGGCTACGATATCACCGGCATTGTACGTGCCGCCCTCTCAGATATGAGTAGTGGCCATATCGTAGCTGGTGGCAGCACCATCACACAACAGCTTATTAAAAATGCGATTGTTGGCAATCAGGACACCGTTGCACGCAAACTACAAGAAATTGTGCTAGCTCCCGCCATCACACGCTACTATACCAAGCAACAAATTCTCGCCATGTATCTCAATACAACCTATTACGGCGAACAGGCCTATGGAGCGGATGCTGCCGCGTTTACTTATTTCAATTTGCAAGACACACCTACGGCGACAGCCGCCTCACAACTCGATATTGCGCAAGCCGCCATGCTGGCAGGTATCCCTAGTGCTCCGATTGGACGAGATCCATTTCTGCACCCACATGCAGCTTTCTTGCGCATACAGGACGTGCTGAGCCAGATGTATCTCCAGAATTACATCACGCATCAACAGGAACTTACGGCTGTCCAAGAGGCCAGCCAACCAAATTTTCTGCATCATGGCATCATTAACAATGGTCTCGCGCCACATTTCGTCAGTTATGCGCTTGGCGAACTGGCACAAGAGCTACATGTCAAGCCAGACGAACTAGCACGCGCTGGTCTTGTCGTCTCAACAACACTCGATCTGCCTTTGCAGAATCAAGTCTTGAAAATCGCGCAGCAGCACATTGCAGCCCTGGCGCAAACACACCATATGTCGAACGCAGCCGAGGTGTTGATCGACTTCCACAATGGTGATATTCGCGTCCTCTTAGGCAACATCAGCCCGGCTACAGATGATTTTAACGTCGCAACACAGGGCTATCGGCAGCCCGGTTCATCTTTCAAGCCGTTTATCTATGCCACGGCCTTCGGGCAAGGGATCAGCCCAGGCACGGTCGTCGATGATGCGCCACTCGTCGTGCCACTCTGCTGCGGCTTGCCGCCATACATTCCAAACAACTATGATCTGCGCTATCACGGTTTCGTGACCTATCGCTATGCCCTACAAAACTCGTTTAACATTCCTGCCGTGAAACTGCTGATGCAAACGGGCGTCGATGCTTCACTGCATACTGCACAGACCATGGGTATCACATCCTATCAGGGCACACCGAACTACACCATGGTCCTGGGCAGCCTAGGCGTGCATCTGCTCGACGAAACCTCTGCCTATGGGGCATTCGCCAATGGTGGCGTACACGTGCCACCCCACACCGTCGATAGCGTGCGCGACATCACGGGTCACGTGATCTTCCGTTTTCCCGTGCAGGGGCAACGCGTGCTGAGCAAGCAGGTTGCCTACATGATAACCGACGTGTTGAGCGACAACAATGCCCGCACCTACGAGTTTGGCAAATGCAGTTCACTGTACCTCTACAACAACACACAAACACAATGTTACCAGGGTAATCCTGGCCTGGTGCGTCCAGCCGCCGTCAAAACGGGAACATCGAACAATTTCCGTGATAATTGGACGGTGGGCTACACGAGCGATTATGTCATGGGTGTCTGGGCAGGCAATAACGACAATTCCGCGATGGTCAATATCACGGGTGTGGATGGTGCAGCCCCCATTTGGCATGACAGCCTGCTGCTTGCAGAGCAAGGGCGACCCGTGACGGCTTTCGCCAATCCCGGCGGTCTGGTCAAACGCACCATCTCCTATGGCAGTGTTGTCACGACCGACTGGTATCTGCATTAAACAGGATGTTACAACCCGCTCTTCTATCGAACGTATAAAGGGTAAGCAAGAGAGATGTAGGATGTGGTTGCATGACAGCAGCAGAGCATCATTTCGATAGAAAAGAGGCACAAACTCATGGGCGATGAATGGGAACGTCGTTATACCGGGCAGCCTGGAGCATCGGGCCAGCCAAATCAAGGAAACTCAGCAAACAAGCCCGAAGAGCCGCAAGATACGGGTACGGATATGCCAAGCGGGCTTAGCCAGGAAGAGATCGAGAAACGGATCGAAGATGTGCGCCGCATTGTCTCGCAGGGCGCAAACGAGGCACAACAGCGCATTAAACGTGTAGTAGACAAGGCTGGTGATTACTGGCGGCAAGCCCAGGTCGCTCCTACACCACGTCAGCCCAATAATATCGAGGAGCAACGCATCCGCCAACTTGCCAATATGTGGAGTAACGAAAACTGGCGCGTGGCAAAAGACCTGGGGAGCTACATGGATATCACCTCCTGGCAAACAGACGAGGTCTGGGAAGTCACCGTGCAGACACGCTGGGAGACTCGCGGCATGGATACCGTCACTGACCCATACACGGGCAAGCCTGTTGGCAAGCCACAACCGTTGCTGCCAGTATGGGACTACGAGCTGCCAGCGATCACGGGCCTCAAAGCTCCAACCTCGCGCACACGTCTGCAAGGACTTGACGAGATTATCAGTTGTACATCGTGCAACGGCACAGGGCGCGCATTATGCATGACCTGCAATGGGCGAGGATGGATTGTATGCCCCGAATGCAAGGGACGCACAAAGAAACGCTGCGCCACCTGTCGTGGGCGTGGCTATATCGCCGATTGGACCGAGGGCGAGAAAAAGCCATTCTTCCAGCGGCAAGCCGAGAACGTCGCCACATCCTTTAGCGAGCGGGTTGCGGATGTCTTTGACGGCATCCGCCAGCAGGGTGTGCCCATTCCTAACCCTGTCGATACAGACCCGGCCAACAAGGGCAAAACGGTTCCTTGTCCTGATTGCATCAACGGCGAGATTGATTGCACCTGTGGCAATGGCAAACGGGTCTGCACAACCTGTGAGGGCGCAAAGACCGCCCTCTGCGCGCAGTGTAGCGGCACGGGCAAAATGGTCCGTCATCGCGAGATCGTGCGCCGCTTCGACCTGCGCACACAGACACGCATTGTTGGCGAGAGTGCTGTGCCAGTACAACAATTGCTGCGCGCCAGTGGCGAACTGATCTATAATACCGAAGTCACCGAGACGCTGCATGCCGACGCACCGCCAGACGCAGTTCCGTTAGATGTCTGGCAAACAGCAGTTGCCCTGATTGAGAGCGAAGGCCAGGAACGGCCAGGGGCGAGCGCGCCGCATGAGCAGTCTCGCGCCACCTTACAGGTCGTTGAGTTGGTGCGCATCCCCTATACAAAGGTACAATACCGCTTTATTGACCAGGACTACCTGTTTTACATCTACGATGGTGAGGGACGCGAGAAATTCTACGCGGAGCATTTTCCCGCACGCTGGGACCGCATCGAGCGGCTCGTCAAAGCCATCTCGGCAGACCTGATGGCTCCCACTTCGGACATGCCACCCAGCAACGGGGCAACGAAACCACCCAGTGGCGGCTATCGCGTGCCCATCGAGGTCCCACCCTACAATATCATCGAAGAGGATGATGAGAACTTTCCGGGCAAGCATTCATAACTTGATGGGGTGTTCACACAACGATGTGCGGGCACCCCACACTCCCACATGGTAGCCACAGCATAGAATCGTCATGTGCCAATAATGCACACCTTCATCTCCTGCACAAGCAAAAACATCGCCTTGCACCCCACCATTTCCCCCCATGTTTATACTGACAATAAACGGATATCATAAGGAGTGGATCATGATACGTTTGTCACGAACACGTGGGTGGGTTGGTAAAATTGTATTGCTAGTGCTACTTGGCCTGCTCATCTTCTGGCCTACCCCACGCCCTACATCAGCGAGTTCGGCCCTGGTTCCTCTCGTCCAGAGCAGTCAGTCACCATTGTTACGGCAGAGCCAGCGCATCGGGCAGGTTGATCCACAACAGCAACTTTTGCTCAGCGTCGCACTCACGCTGCACAACGTATCCGCCCTCAAACAGTATCTTCAAGAACTCTACACACCCGGCTCCTATCTCTACCATCACTATCTTCAAGCCAACACGTTCGCAGCACGCTATGGTCCCACGCAGCAAGATGTACAAACGATCAACAGCTATCTTGAGGCGCACGGCATGCACGTCACTGGGGTCGCAGCGGGCCGTCAGATCATCGACGTGAACGCGACAGTGGCCCAGGCCGAACAGACCTTTGGCGTGCAGCTCTCTCTGTATCGCACCCGCGACGGACGTACTTTTTATAGCAACGATACGACACCGCTTGTCCCTCTTACTTTACGCCCACTCATCCAGCAGATCAGCGGACTGAGTGGCGCGCTCGTGCGCAATCATCCCCCTTTGCATCTCGCTATGTTACCCGCACGCTCCCCACGCACACCCGCCTGTCCCGCCGCAGGCAGTAGTGGCAGTGGCTATTACACGCCCACGCAACTAGCAGCAGGCTATAATTTCACAGACCTCTACGCAGCGGGCAAACATGGTGAGGGCCAGAGCATCGCTCTCTTTGAGCTAGATGGCTACCTACCAGGTGATATCAGTGGCTATCAACAGTGCTTTGATAACAACGCTCCCACGCGCATTGTCACAAAACAAGTGGATAACGGCGTCAGCAGCCCTGGCAATGGCGGCTTAGAAGTCTCCCTCGATATGGATGTGCTACTCGGCATGCTGCCACAACTCGCCAATCTCTATGTGTATGAGGCTCCCAACACAGGCACAGGCTATAACGACGAATGGGCGCAGATACTCAATGACAATATTCCCGTAATTAGCACCAGTTGGGGAACCTGTGAAGCCAATCTGGCGCAAAGCGATATCGCGGCGGAACAGCAATTCTTTATGCAAGCAGCCGCACAAGGGCAAAGCGTGCTAGCCGCATCAGGCGATAGCGGAGCATATGATTGTGGCGGCACAACGCTTGCCGTCGATGATCCTGCAAGCAATCCCTATGTCACCGGTGTAGGCGGCACGACGTTAAGCCTCAACGGCAACAATAGTTATGGCGCAGAAATCAGTTGGTCAGACCAGACAGCGGGCTACGGCTCCGGCGGCGGCGTGAGCCAACTCTGGACAATGCCCTCCTATCAGCAAGGAACGGGCGTCATCTCATCTAATAGCAGCGGCATACCTTGCAACGCAGCCAGCGGCAGTTATTGCCGTCAGGTTCCCGATGTCGCCCTCAATGCCGACCCCAATAGCGGCTATCTCGTCTATTGCACCATTAGCGCGGCGGGATGCCAATCGTCAGCCCCCTTTGTACGCGTGGGCGGAACCTCAGCTGCCGCTCCAATGTGGGCCGCCATCGTGACCCTAACCAATCAATACATCCTCGCGCATGGCGGCAATAACCTCGGCTTTCTCAACCCAACACTGTATGCTCTGCTTGCCAATAACACGACCTATGGACAGGCATTCCACGATATTACAACTGGCACAAACCTATACTACACAGCAACTTCGGGCTATGACATGGCCACGGGTCTGGGCAGTGCCAATGCCTACGCTTTTGCCCTAGCCGCCACTACCCTCTCGTCCACGCGCATCGTTCCAGCCAGCACACGCTGGTACTTTGCCGAGGGTCACCTGGGTAACGGCTTTCAGGAATATCTCACGCTAGAGAACGCCAATGCCAGTGCCGCCGCTCATACTACAATCACCTATCTGTTGCGTGGGCAGAGCAGCGTGACACAAACGCTGACGCTCAACCCGGGCACACGCACAACCGTCAACGTCAACCTGTTTCTACATGTTGATCGTCTCGCGAACATCGGTCTGGACGTTTCGCTGATTGTCACCGCGGATAACGCCATTATCGCAGAACGCCCACTCTACTTCACCTTTGGTCATAACGTACCGGGCGGCTCAGACCTGATAGGAGCGACACAATTAGGTGAACATTTCACCTTTGCCAACGCCTCAACTATTGCAGGCTATAGTACCTTCCTGACCATCCTGAACCCACCCGGACAGCCCAATGCCAGCGTGACAATTAGCTATGAAAGTGGAGGCAACGTCATCGGACAAACGCTCATCAGCGCGCCTGCGGGTCAGCGCAGCACTATCTCGCTCAACGCTGCACTGGGCACGGGCCACCAATGTCTGATCCAGGTTGATAGCAGTCAGCCAATAACTGTCGAGCGTCCGCTCTACTTTCGCACAGGGGTGACGGGTATCAACGGCCTGGTGACCGGTGGAGACACGGTCGCAGGCGTTACTCCCGCCACTAACTGGTATTTTCCAGCAGGCGATACAGGGAAGCAAGGAACAGCTCAAGAGCAGCTCATTCTGGCCAATCCCACAACCAACACAGCCAATGTCAGCATTCTCTATGCCCTGGGCAATGGAACGACGCGCACAGTCACGCTCACTGTGCCGCCACGTAGCCAGGCCCTGGAGTCGGTCAATCATGATGTTGGCAACGGCCTGCTCGTCGCACTCGATATGAGTGTGACCAATGGAGTGGCAATTGTCGCGGAAAGACAACAATTCTTTTTCGCTTCCGCGCTGGTTCCCACACCAACAGGCATCGAAGTGGTTGGCACTGGCACAAATGCCGGTGTTTCCAGTCTCCCGACTGTCTATAGCTTTGCCGAAGGCCATCTTGGGAGTAGTTTCACCGAACTTGTCACACTCTTCAACCCGAACACGAGTGCGCTGCATGTGGCTGTGACGTGTTTCCTGACCAGTGGGGCCGGCCAAACACTCACCCAACAACAGGTGATCGTACCTGCCCTGGGCATTATTCAGCTTTCACTCAACACGGTGCTCAACGTGCCAACGAGCGCAACAACCGCGAGTGGGAAGGCGATTGACGTGGCCCTGGTTGTACAATCACTATCCAATGGAATAAACGCACCATTGCCAGTGTTAGCAGAGCGTAGCCTCTACTTTACCTTTGTGGGAGCGCAACCGGGCGAAACGAGCGTGGTTGGCTTCGGAGCATAAACAAGCTATCGATCAAAGGGAGGGTCAAGGCTTGTCTTGATGTGTTACAATGCCCAAAACAGCACGATAGAAAGCACGCTCATGAAAGAGAGAGAGACGCACGAACAAGAAAGCCCGGGACGCGGCTCAAGGCGCAAGGCACGCACACGCGCAGACCTGCTTGCGGCCGCACGCCAGGTTTTTGCCGCACGTGGTTATCACGAGGCCAGCATCGCGGAGATCACGCATATAGCTGATGTCGGCGTTGGCACATTCTACCTGCACTTCCATGACAAAGACGAAGCCTTCCACACGCTGCTCCAAGAAGGCATCCTAACCATTCGCACGCATGTGATGGATACCTTGCTACACGAGTCTCATGAAATCACGCTGGACGAGATCATCAAGGTTATTCTGCGTCAGGCCTATGAACAGCGTGACCTCTTCCGCATCGCGCTAACGGGTGGCAAAGAAGTGCGCCATCCACTACGCGCCCAAGCCGTCTTGCTCGAAGGTCTGAGCGAGTTCCTCAGCAGTATGGCTGACAAACTGATGGGCTATGACATTCCCTTGCTAGCGCGCATCCTCACTGGCATAATTACGCAGGGCATTAGCGGATGGTTCGATAGTGATGAGCCAACCCCAGAACACATTGCCGAGCAGATGATACGTCTGCTCCAACAAGGCCTGCCCGCATCGCTCTTCTCTCAAACATCGTAGAGAGCGGTGTAGCATATCCACTCACGATACCAGTCATTCAGGTATTTGTAAGGCATAGCCTATGCGCTGCAAGGGGGGTATCAGGAGTGGCGACGACAATAGCAAAGGTCGGAGTACCTATCACCGGACCTTTGCTATTTGGAGAACATCATGAGTGTTATACAGGCTAAAGAAGAAGTAAGCTCTTTTCGTCAAACCATTGCTAGCTATATCAATTTGATGAAACCACATGTCACCGTGTTGTTGCTTGGGACAACGGCGGCGGCCATGGCGATTGCTGGCGGCAAGTTTCCCTCGCTCGGCCTCACAGTCGCAACACTGCTGGGTGGGGCCATGGCGGCAGGCAGCGCGAATAGCCTCAACTGCTACATTGACCGCGATATTGACCAACTCATGGGCCGCACGCAGCGACGTGCCTTGCCAGCCGGCAAAGTCAAGCCGAATCAGGCACTCGTCTTTGGCGTGGTACTTGGCATTGCCTCTTTCGTTATCTTGACCGCCTTTGTCAACCTGTTGAGTGCTATTCTCGCTTTCTCTGCCATTCTCTTCTATGTTTTTATCTACACGCTGGGCCTGAAACGCTCAACTGCACAAAATATTGTGATCGGCGGAGCGGCAGGAGCGGTGCCAGTCCTGGTTGGCTGGGCAGCAGTGACTAACTCGGTGACGCTCTCTGCAATCTGGCTTTTTGCCATCATCTTCTATTGGACACCACCACATTTCTGGGCACTCTCCCTGCTGATCCAAAAAGATTATGAAAAAGCCAACGTGCCGATGCTGCCCGTGATGATGGGTGAGCATGAAACACGCCGCCAAATTTTCCTCTACTCACTGCTTTTGCTCGCTGTAACTTTCATCCTTTTCTTGATGCACACCATGGGCTATATCTATCTCGTGGGCGCATTACTGCTGGGCGGCATCCTGGTCTACATGGCCGCGCGCTTGCTCTATGACACGGACAGCAAAAAATGGGCACGCACGCTCTTCTGGTACTCAAACTGCTATCTCGCGGCGATCTTCGCAGTCATGGTCGTTGACCGCGTGATTCACTTTTAACATTTAGGAGTGGGAAGATGAACTGGCGTCTCGCATCACGGCTATCGGTTATCACATTTGCCGTTCTGGTTGTCATCGTTGTACTCATCTGGCAGCATAACCTCGCAGTGGTAGGCGCACCACCGAGCGCGGTCAGCAACTCAGGGGTCAGTTTCGCGGGTTTACAAGGGACTGATCTGGGAGGGACGCCCGCCCCCAATTTCAGCTTGAGCGACCAGAATGGGCAGAGCATCTCGCTTGCGCAATTTCGCGGTAAGCCCGTCATCGTCACATTTCTCTATACGCACTGCCCCGACCAGTGTCCCTTGACTGCGGAGAAACTGCATCAGGCCATGCTCGCCCTGGGCAGTCAAGCACAGCAAATTGGCGTGATCGCCATTAGCACCGATCCCAAAGGTGACACCTTGCAGAATGTGCAAACCTTCAGCACGCTCCATCGCATGCAGAACTACTGGCACTATTTGATGGGTAGCCAACAGCAGCTATCGCCCGTCTGGCAGAATTACAATATCTACGTACAACCAGCGCAAGCAACAGCCGTCAACCATAGTCTGGGCATCTACATCATCGATCAGCAGGGACGCGAGCGTGCCTACTTCGACGATACCTTCACACCCACGCAAATCATCACCGATATACAAACGCTGTTGAAAGCCTGATATGGTGGTAGACCATGACAAACAATAACGCCCAAAAGGAGTAGACCCGCGCCGGGACATTCTCAGTGGCGGGTCTACTCCTTTTCCTACTTAGCCTCCTTGTCGGCCTACACCATGCCCATTCGCATTGCCATTGCCATTGCTAGCTGTGCCACCATTGCCAGGCGTACAGGTGGTAGGCTGACCATTAGTAGCTGGTTGACACGCTATTATCGCCGCCACACCACTCTGCTGCGGTTGCTCACCTTGCAGCATCCAATCAAAATTGCCGCTCCCCATCAGGCCGTTGTAGGTATTGGTGGATGCCTGCACGATACCCTGCGGAACAGTAAACTGCTGATTGGTAAAATGGAGAGCCTTGACATCTTGCATATCGTTACACGGAATCTGGTCAGGAGCCGCACTGGTGGTGCTATCGAAGTTGCACTGACCAACCAGGTTTTCCATCACACTATGCCAGATTGGAGCAGCACCCGTCAGACCAATCGAGTTAATCATCGACGAGTTATCGGCATTGCCGGACCAGACGCCCACCACCACATCAGGCGTATAGCCAATCGTCACGTTGTCTACAAAGTTGTCGGTCGTGCCCGTCTTTGCCGCCACTTGCCATGCCTGATGCGTGGGGTCCATGTCCCAGAAAGAAAGCACATGGTCAGAGCCAAATTCGGGAGCGCGTGCCGGCTCATCTGCCAGGATAGAAGTCATCATGTATGCCAGTTGTGGCGTAACAACCGCTGTGCCATTGGGGTGCGTGGTATCGTAGTGGTACAACTGGTGACCATAATTATCCCAGATATCCAAGACACTATGCGGTGGGACGCGCACGCCCTGGTTTGCCAGCGTTTGATATGCCCCCACCATCTGAATGAGCGGGATATCTGCCGTCCCCAAAGCCAGTGAAGGGCCAAAGACCTGCAAGGGCGTCAAACTGGATTTATGGTTCTTGTTGTACGCGGCGGTCTCTGTATCAATCGCCGTCACACCAAGACGGCGCGCCGTATTAATGACATTATCGACACCTGCAAACATGACCGCTTTAACGGCGGGCACATTGCGCGAGTTCGCCGTCGCACTACGAATGGTACTCATTGTATTACTAAAGGTATGCATATAGTCGTAGGGCAGGTAAGCATTGGCGATATTCGTGCCACCGCCGTTAGGGAAGTAGGTTTGTACATCCGGCAACACGATGCCGGGATAGAAGCCCATCTCGAAAGCTGTGACATAGTCAAAAATTTTGAAGGTTGAACCGGGCTGACGTCCATAGCCATCAGTCACGACGTTGAACTGTCCATCAATGGTTGGGTTCGTCGAGTAGTAGTTTGAGCTACCATCCATGGCAATAATCTCGCCCGTCTTCACGTTCATTGCCAGAACCGCCGCATCGTTGACATTGTGAACAACATTCAACGGGCCGTAGTCACCTAGAAAAGGTTGGTATTCTGGCTGGAACAGGTGACGATTTACGCTTGCTTCAACATACTGCTCAATCTTGTAATCAATGGTTGTGCGAATGTTAAAACCACCATTGAGGAAAGCCGTCACGCCTTGCGCACCACCACCGAGAGCATCCTCAATTTGGGGAATAACCCAGTTGACAAAGTGTGGTGCGAGAATAGTGTGCTGATAAGAAGTAAAGGTCATTTTTGCGGTCAATGCCTCGGCCTGCGTAATCGTGGTTGGCTTAATAGGGCCAAGTCCTTGTACAGATATGCCCTCTTTCATCATCTGGTTCAGCACATAATCTTGGCGGCTGAGAGCTAGACCACGATTGTACTTACCTAGAGTAGGATCGTAAGAAACGGGACTCTGTGGCATACCTGCCAGTAGCGAAGCACGAGCCAGAGCCAGTAAGGGATTACTCTTCTTCGTGGCCAGATCATAACCAAGTTGAGTGATCGCAGGGATACAGGTGAAAACGCCCTTTGTGAAGTCGGTTGTACATTGGCGTTGTAGATTGAAATACTCTTCTGTTGCCGCCTCTACGCCCAGGTCTTGTGAGCCAAAAGGTGCGACATTGAGATACATCTCCAAGATTTTCCATTTGGGATATTGCTGCGTCATGCCGATAGCAAGTGTGGCCTCTGCTACTTTACGGTTCAGCGTGTCCTGTGTGTTGCCAGTCAGATTTTTAATTAACTGCTGTGTGATTGTGCTACCACCACTTTGGACATGTCCACTGCTGGCATACTGGAAAGCAGCGCGCGTAATGCCTTGTGGGTCAATGCCCGTGTTTGTCCAAAAAGTCGGGTCTTCCGCAGCTGTCATCGCATCAATCATGACTTGTGGAATATCCTTGTATTGTACATAGGTGCGTCTTCCACCACCAACACCCTGATCGTATGCTTCATAGAGCAAAACACCGTTACGATCATAGATGCGCGAAGTTTGCGCAATTTGAGCAGCCGCCAGGTTTTGCACGCCAGGAGCCTGTTGCTGATAGTAACTGTAGGCATAGGCACTGGTCGATGAGACAAGAACAACAACCAGAAGGGCAAAGGCGATGAGGACACCAATACCCACATTTTTCTGGTTAGGACCACCTTGCGACCAGCGTTGGCGACGCTGACGCATCTGATGGGAGACCCGCAACGCACGCGAACGTTTCCAGGGTCTTGTCTTTGGTTGCACGGGCATCGGCACCTGAGGAGAGGGGCGATAAAGGACCATTGGTGGTGGGGTGGGTTCATAGCCAACACGGCGCGCCGCACCAAATT
>VFSW01007132.1_pt1 | contig 16280 bp, 20 predicted proteins | sample 5358111 | NCBI WGS metagenome assembly VFSW01 (sample SAMN11554181, study PRJNA540505) | mine drainage metagenome | isolation source: sediment from site ElyBrook_90M | place: USA: Ely Copper Mine, Vershire, VT | collected 2017 | reverse complement strand
GCAAGACTGAGAACCCCCCACTGGCTAAGGCTGGTGGGGGGATTTTTTCGAACTAGTTCTTGACGGGGACTCCGCAAATCTGCGTCACGTTGTGTGAAGCCACGTCGTAAAGGTGCGCGTGTGTCACGGTGCTCGGCCAGACGTATTTGACCAGCGACAGAGTGCGCACCTGCAGCCCCGAGGTGGTCAGCGTGGGTACCGTGGGCGGCTGACTGTTCTCTGACCCATCCTGCGAGTTGGCCGCGTTGTTTGCATGGTCCCTGCCTTTCACAGCACAAACGAGCCCCGCCCCGTGTACAAAGCTTGCCGAGAAGAGTGCAACGCCCCTGCCGAGCTGGGAGCGCGCGGACCACAGTAAACCGCGTGCACTCGACCGACTACACCGTGCAGGGGCATTGCCTGGTTAACGGTGCTTGGCGATGGATGTGGCGCAAGCAGGCAAGGGTAATTGAGAAAGTGCCCGACAGACTCGTGCGCTTGAATCGCAGCACCGAACGGTAGCCCGTGCCGCGTTCGCACCGGACCGGCATTACACACGAGGTACTCACATGCAGGAAAAACACAATGGCTTCTACATCGGCGGAAACGCCCTTCGACTCGCAGCGCTGGTCCGCGACGGAGGCGAGTTCTACGACAAGGACTTGTGCGAGGCGCTCGGCGGCATGCACCGGAACTCGCTGCGCGAGGCGCTATCCAAGCTCGCCTCCTTGGGCGCCATCACCTACACCAAAGCCAAGTTGGGCCGCAACCGCGAGCGGCGCACCATCATCGTCCTCGAGAATCCGGTATGGGCCATCGTCGCATCGCTGGCCTCGGAGGTAGGCGAATGACGATTACCGAGACCGCCATTCGCGACTTCGACGAAGACATCTCGTGGGTCGAGGACGAGGCGCTGAGCTACGACCAGATGCAGGAGAACGTCCTCGCCAGCAAATCGAAATTCGTCGCTCCCACCGGCTCCAAGGCACGTACCGCGATGCCGGCCTTCGACCTCGCCATAGTCTCGAAGAACTGCGGCGAGTTTTGGAACCACGAGTTCGTTGAGGGGCTACCTACACTCGGCCTCATCAAGGGTGGAACCGCGCTGATCTACGAGGGCGTGGACCACTTCATCGCCGGGACCGCCGGATCGGGTAAGACGTTCCTGATAATGGCCATCCTCGTCGAAACGCTCGTGAACGACGAGGATGCCACGGGCATCTTCATCGACTACGAATCGTCCTTCTCGCGCTTCATGAACCGTCTGCACAGCATCGGGTGCACCGAGACCGCCGCGAACCGCATCGAGTGGATCAAGCCCACGGGCGGGATGATGAACACGACGCTCTACGGCGCCGGGCTTCAGGACTGGCTCGTCGAGATGAAGCCCAGGCTCGTGGTACTCGACTCGGTGGCCGTGGCGCTGAGCGCGAACGGGATGAAGGAAAATGACAACGACGAGTTCACCGCCTGGTGGCGCTGCAGCATCGAACCGATGAACAACGCGGGCATCACGTCAGTCCGCATCGAGCACACCGCCAAGGACCAGCAGGGACGAGTCATGGCAACGCCCCGCGGCGCGCAGTCCAAGACGGACCGCCTGGACGGAGCTGGCTACTACCTCAGGACAGGCAAGGCGTTCGCCAAGGGCGTCAGTGGCGAAGCAGCGGTCATCCCCATCAAGGTGCGTGGCGGTGACCACGTAGCTGGTGATGTCCTGTGCAAGATGGTCGTCACCGTGGAGCCGTCCAGCGGATCCGTGAGCATCGAGCTGGCGGCGGTCGCGCCCACGCCGACCAACGCGGACGGTTCCGTGCGCCTGACGGGCCTGATGGAGAAGATCTCCAAGTACCTCGAGGCCTCGACGGCGCCGAAGTCCACACGCACCGTTCGCGAGGACGTTGGGGGCAAGGCCGCCTCCATCGGCAAGAGCATTTTGGCGCTGGTCGCCGAGGGCTTCGTAGTTGAGGAGGCTGGACCGAACGCATCCAAGATGTTCACGTCAGTGCTTCCCTACCGACAGAGCGAAGACATTGCGCTGAACCCTGACACCGCCGAGGGGCGGTTTTAGGCCGGGAACCAAGACTTGCTGAGGTGGCTTGATTACTGCTCGCAATCCTGGTTCCCTGGTTCCCGGTATGAATCCCGGGAACCAGGGAACCAGTCGTCTGAGCGGTCCCCGAGAACCAGGGGAACCGGTGGGGAACCGGGAACCAAGACCAGTCGTTGGAAAGGACGCGGCGTGCAAGCAACGGTCATTGAGCTTTACACCGCCTGTGTCAAGATGAGATACAGAGTATGCGAGGGTATCGGAACCATCCACCCACTTTCGGCAACCAGAAATCCGATGGGAGCGGTAATTACGCGCGGGCTCAGATCAGAGGGCCGGCCACACGGGCAGTCAGGAATCGTTGCTTCCACTTCTCGACCAGGACTTCTGAAACCTTGAGGAAACCACATCCCGCTATGCCGCCACGTCACCTTGCGTGGCGGCATTGTGCGTCACACCCCCAGTGCGGCCCCCAGCAGCTCGCGCACGCGCTCGTCCTCTCCCGAGGTCAGGTGGATGTAGTACCGATTCAGCACCTCGACGCTCGTACCCATTAGCGAGGCCAGACGCGCCTGGTCGATGCGCTTACTCGAGTGGCTTGCGAAAAAATGCCTCGCGTCGTAAGGCACGATGCGTTCGACTCCCGCCTTCTCGCACGCCGCCGTGAGCGCCCGGTTCCAGTTCTGTGAGGTGACGGCCTTACCCTTGCCTCCGCTCGTATAGAACAGCGGGCCGGACTTGATGCCCGAGCGCTCTATCCACGCCCTTACCATCTCGACCATCACCGGGGGCAGTAGGACCTTGCGACGACTGCGCTGCGTCTTGGGAGCGCCGACCGTTCCCTGCGACGTGTTGTAGCGTCCGCCCCCGCCAATATGCGCCACCTTCACGCGCACCGTGCCCCAGCCATCGACGCCACTGAGGGTGAAATCCGCGACCCTGAGCTCCGCCGTCTCACTGGGGCGCAGCCCGCAGAAGAACCCGAGCGCGGTCATGCACTGGGTGCGGTACGAAGACCGCCGTGTTCCCACGAGGGCGTCGAGCACGGCCAAAGCGTCGGGGCGGTTCAAGATGATACGATCCTCCCAGTCCTCGTCCACCTGGTTCGATTTGAGGTTGCGCTCGCTGTCGTCGGGCTCGGGCCACTTGCACTCGTAGAGCAGTCCGGCTTCCACGGCGCGGTTCAGCGACGCGCGGGCCTGGACGATGTTGCGGCGAGCAGCCCAGTGCCCGAGGTCCCCGTACACCCACTCCCCCGTCAGCTTGTTCTTCACCGGCACGCGCTCGCGCATCCTGGCGTCGAGGTCCTTCAGTACGGGCTTGGTCAAGCTGGCCAGCGTCATCGAGTACTTCTTCGTCCAGGTGGCCATACGAGGCGAGAGCGAGTCACGCACCCCCGCGATCCAGTCGTGGAGCTCGGAGCGGTCCGCCTTCGTGAGCGGCGTGGCGCCGCTCTTGCTCGCGCGCTCGATGAGGTCCAACAGCGCCTTGCCCGTGCTCTCGAGGCCACGGGGCGCCCCCCGCTTGGTCTTCATGTCGCGGTGCACCCATTCGGCCACCGTCATCGTGACGTCGGTGCCCCACGACACGGGCAGTCCCGTCTCCAGGTCCCAGTCGTACTCGACCTTCACGGCCTGGGTCAGGTCGCTCCAGTAGAACACGGCCTGCGCGCGCGTGCGGAAGTTCTTCTCGCGCCACTTGCCGTTCACCGACCACCGCACGCGCCACGGTGAGGGCAGCGCCTTGCGCGGCTCCGGCAACTCGGCCAGGGTCGGCACCTCGGACACGTGTACCGTCAGGCCGGGCCTCATACGGTCACCAACGTGTCGCACCAGGCGTTGAAGTCCCCGCGCGTGATCCGCAGCTTGCCATTGGGCAACCGTGAGAACACAGGTCCGCGTCCTTCGCGACGCCAATCCGACATGGTCGAGAGGGGCACGCCCAGTTCCTCGAGTACCTGTTCCATCGTCATCCACTCTCTCTTGATTGCCATCTCTTTACCGCCTGTGTCCCGGCTCTGTGGCCGGCAATGGGTACGGTGCCGGGTACTGGTGGCGCGCACTCGACGCCTGATAGAATTGCTTGTACGCAGTCGGAACCACTGACCTCCACACGAGCGCAATCCTGCGCTATGTGGGGCAGGGCTGGGTTGGACGGTAAAACGTCATTCCTGGCGCTGGGTTGGCGAGGTCGGCTGCGAGAGGCAAAAGCCTTGCAAACAAAGGACACGAGGGGATGATTGGTTTCGACATTGGTAGTCGAGGTGAAAGAAGCGAGCCGTGGTCTCCGGAACCACGTTAAAGAGCCGGAAACAATAAATAAACGCCAAGCCTCAGCTTGCGCTTGCTGCTTAGGTAGCAACATCCGCCTAGACCCAGCCCTGCGGTTTAGATATCGGGTGTCATAAAGTAGGGCTTACCTTCAGAACTCGTTAGTGGTTCCGGGGGGACAATTCAGCTAAATACGGAGCACCATCGGCGCTAGCAGCGGTGGCGCTCCCGACAATTCCCTGCCAGCTGCGCTCGGAGAATGTTCACTAAGAAGCTGATGGACCTGGGTTCGATTCCCAGCATCTCCACGACGTTGATGAAGCCCGCACCATCCGTGCGGGCTTCGCACTTTCCTACGGCGTGCGCAAACAACCTTTAGTAGGTTGGCGACGTGTCGGCCGTACCCCCATCGACCCTCTCGGAGAGCCTGGTGCGAGCGCCCGCCGGTGTCGCACTCTTGGCCCGCCTCGAAGCCGTGCAACGCGATGATGTTCCTTGGTTTGGATGGACACCAGATTGCAATCCGAACGCGGTGCGGCGCGCGGCATCATCGGTCTGGGAAATGCAGTATGGAGAATTACTCGGCATGGCTGTCTCTGCTGCCCAGCAACTGGCCGGACCATGGAGTGGTCAAGCTCTCCAGTCGCTCCCTTACTTATATGAGCAAGTTGACCATCGTCGTCAGATCGCCGAAGCGATATCCGAAAGATTCCACACCGAGCTTCACCGTGGCGCGGACTTTGGCGCGCAACAGTGGTGGTACGAAGATGTGCAGGATTCAGCCTTTCGCGTGGCCCCCTGCTTCACCAACTACTCAAACGTATACGGGAATGGTGAGTTCACGACGGGTGGACTCTGGACCGTCACTGACCCCCCGCCCGAAGTGCACGACGCTCTCATCGAATCATGGGATTTTTTCGGACGACCCACCTCTCGCTGGCTGCTTCCCGTTCGACCACGCGCACGCATGTGGAATATCAACGCGCCCGGAGACTGGACACGTTTGGTCGAGACCTATCCGAAGGTCGCCACTCGGCCACACTACGGATGGGAACTCCCTGGTCCTAACCAACACCGCTCCGACAGCAAGATGCTGCGATCTGTCGCGACCCAGCGCGCGGTGAGAACCGAGATCGCAGTTCACGTGCTACCCGATTGGGAGCGCGTGGCGGCCGACTTTGATGGGGTCCATCTGAGCTGGGCGGGGTTTCTCACCTCCGAGGGCTATATCAGCGACCTTGCCAACGGAGGCGTCACCATGATGCGCTACTGGGGCAGTGAACGTACCCTCTGGCTGCACGACGCATTCGACGAGCCAGAACCTCTCGCGGCCCCTGCACTTACCGGGCGCGTCGGAGGCGGAGTTGGTGCCAATGCATCTAGCGACGCCGAGCGCCAAGCATTGGATAGGTCGGTGCTCGAACGACTCTTGGACCGCTAACGCATCGGGCGTAGTAGTTGGGCGTAATTTGCGGGCGTCCGAGTTCTGGCGTGGCCACAATTACCCTTGGTTCACGATCAGGGTACATTCCAAGTAACTGCCGCGACCACCGAGGTTCGCTTCGGTCTTCGTTGGAATTGAAACCTCTTCATCGCCATCGGACAGGCATCCTCCAGGGGTGCGCGTCCCCCTCGCGATGACGTCGCCGTACCGAGTTGCCGCTTGTCGCACCATTCAATCGAACTTGGTGGTCACCGTCCACTCATCCGCCAAAATGGCATAAACGAGCTCGTCGGTCCACTCACCCTTGATGAATTCATTCCGGTGGAAATGCGCCTCCCGCCGGAAACCCAACCTATCCAGCAATTGAGCTGATGAGGAATTCCGGGCATCCAATCGTGCGACCACGCGCTGGGCATCGTGAAACGTCATCGCGATGTCGACCGCCACACGAGCAGCCTCGGTGGCCAAACCTTGACCACCCGCCTCGGGCAGAAAGACGTAGCCAATCTCACACGTTCGATGTACACGGCTCACGAGGCTGACTCCAACCTCTCCAATCAACTGTTCTCCAAAATCCACCGCGAGATTCGCCCAGCCACCCTCGTTCGCCAGACCCTTCCAATGGCGCAGCGAAAGGTGTCGTCGTGCAGCGTCATCAGTCAGGGCTTCGTCATACAGGTAGCGGACAACATCAGGATTGCTGAACAGCTGCTCATGGGCCGCAAAATCCGCATCGCCGAGTGCCCGAAATTTCAGACGACCGGTCCGAAGGGGAAGGCGCAATGACTTATCCACCTCCGAAATGGTATCGGCGTCAAGCCAGGGCCAGCCGAATAAAAGAGTATTCACAGTTTTGATGCTTGACCCACAGACCGGCGTTTCGTCCGGGCAGTAAGTTCTGCCGGAATAGGCCACTGCTGAGGGGTTCGTACCGATGACTGACACCGTTCAAGTCTCCAAACCAACTGGTGACCCTGGGCCACTCCATGATCGGGCGAAGATCCAGATCGTCCCACTACGTGGTCTCCCCATAGTCGCAATCGTGATGGCGTTCGTGTTTTTCGCAATCGCCTCCAATAACAAGTGGGCTTTGATGTTCTGCCATGTTGTCGGTGGAGGACTGTGGACGGCCATCGACCTCTTCGTCGGACTCATTGTTGGACCGATCATGGGTCGTCTTTCTATCCCCGCCCGTGGCGAGTTCGCGGCCCGCTTCATGCCGAAGATGGTCATCATCATGCCGACCGTCGTGACGATGAACCTCGCAGCTGGATTCCAGATGGCCCGTAAGCTCGGCAATCTGACAGCTTCAAGCCCTAACCACGCCTGGCTGATTGCCTCATTCTGTGTGGTTGGCGTCATGGTCATGATTGCCCTCGGTGTCCTCGAGCCGGCAAACGTAGCAGTCCTGCACGAGATGAACAAGAAGGTTCCCAACGGTGATCGAATCCACAGGTTGATGAACCGGTTCATCTATACCGCGGGCATCATCGGTGTCATGCAAGTTGCCACCTTGGTCATCATGACGCGGGTGGCCTCACGATGAGTAACGTCACCGTGACCACCGGGTCAGAGGCGGACCGTCACGTTCCCCCCATCGCCTGGCTCAGCAGCCTCGCACTTGGTCTGGTCGTCGTCGGCGGCATTATCATGGCCTCGTACGCCCCCCGCCTCGCGCCTCTCAAGCTCGCCACCGCTCTCGTGGTCGCAGCAATGGTGTTGCTCCTCAGCGCAGTTGGCCTATTGGTTCGAATTCCAGAATTTGCGTGGGCGAGATTCCTCAAGGTATTCAAATGGTCCCTGCTTGCGTACATTCTCGAAGCCGGCATGATTGAGTTTGCCTTCGTGAAGGACCAGATGCGAGGCTCCTCACTTGTCATCGTCACCTTGATGCTGGTGGTCTTTGCGACCAGTGTCCCCGTGACTATTGCGTTCACCACCGCGCGGTACGCGGAGGTCGGCGACAAGTAACTTGTCGATGCCCGCCAGCGGTTCGCAGTACCGCCGCACGGAGTATTCATATCATCGGAGCACCTCCTCCGATCAGTGTGGGCAACCCAATCATTTTCGGATCAACTCGACCAATTCAGGTGAATTCAGAACCGGCGTCATGCTGTGGCGCCCGCGTCACATCCAGCAATAACCGACTCGGTCATGGATATGATTCACGGGTGAGCGTCGTCGACGTCCGAGGTCTCGTACGCAGCTACGACGGCAAGTATGCGGTCGACCATCTCGACCTCACCGTCGAAGCCGGAGAGTGTGTGGCGATGCTCGGCCCCAATGGCGCGGGCAAGACGACGACGGTCGAGATTCTCGAAGGCTACCGACGTCGCGACGCGGGTGACGTGAGCGTCCTCGACGCGGACCCGGCGAAGGTTGACAAGAGGTGGCGACAGCGGATTGGCATCGTCCTGCAAGAAGCGCACGATCTGGGCGATGCCACGGTCCAGGAGGCCCTTCACCACTTCTCCCACTTCTACGAACATCCTCGGTCGGCGGACGAAGCCACCGATCTCGTCGGACTGACCGAGCAGGCGAATCAGCGGATCGGCTCTCTCTCCGGCGGTCAACGTAGACGCCTCGATGTCGCCCTCGGCGTCATTGGCCGACCCGAACTTCTCTTTCTGGATGAGCCAACGACCGGCTTCGATCCCGAAGCCCGCCACGTCTTCTGGGGGCTCATCAATCGTCTGAAGGCCGACGGCGTCACGATATTGCTGACGACCCACTATCTCGAAGAGGCCGACGCCTTGGCGGACCGCGTCGTGGTGATTGCCAAAGGCAAGAAGGTCGCTTATACCACCCCGGACGGATTGGGCGGACGCGACCGGAACAAGGTCACCGTGCGCTGGAACGACGCGGGTGTGGAACTGTTTGAAGAGACCGATACACCGACCCGCACGGTGCAGCGGCTCGTCGAACACTTCGGCGGAGAGATTCCCGGTCTAGAGATTGTGCGCATGACGTTGGAGCAGGCGTACTTGAACCTGGTGAACCACGAGGAGCACTCGTGAACTATCTCCGCCTGTGCGTCGACCGCAGCCGGTTCGAGATTCGAGTGACGTTGCGCGACAAGAACGCCGTCTTCTTCATGATGCTCCTACCGATATTCCTTCTCGTCATCTTTGGTTCAGTGCTGTCCTCGAACAAGATTGGTTCCACCAACGTCAGTTACTCCCAGTACATCGTCGCGGGACTCTTGGCATCGGGCATTTTGTACAGTTCCTTCCAACAGTTGGCGATCGCTATTCCCGAAGAGCGCGTCTCCGGGGCACTCAAGCGTTTGGCTGGCTCGCCGATGCCCGCCAGTGTGTACTTCGTCGGGAAATTCGCCGTCGCCCTGTTCGTGTACATCTTCCAGGCAATCTTTCTTCTCGCCATCGGACATTTCGCGTATCACATCACCTTGCCAACATCCCTTGTCCCCTGGCTGACGTTCCTCTGGGTGAGTCTGCTGGGTCTGGCGACCAGCGCCCTGCTCGGAATCGCGTTCTCCTCACTTCCGAAGGACGGAAAGTCGGCCGGAGCCCTCACCACGCCGATTGTCCTCTTCTTTCAGTTCACGTCGGGCGTGTACTTCATCTACACCGGCCTGCCAAAATGGATGCAGGGTATCGCGGCGCTCTTTCCCCTCAAATGGATGGCTCAGGCGCTACGAGGGGTCTTCCTGCCCAAGTACTTCGCGCGCGCCGAGGTCGCGCACAGCTTTGAATTCCCGAAGGCCGCGCTCGTAATGATCGCGTGGGCACTGATTGGCGCTGTCCTGTGCAGCCGCACGTTCCGCTGGCTTGACAAGACCTGAGTCTCGTCGCCTACGGAGTAGCCGGGGCCACTATCAGAATGCCTTCCTCGGAACGACGAGCCCGCCACCCCTGCCACTGAAATCCGTCCACGACGGCCAGTCCTTCGTCCATGATGGCACGCGCCACAATCCCCTTCACGGCCTTGGCGGCGTGACCAGCAGCGCCACGACCATCGGCCTGGACGAATGACACGTTGACGACCTGGCAACTCTGATCCAACGTCGCCCAGTCAATTGACGACTGGTGTTCATTGGGCAGCAGATTGATGACCGCCGACCCCTTCACGTGAGCCGCCATCGCCGACGTCACGTAGGGTCGCCAGTAGTGGGCGACGCCGCCTAGTGGCGGCAGGGCGGTATCCATCTTGAGCCGATAATCGGCGATGTGGTCGCCCCCCGTCGTCACACCATAGAGACCCGAAGGTATCAACAGTCGCCGTCGGTGCGCCGGTGACATGGTTGCCCCGTCCAAGTGGTGCCACACCACTCCGATGTAGCGGCGCCACGCCGGCATCAGCAAGGCGTCACCATCTTCCAAGTGCCCGATCGCATTCACTGCTCGTTGGAGAAGTGGTCCGCGGACCTTCAACACCTTCTCCAGTTCGGCCGCCGATTGAGTTGCCCGCAGCGCCGCTAGCGCTCCGATGACATGACGGCGCGCACCGCCCAAGTGGTGGTCGAATTCCCCTACCCTCGTCCCCCTGGAGCCACCCTCTGCTTTGGCTTCGGACGGAGGGATGAGAACAAACGGCTTACGGGTCACGGACTCCTACGGTACCGGACCGTCGGTTCAAGCTGCGCTGAGAATCTCCTTTGTGAAGCCAAGCGAACGAAGAAAGTGACGGACCTTGACGACCTGGTCCTCGGTCAGATCGCGAGTGCGAGTTGAGCCGAACGAGACGGTCTCACCGTCGACGGTGACGGCCCAATTGCCTCGATGCGTCTCATGGACCTCCCCGAAGCGTCCTAGAAGAGAGCAGACATCGTGCCATTGAATGTTGTGGCACATCGGGTGACTGTACAACTTTTGGGCGGTGATGCGGTGGTGGTGGTCCAGCTTGACTGACATGTTCAACCCCCTACTGAGGGCCGAGGTCTTCCGCCCTCAGTAGCACTCTTCACCCTCTAGAGGGCGTTGTCAAGGAGCGCCACCAACTCCACGTGTTCAGTCATCGGGAAGAGGTCGAATACTCTGAATTCTTTCAGTTCGAACCCGCCCGCGAGAAGGACTTTGAGGTCTCGAGCAAAGGTGGCGGCGTCACACGAGACATACACGATCCGCCGAGGAGCACGGCGCACGAGCGCCTGGGCGACGCCCTTGGCGAGCCCCGCGCGTGGTGGATCGAGTACGACCACGTCGCCGGGGCCAACGGAGTCGTTGATCGACCGAGGTGTGACCGACCACTCTCGCACCTTCATTTGGCGAAGGCCATCGCCATTTTGGCGCGCATCGCGAACGGCATACGGCGATGACTCCACAGCAGTGACCCGACCACCGGGCCCGACAATCTTCGCCAGCGGCACCGCAAAGAGGCCGACCCCGCTGAAGAGATCCACCACATGATCTCCCGCATTGACGTCGGCAAACTCGAGCACGCTGGCCAACAACATTTCAGGTGCGTCACGATGAGACTGCCAAAACGCGCGGGGGCTCACCGAAAACACGTGGCCCTGGACCGCCACGCGCGACTGGGTCGACGGCTCAAGCGGTTCACCACGCAGGGAACAGATCTCGTAGATGGTCCCGCGATGGGTCTCACGCCGAACGACTGCGAACGGTGCACCGTCCCCGATGGCCCGCAATTCAACCTCCTCGGCACCGTCCCATGAAGCTGCGAACGCTGGTGCAAAGGTTTCGTCGGCGATCCAGCAACGGTCGATCGCAACCAGGTCGTGGGACCGGAAGCTGCGCAAACTCAGCCGACCTTCGTCATCCACCGCGCAACGCAGCCGCGTGCGCGAACCACGGGGGCTTGCCGTGGGTGTCGAGATTACGACTTCTCGCTCGATGCCCGCAATGCGGCGAAGATGCTCCGCGACCAATGTGCTCTTCCAATGAACTTGAGCCTCCGGGTCGGCGTGCTGCAGGTCGCATCCACCGCAGCCGCCGGCATGCGCATACTCGCACGGCGCCGCCACCCGATGGGGGCTGGCTTCCACGATCTCAATGGCGTCGCCCCGATAGAAATTCGCCGTGGCCTCGTTGATTTCGACGCGAACCATCTCGCCGGGGAGTGAATGTCGTACAAAGACGACGCGTCCGTCAGGCATGCGGCCCACCCCGCCACCGCTGGCCGGTCGTTCGATCCGTACTGACGCCTGGGATCCGGGCGTTATCTCACTATTCACCATTGCAGCCTACTCAGGACGTGGACTTCACCGTCAGGCGACAAAGGGTGGCGGAGCGTCACCCGACCCCACGAAACGGAGGAACACGTCGACCAACTCCGCCGCGCGCTCACGCGCCGCGGGGGTTTCGTCCTCGGTCCGCGCCATCAACGCCTCGATGTCCACTCCGAATTCGCGGGCTTCGTCCTCACCCGTCTCGAACCAATCCCGCAACTGGAGATGGTCGAGTTCGGGGTGGAACTGGACGCCCACGTGTCCGCCAATGGCGAATGCTTGCACGGCGCTCTCCGACTGGGCCCACAACGTCGCACCCTCGGGCAAGACGCACCGGTCGAAGTGATATTCGAACCAGGGCCCTTTCGGGATTGGCGATTCGTTGACGGGCTCGATCTCGTACCATCCGATCTCGGGTTCCGTCGAGGGAGTGACTTCACCTCCGTGATACACGCACAACGCCTGCGCCCCAAAACAGATACCCAGGATCGGCAGCGCGCGGGCCTCCGCGTCCCCGATCAATGTGAGCTCCCGACCGAACCAGCCGGCGAGCACCTCATTGTCATAGGCAGCACTCTTCGACCCAAGGATCACCAGCAGGTCATAGCCGTCAAGTGACGGCGTCGGCGACGACTCGTCCATCATCGCAACGTCGACGTGATAACCGCGTTGCTCCAATGCCTCGCCGATTAGTCCGGGGTGATCCTCCAGGTGATGTCGCAAGACGAGGACGCGTGGCACTATCTCACACGACCGATCTACAGGAGAAAAGATTCATTCTCCGAGACTATTTGGTCGACTAGGGACGGGCCGTACTCAGCCCGCAGGCAGTTTCCACCCCATCGACTGGGCGATCTCCTTGCAGGTCGGACAGACCGGATACTTCTGAGGGTCGCGTCCGGGCACCCACACTTTGCCGCACAGCGCCCGCACTGGAGTGGCATTGATCATTCCCTCGACCACGGAGTTCTCCAATGGGACAAAGTCACCATCCTTGGGGGTGTAACCCTCGAGGACGATGTGCGTGAATCGCTCGTGGTCGCCATCGTCGAGAGTCGGCGTGACGTGGACGTTCAATTGGGTGTCGGCCTGGATACTCACAACTAAAACCCTATCCAGATGACTAGTCTCGAGTAGCCATGAAGCACCGCCGCCGCCCCACCCCGCCCAGTCGCCCAATTGGACGGGTGGCGTCACACTTCACGCGTGAGGGAACACCGAAGAACTCGTACCGGACCCAGGCCGAGGCCCAGAGTGCGGCACAATTGGCGTGGACCCTCAGTGGGGTCGATTTGAATGCCTATCGTTGCGACTACTGCTTTCAATGGCATATCGGCAAGAGCTTCCGCGACGATTAGCGAAGAGGGGCTGGAGCGGGCAATATAGAGGGACTTGAAGCGAAAGGTTTCCCATGGCGGTCCAGGCGTACATCTTGATTCAGTCCGAGATTGGCTCCAGTGAGTCGGTGGTGCTCGCCACGCGTGCGGTTCCCGGCGTGCTCGAGTCCTTCGAGGTCACCGGTCCGTACGACGTCATCGTGCGTTGCGAGGCCGCGAGCGTCGACGACTTGGGCAAGTTCATCGTAGGAGCCATTCAAAAGGTGCCCGGCATCACACGCACCTTGACCTGCCCTGTCGTCAATATCTAGCCAAACGCTCCCGCGGCGCGCAGCGCCGCCTGGCGCAGTTCATCGATTCCCCATCCGAGTAATCCTTCGCGCGTCCCCGCACCCGGCGACCGCGGCGGCTGCCGCACCGTACCGGGCGTCTTGGAGAATCGTGGCGCCGGGGCCGGTTGCGTGGGTCGATCTTTCAAGAAGACTTCTCGCTCGGCATTGATTGAATGCACGGCGGCTTCACGCGGCGACAGCACCGGGGTGACGCACGCATCGAGCTCCGCGAAAATCTCAGTCCACTCATCGCGGGTCTTCGTCGCGAAAATCGCCGCGACACGTTCCTTCATGTCGGGCCAGGAACTTCGGTCCATCTGCGCTGGCAAGCGCGCGGACTCGAGCCCGAGGCCGTGGAGCAGCGCAGCGTAGAACTTGGCTTCAATGGCGCCGACCGCCATGAAGCGGCCGTCCTTCGTTTCGTAGACTTCGTAGAAATGGGCCCCGCTGTCGAGGATGTTGACGCCCCGCTCCTCCAGCCAGAATCCGGCGTTCAGGAATGAATGCGTCATCGCCATCATCGAAGCCGATCCGTCGACCATCGCGGCGTCCACGACTTGACCTTCCCCGGTACGCTTCGCCGAGATCACCGCAGCGAGAACGCCAAAGACCAGAAACAGAGCCCCGCCGCCGAAGTCGCCGACCAGATTGAGCGGAGGCACCGGCCGATCCTCCGCCCGACCCACGGGCCACAACGCACCCGACACCGCGATGTAGTTGATGTCGTGACCGGCGCGCTGGGCCATAGGACCATCCTGTCCAAAGCCGGTCATCCGCCCGTAGACCAAACGCGGGTTTCTCGCCCAGACGTCCGCTGGACCGAGGCCGAGGCGCTCGGCGACACCGGGCCGAAAGCCCTCGATCAGGATGTCCGCCTGCTCACACAGTTCGAGCGCGAGGTCGCGGCCCGACGAGTTCTTCAAGTCGACGCTGACCGAGTGACGTGAACGATTGAGGACGTCCCACGAGGGCTCGGGCGAGGCATCGGGGCTGCCGCGTTCCAGGCGCAAGACATCGGCCCCGAGGTCGGCGAGGAGCATGCACGCATAAGGACCCGGCCCGATACCCGCCAGTTCCACGACCTTGATGCCCTCGAGTGGACCACTCACGGCGTCAGCGACCGCATTGACGGGCGAGGTACGTCAGTCCCACCACAGGTCCTTGCCCAACACGCCCTTACCAATGAGACCCAATTGAATTTGACTCGTGCCCTCGACAATCGTCAACTGACGTGCGTCACGGTAATACTGTTCCGTCGGGTGCTCCTCCATGTAACCAGCGGCACCGAGCAGCTGAACAGCGAGTCCCGACGCCCTGACGGCCACTTCCGATGCGTAGTACTTGCACATCGAGAGCATGGGCACGTACTGCTTCGTGAACTTGCCCTGGTCAGCGAGCCACGCTGCCCGATAGGTCAGCAGACGGGCCGCTTCGATCTCGGTGGCGCACTTGGCAATCTCCCACTGGATTCCCTGGAACTCCGCGATGGTCTTGCCAAAGGCAGGTCGATTCTTCACGTATTCCGTCGCGTACATGAGTGCGCCCTCGGCGAGTCCGATCGCGCGAGCGGCCACGATGGGACGCATCGCATTGAGCGATTGCATGGCCAAAGCGAATCCTCCGCCAATGACTTGGCTGGGTCCGACCTTCACATTGTCGAAGACAATCTCAGCGGTGTCGATGCCCTTGACGCCCATCTTCTTGTCCACGCGTGGTCGCGAGACCCCAGGAGTGTTGGCATCCACGATGAACGAACCGATATTCGTGTGGAGCCGCGAGGACGGATCACCAATTTTCGCGAACACCGTGAACCAATCGGCCTGCATGCCGCCCGAGATCCAGACCTTCACCCCGTTCAAGATGTAGCCACCCGGGACGTCGGGATCCTCGGTCGCTCGCGTCTGCATACCGGCAACGTCCGAACCCGCGCCGGGCTCGGAGAGACAGAATGACGCTCGCTGGGTACCATTCGCGATACCCGGAAGATACCGCTGCTTCTGCTCCTCGGTGCCGGCGATCATGATCGGACCCGTCGGCAGACGTGTCAGCAGCAACATCAGACCGAGAACGTTCGAATACTTCGTCACCTCCTCGATTGCGAGTGTGAGTCCCATGATGCCCGCCCCAGAGCCGCCGTACTCCTCGGGGATGCAGAGCCCCAGCAGGTCGGCCTTTCTGAATTCGTCAAAGATGTCCTGTGGGTATTCACCCGTCGTGTCGATTTCGCGCGCCCGCGGTTTGATCTTCTCTTGGGCGAGGCGGCGAACGGTCTGTTGAAGACCCAAGAGCTCTTCATTGAGTTGGAAGTCCATACCTCTCAAGTTAGTGCTGTCCGTGTGTCAACATTGGACGATGTCTCTCCCCCGGCGCGTCGATCTGCTTCGAGTCATGTCCGGAACGGAGTATGACGTAGTGGTCATAGGGGCCGGCATGACTGGTGCAGGTGTGGCCGTTGACGCGGCCTCACGAGGGTTGAAGGTCGCGCTGATCGACAAGGGCGACGTCGCCTCGGGAACGAGCTCCAAGTCCTCCAAAATGGTGCATGGCGGACTTCGCTATCTGCAACAAAAGGAGTTCCGGCTTGTGTACGAGAACTTGCGTGAGCGCCAACGGCTCCTCGAGAATGCCCCTTTCTTGGTGCGCCCCCTCCCGTTCCTCATCCCCCTGTTCGCCAAGAACGGCGCAATGGCCAAAGCCCTCGTCAAGGGGTATGCGGGAGC
>VFSW01007131.1_pt1 | contig 16281 bp, 19 predicted proteins | sample 5358111 | NCBI WGS metagenome assembly VFSW01 (sample SAMN11554181, study PRJNA540505) | mine drainage metagenome | isolation source: sediment from site ElyBrook_90M | place: USA: Ely Copper Mine, Vershire, VT | collected 2017 | reverse complement strand
GACGGGCTTGACGACGATGCCGAGCTCACGAAGTTCTTTGAAGGTTACTTCCGCGATCTTGTTTCCAAACAACTTTGCATTGAGGGTGCTGACGACCTTGCCATCCTTCTCTGATGCAGAGAAGTTGAACACGTACTTGATTGGCATGTTCATGATGTAGTCGTAGTTCTCTTGTGTCTGTGCACCGACGAGATTGTGCGCCTCGTCAATGACGCCGAGATCAATCGTTCGCTGGCATTTTCTGACTGCTTCGAACACCCGAGGCATCGACTCGTCAGTGGTGTAGAACAACACCTTTAGACCCAGCTCATCATATTTCTTGATCAATTTCACCAGCTCATCGACGACTGTGGTCTGGTGATAGCAAACGTCATCAGGACGACTCTGGTTCGAACCTGTGTGGACAAGAACGGGTACAACGCCGTTCGTGTGGTGCATCCCGTAGCTACGAAAGTCAGCATAGTGTTGTTGTGCCAGTGCAATGCCCGGGACCATGATGAGGCCGAGCCTAAAATCATGCTCGAGGAAACCGTTGAGCAACAACCGAAACTCGCAATGCGTCTTTCCAGTACCACATGCTTGCAACGACCCTCGATCGAGCCTCATGGCTCAAGAGTGCCAGATTACATGCTCTGTCGATTTTGACTTGCGGTGGACGTGGTGGCGGTGGCGGAACGAACGCTGTCTGTGATTGAGCGGCGCATTTCAGAGCATCACGAAGAATGTCCCAAAACTCGGGCTTCTTGTCGGTGAAAAACTCAAAGTCGGCTTTACAGTAGACTTGATTGACTTCTTCTGTCGCGTCACGCCAAGACCAGTGAAAAACATCCCGTGTTGGAAGTGTAGGAACGCAGAGGATTCGTTTGATCCATGGAACTTCGTCCCGACGTGCCTGCTTGTATGCTTCGTTGGTAAACGAATGCAGGTCGTCTTCCTTAAACTGGAACGATGGATTAGACTTGTCTTTGACTTGGATTTGGCCCGGGTTACCATCTTTATCGAAGACTCGAGCATCCCACCCGCGATTGAACTTTGCCTGCGCGGGGTCGAATTCAAAGACGCCGAGATGTGTTTCTTCACCAAAAACCTTAAAGAAGGCTTCGACAAGGATTTCGCAACCCATACCTCGTGGATCACTGGTTACTTTCTCTTTCGATTTTTCGAATAGATGAATCGCAGTGATTGCTTCGTTCCAGGTTTTGACATCGTTGAAGACTCCATGAGTGTGGTAAACACTGGCCCACGGGTGACTAAGACTGACCTTCATGGTTCTCTCCTATCATGGTCGTACATGATGTTGCACCGTTTCATCTGACAGATCTGTCCAAGATGATGTTGTGTTCGTTCATTGTCAACTCTCCGTTACGTTGCTCGCGGGCCTCTCTGGCTCGACCGAGCGTATCAGATGTTTATGTTGCGTATCTCCACTTAAAACCGCCCGCAATCTTTGCGTTGCGTGCGCCAGTGCAACATCGAACTATTTGTGAATGATCATCAAACCCCAACGCTCTTGCTGCAGCCCTAGCAGAGGGAAACGTGTAGATTACGTTCCAATCCTTTTCAAATTTATCTACAGATTTGTTCTTAGGGCTTTGACGTAGCTTAATTTTTCGTTCCTCAGGACAGGGTCGTCCCAACGTTTTTCCCTTGTTTCCCACGCTGATTTTGAGTAATCTTTCGGGTGTGTGTTTGTACCCATACGCTCCATCTCCTCCGAATGTTTGATTGTATCCTTTGCCGCTTGATACATGCGTATTGAGTTCGATGATGTATGAAGTTTCAAGCACACCTACAACTAATCGCTCGAGATCATTATCAAGTTCTTCTATTGAAAATGCATCAACGCCATGTTTTCTAATTGCACAGTGTAATGCGCATGTAGAATTTCTCTTCATAGCGGCGTACACGTGTTCACCAAAACGAAGTTTCAACGTCTTAGACGTAAAACCCACGTAACGTTTTCCATTGATCGAATTGGTGATGAGATACAAGCGGTGCATTAGTAGCGCTGAACGAATCGATTTATGATGTGATAATGATCTGCAAAAAACTTTGATTCATTTGCAAACACATCACGTAATGAATACCACCACGCTTTATCTGCATCATCCATCCCCTTCACCCGAGGTAGCTCTCCGTCGGGGAGCTTGATGCAGTACGCATGGGTGATGACGCGGCCGCGCAGGTCGCGGCCTGGATGGTCGAAGACGTCCTTGTCGCACACTGCGTCCTTGAGGTCCTTAGCTGGGACCTTGATGCCAGTCTCCTCCTTGAGCTCTCGGATGCAATTGTCGATGAGCATGTCCTCGGCCTTGATGTACCCGCCCGGAAGGGCGATTAGGCCCTTGCCATACTTGCCGCGGCGCCTGACGACCAGAACATGGCCGCTGCAGATGACGACGGCGTCCGTGGTGACGAACGTCGGTTGGTACGGTGCCCCGTGCCAAGCGGCCTTGTCGGCCTGAACGTCGTGGTACTCACCGTGCAGGCGGTCGAACTCGTCAGTGTCCATGAACTCTACGATCTGTTTGTAGACCGTGGGCGGGACGAACGACTTGATGCCGATCTTGTCCTGACGGAACATCAGGTCACGGACCTTGGTGGCGTCCACCGAGAGCTGCGATCCGTTGACGTTCACTTCGACGTACTCGCCCCACTGCGGAAAGCTGTTGAGGTAGAAGCTGGATGCATCCTTCCTGTGTCCGATCAACTTGATGCTACGGGACCCGCCCGTGATCTCGTCGATCTTCTCCTGCACCGCTGCTACCCACAGCATGTTGTTGTAGAGGTAGTCCTTCGCCAGGACGAACGTGATCCGCTCGTACTCCTTCTCCGTGAGCTTCTTGTCGCCCTCCAACATGTCGCCATAACCGCCGAGGATCATGTCCTGGCGCTCATTCGCCGTCCATGGGTTCTTGACTGTGCGAGGCTGATCGGCACTGCCGATCACAATGATGAGGTTCTTGGAGATCTTCAGCGCTTCGCGCAGAAGCTGCAAGTGTGCGTTGTGGAACGGTTGAAACCGTCCGATGAGGACTGCATAGTCATACATGATGGCACTCTCCGTGGTTCCGACAGGTCCTCTCTGGACCCTTTAGAGTCGGGATGGCACCAATCGCCATCTGACCTGTAAGTACTACCCGCAACGTGAGTTGTTCACCGTCACTTGTCGAAGAATACGTCCTTGAAATTGGGCTTCACGGGTACCTGCAAAGCTCAGGCAGGTCTACGCTTCCCGTGTCGCACGTGTCGTTGAACCCGATGCATCCCTTCGAGTGACACCACATGCATTGGGCGTCAGAGGCACACAGCGGACACGTGGAAATGTCTGAGCAATGCTGTTGCCTCGATGTGACGGGAGCCTGAGGAGGTGGACACGGATGATCGTGCACACACGCAATGATTGCGGTGACAACAAACGCAACTGTGATGACTCGCTTCACTTCTCTTCTTTCTTGCTCACCGCGCGGCCGATGAGCTTCTCCCAGTCGCGCTGAGGCCTGATCTCGAGGTTCTTCTGCCACGCTCCTGACATGACCTTCGGATCGACGCCGACCGACCTGGCCACTGCGACCAAGGCATTCAGGTCCTTGACGAAGCAAGAGCCACCGAAGCCGAACGCGGGGTCTCCCGTGTCGTCCGCAGGCATCGGTCCGGGCACCTTCCAGTGCGAGGTGCCGAGGCGCTTGTCGAGCGTTGCATACTCGATGACCTTGTCGTAGTCGATGTTTGCGCCCCTTGCATCGAGGGCTGTGCACACCTGCCAGAACTCGTTCGCCAAGGCGACCTTGACTGCGAGGTGGATGTTGGTGACGTACTTCACCATCTCTGCGGTGGAGCTCGACGTCTTGATGATCGGCACGTTCGGGAATGCTGACTCGAAGACCTGCTTGACCTTGTTGATGTGAGGCCTCGGGCCGCCGAGGACGATGCGGTCCTGGTTGCGCATGTCGTCCAGAGCCGTGGCTTCACGCAGGAACTCGGGGTTGAACACGACACGAAGGCCAGTGCCCTCGAACATCTTGTTCCAGCGCTCTGTCGAGCCGGGCGGAACGGTCGATTTCACCACCGCGATGCGGTCACCCGGAACGCGGGCGAGCTCCTTGAGTGCTCCCTCGACGATAGAGAGGTCAGCCGACCCGTCCACATTCATCGGAGTAGGCAGGCACACGAAGTAGACGCCGCTGAAACCCTGCCTCAGCTCTGCCTCGACGACGAGCTGAGACGTCTCCTTGATCTGCTGCGGGATGCCTTTGACGAACCACGGCGTCTTCCCGCCCGGAGCGACCTTTCCCGCCTTGTCGTAGACGTAGACGTCGAAGCCCTTTTCTGCGAAGACAGTGGTGAGAGACCCACCTACAAACCCTTGACCGACGACGGCAATGCTTCTCATGTGAGCATTGTACCCATGGGGACGACGGTGTTCAGCCAGTTTTGAGGATTTGCACCATGTCCTCAAAGCAGTTCATGCTGCGGATCTTTTCAACGCTCGCTAGCTGCATCTCTAGGCGCTTTCCACGCGGCGACGCTTCGATTTCCTTGACAATGACAGCACAATCCTTGGGCGACTCGAACGTCCTGATGAGCGGGACCCTGTCCATCTGCCAATATTCGAGCTCTTCTCTGTGCCTAGCATCACACATGACAACGCAACCCTGTGCAGCGATCTCTACGTCCTTGACGACCTGGAGGCGCGCAGGAATTGTTGTCCCATCGACACGCCAGTTCGGCACTTCGGTGTGGATGAAAAACGATTGCGTCCTGAGCCACGACAGCCAATCGCCGTACGGGACGCCGGGAAGCGTTCGAACGGGTGTGCCAGTCGACACGAGCTCGTCGACCGCCTGCTTCCTGTAGCCGTGCAGCTGCCCACGGAATGACACACTACGCTCCCTCTGCTCGGGGGGAAGGCCAATGTTGCAGTACTCAGGAAGTGGGAACATGCGGCACGTATGGGCACGGAGACCTTTCTCGTTGATGTGGTCGGCCCACCACTTGCAGCCGACCACGAACTCTACGTTCGGAAGCGCCTCGCGGATCTTGAAATAGCCACCGGGATATGTCATCCCGTCTACGAAAGACTCCCATGGGTCTTGGTCGTATGCAAAGATCTTCCTGTCGCCCACAACCCTCTTGAACGTGTCGAGGTCCCTGTACACGTTCCTGATCTTGACAGTCGACAGGAGCGTCCCTTCCTTGGGAAGCGAACCGATGTACGACATCGGGATGCCGACGTACTCGTTCCTAGGAATGAAGCTTCGCTCGAGGTGGATCTTCAACTGGTGCTGGTAGCAGTTCGTCTCAACATACTCGACGCTGTCAAACAGGTGAACGATCACCGAATGACCTTCTTGATCAGCTTGTCGTAGTCCATAATGGCCTCGCCGAAGCGCATTTGAAATTCTTGCGTATCGTAGTTCGTCGTGCTGGCCTTGCTTCCCATGTAGAAGCCCAGCAGGGCCATCCCGCGACCCTTGTCGCGCTCTGCCAGAAACGCGTTCAAGACCTTTGCCCTAACGTCGTGCTGGTTCTTCTTGCCTCGGTGGAAGCCGTAGTGGAAGGCCTGCTCCTCCGTCGGAGACTTGCAGTGGAAGCCAGCGGGCACGAGCTCCCTCGGGAGCTGGTCACCTCGCATCACGATGTCATGCCCTGTGTCAGCTCGGTCACAGTAGAGCGGGTCGACGACCACGGCCACGTCGACGTTGTTGCGCAGGCAGGTGAGGCCGTAGATGTTGTCGTTCGTCATGTGGTCGAACAGCCATGCCTGGACGCCCGTCAACCTTGGGTTCGCCTCGAACATGTCCACGTACGCCTTGATGACGTGCCGGTGCGCAAGAACAGTATCCCCGTCCACCTTGAGGAACAGATCGAAGCCTGACTTCACGGCGTTCCACTGGCTGTATAGGCGCTCATGGGCCTCCTTCTCAGGCAGGCTGGAGATGACGAGGTGCGTGAAGTCAGCGTCCTGCTGCCTAGCGATGGCGCTTCTGCACTCGTCGAACTCGCCTTCGCCGTGTTCCATCGTGCCGACGAGAACCCTCATTGTTTTCTCCAGTCTTCATTGAGCATGTATGCGCACACCTGGTCCCAGTATTTTCCGTCGCGGTACAGCGACTGCGTCAGCTTCCCCTCGTGCTTGAAGCCCAGGCCGAAATAGACGCGTTGAGCCTTGGCGTTGTACTCTGCGGTGGTGAGCGAGACCCTGTGCAGCCCCAGTTCGTCGAAGCACTTGTCGAGGATGAGCGTCCAGAGGCACTTGGCGTAGCCATTTCCCCTGAAGTCTTTGTGAATGTCACCGCCCAAGACACAGCAGCCATTGGCTCTGTCGATGTCATAGAACTTTGCAAACCCAGCGCGGATATTGTCGATGGTGAAAATCAACCTGAGCTGTCTGTGATCATGTGATACCCGTTCCCACCAACGCATGTGACTGTCGAGCGTGATGGGTTGAGGATGCGTCATGTTGTGAAGCACGATCGGATCATTGTGCAGATCAACGAGCCACTGGTGATCGTCGTCTTGAACTGGACGAAGAGCCATGCCCGGATAAAGTTGAGCACGCATCAGTAGATCTCCTCGACGCCCATCTGAAAGTGAGACGTTACGTGGTTGAGCGCCTTTTCCGTTTCAGTGGCAGCGATGGGAACAGCCAAAAGCTCGATCGATGGCGTTCCGACTGCCTTGCGATCAAATCCACACACATCGATGATTTGACCGTAGTGATACTCATTCTGTGCACACCAAATCGTCATCTCTGTCGCCTTGTGCCTGTATGCCAGGCTTTGAGCAGCACGGATGAGGTCTGCAACGTCTTCTCGATCGCCCTGCAGGTCCAAGATGTGCCACACAGATCCATATGCCTTGAGCGTCAACGTGCTGTCTTTGCTCATCAGCGTGGTGTAGACGTGTTCAGGGTGCCTGTGCCACCTCATTCGCTTGTACTCTGGCGTTTCATCAAAGCTAAAGAGGTATGGCCTTGAGTGTCTCACGGTGTCCCAAGCATTCACTCTGACAGACGACAAGGGTACGTTCCAACTCTGCTTTGATGGCACGTATCCACGAGCTTCGATGTTCTGAACCTTCCGCCACCCTGACTTGAGGTGTGCACCGATGACAGCTCGTCCCTCTTGTGGAAACCCAAAGATCCAGGCGTACTGTCTGCGCTCACACTCTGATTGGATCGCGAACTTGCTGAGGTCGGTGAAGAGGCCTCCGCCACGATGTGCTTCGTGAATGCCAGTGGCGAACGCACGACCGACGTTGATTGTAGTCATGCCGTTGTTGTTCAGCTTCTTGGGCTCCACACACCACATCCCGACCAACTCTTTGCCATGAAAGGCTCCATACACCCGCGTCTTTAGCCCAGTCCCGCTGTACGTCGCGAGGTTCAGGTACCAATCAAACCACTCATACGATGCGTCGGTGTTTTTGAAGATCTCGTTGTGAAGCTTAGCCATCGCACAAAAGTCATCGCTTCGTGCATATCGATATGCATTCACACTCTGATACGGCGGTTCGAGGTTGAGTTCCCTGAACGTGTACGTCACAGGTACAATCCTCCGTTCACGTGCATGACCTGTCCTGTGATGAACGATGCCTCAGGGCTGAGCAGATACCTGACGATGCCTCCGATGTCCTCGGCGGTGCCCAGCCTCTTGAGCGGGGTGCGCTTGATGACGTCTGCCTGCATCTCAGGAGAGAGCTGCTCGATGAGACCGCTGTCGTAGTAGCCCAGACCGAGGACGTTGGCAGTGATGCCCTTGCTTGCGACCTCGAGGGCGAGCGACTTCGTGAAGCCTACGACGCCTGCCTTGGCGGCGCAATACGCTGCTGCGCCTGCACAACCAGTAGAGCCGATGACGCTGGAGGCATTGATGACGCGGCCTTCTTCTTCTTCCCGCATGTCTTGGACGAACTCATGGCACACGTTGAAGTACGAGATGAGGTTGTCGTTCAACACGCGGGAGAAGTCTGTCGCGGACATCTTCCAGGTCACTCCGTTGATTGACGAGCCTGCGAGGTTGACGACACCGTACACGGGCCCAAAGCGCTCCTTGATTGAACGATGCATCTCTGCGACGGCATCAGATGCCCCTAACTCACACTTGAAGAGCCGAGCCTCTGAACCTCCACTGAGCTTGTCGAGCGTCGAGCAGACGTTCCCAACGCGGTTCCTGTATTGGGCCACGATGTTCGTGAACCCGTACTCCACGAGCTCCTTCACGAGGCCGTTTCCCAGGCCGCCCCCGGCGCCTGTGACGAGGATCAGCTTGCTGCTCATTTCGTCAATTCCTTCACGCGCGCCGCGATGTGCTTGACGTCCTCAAGGCTCAACCACCATCCACACGGGATGGAGAACTGCCTCGACGAGAAGTGCCTCACTCCGGGAAGGTCTGTTTTGCTGTCCTTGAACGCTGTGTAGTCGTCGTTCGGAACGTGCACGACGCCTGCCATGATGCCCTCCGCGTTGAGCCTCTTGAGGAGCTCGTCGCGGGTGAGGGTCGGGTGTTCCAACAGCATTGTGTAGACCCAGTGACTTGACGTTCCTTCTGAGGGTCTGATGGCGGGGTACACGTGATTTGCGCCCTTGAACAACAGGTCGTACAGGGCTGCATTCTCGCGGTGGTCACTGATGATGCCTCGGATGTGCGACATCTGAGACATGCCGATTGCTGCAGACACGTTGTTCATGTTGAACTTGTAGCCGCTCTCGATGATGTCCACATCCCACTGCTGACCCTTCCAGTCACCCTTCTCGTCCTTGGCACGGTCCCGGTCGAGGCCGAACCACTTGAGGGCCTTGGCGCGGGAGAAGTCCTGTGGGTCCTTACAGACGAGCGCACCGCCGTCTCCTGTGGTGAAGTGTTTGATGGCCTGGAAGCTGTAGCAGGTGTAGTCTGCAAACTCGTGGATGGGCCTGTAGTTGTATTCCGCGTCGAAGGCGTGAGCGGCATCGAGGATCAACTTGGCTTTACCACGTGTAGCAGACACCAACGAATTGAGGGCGGGTGGAGTTCCTCCCCATGCGACTGCCATGACAGCCTTGGTCTTGTTCGTCATGACGCTCACGACGCTTCTGCCATCAACCATTCCAGAGAGAGGATCAACGTCTGCCCACACGATCTTTGCTCCAGCGGCTACGATGGGAGTATTGGTGGCAACGCACGTCATCGGAGTGGTGATGACCTCATCACCTGGGCCAACGCCTGCGAGCTTGAGCGCGAGCGTCAAGGCCGACGTACAACTGTTGACCAAGCACAGTTTGTCGGTCTTCATGTGTTCCTGGAGCATGCTCGTCAGTTCTGTGACCTGAATGCCCTCGTTGATGAAGCCAGACTCGAACACATCGCGAACGCGAGCCAGCGCGGCCTCTTTGGGCACGTGGACCTTGAAAAGCGGATACGTCTTCATCATTCTTTCCTGTTCGTGGCGATCTCTTCGATGGAGCACCCAACGAACTTGTTGAGCGGCATGTCCAGGATGCCAAGCTTCTTCAGGTACTCCCTGAGCTGCTCCTTGGACATGACGTCGTCGTTGCTGGAGTACGTGAAGCGGTGTTCGCTGTCTCCTGCATCGTACGCGGGGCCGATGACGTAGTGCGTCTTTCCTGCCTCACGTGTGCGTGTCGACTCCGATTCGTTCACCAGGTCCTCGTGCTGCTTCTCACCTGGGCGAAGGCCGATGACCTTGATGGGCTTGCCGTAGTCCTCAGAGAAGATCTCGGCGAGGTCACCGATCTTCATGGCCGGGAGTCGAGGGATCCAAGTGTCGCCAGACCGTCCGTGTTCGAGCGCATGCAAGATGAGGTCTACGCTGTCGTCAAGCGTCATCAGGAAACGCGTCATCTCTGTGTCGGTCACCGTGAGGTGCTTGTTGTACATGGCCTGGTGCTTGAACAACGGGATGATGCTGCCACGTGATTCGAGGACGTTACCGTACCTTGTGCAGAGGTACTTGACTGACGTTCCGTTGTCGCCTTCACGCTTGTATTGTTCTACTTGAGCCTGTTGACTTGTAACCACACGTTCTGATATGGCTTTGCACATTCCGTATACGTTGACTGGTGCGCAGGCCTTGTCGGTGCTGACGAACAACACACTATTTAAGGCATTCGGTTTTTCATCATCGATGGCTTTGATGACGTTGTCAGTTCCCAAAAGATTCGTCTTGATGCTTTCAACGGGTGACAATTCGCAGGTATCCACCTGTTTGAGCGCAGCTGCGATAATGATGATCGAGGGATTCATATTGTGAATCACTTCCTTGACACGTTCGTAATCACGAATGTCGCCTACTTTGAATTGCAGACGATGCGCATGTGGGTGATTCGCATATTCATTTTTGATCGTCCAGTGTTTACTTTCGTCACGTGAGTAAACAGTGACGAAAGCGGTCGGCAAAAGCCTTTCAATGAGCTTTTTGCCCAAAGAACCTGTTCCACCAAAGATAAGGTACTTCTCCATCACTTTTGCCTTTCACGAAACCTACGAGTTTTTTGCGCTTCACTACGTCGCTGAAACACTTCAGGTCGCTTGCATGAAGCAACTGTTTTCTCACTTGTCAAGCGACGCTGTTCAGGATTTGTATATCGCTGTCTTTGTCCTGACGCTTTCCGTTCTCTAACTTCTGGTGTGTCAGGATGTGTGTGAGACGGATTGACTTGCTTCATACGAGCGCTTTGACTCGCACGACGATCAGTGTCATCCCATTGCTTCTTAATTGCTTCAGACTGTCGTTTACGCTCAGCAGGATTTGCAAACCGTCGAAGTTGTGCTAATCGTTGCGTTTCGCGTTGTGCAACCATTCGATGAGATCGGGCGCCGCTTGTTCCGTCTCCGCCTTTTGTGTAATTTGCGCCCCACACGTAATCGTGCGCATGAACAAAAGTTTTGTGATGAGCAATTAGTTCAATCTCATGTTCAAAAGCGATAGTTTCAGACGATGTCACAAGTACAACTTCACGTCGAATACCATGCGTCTTGACGATATTGCCGTGATGCTTGTTTCTGCGAATGTCACGGACGCGACCATCTAATCCCTTTCCGACGTAAAAACATCGAGGAATTGGTTCTAGCGTCCAGTCTTCATACACAAAGAAACACGACATCAACCAACAATCTACACCAGCTTGGTCACCGTGTACCCGTCAACGGGTGTGATGCTGGCTGTGCGCGTGGCGTGGTAGCCAACCTTGGCGAGCTGTTCAGGGCTCGACCACGAGCCAGTGATGCCCTTTGACCCATACGGGTTCAGGTCGCAGTTGAAGATGCCTCCGTCCACAATACCAGTCTTCTGGTATCGCTGCCAGTACAGCCTCTGAAAGTCGGGTTCAGTGAACGCTGGCACAGTCGCCAGCTCGTTGAACACGTCTAACATCGTCTCATAGCGGTTCAAGGCAGGCAACTGAGTGAGGAACGTTGTCTCCCACACAGAGCCCTCCCTTTGAACGAACTCGACAGGGCGACCAGTGAGGCGATTCGTGTGCGACTGCCAGAGGTTGCTTCTGCTATCGGGCCTCGGAGCGTCCTTATTGTAGAGGTGACGGTTTGCGACAGAGTACTCGTGCAGCCTGACAGAGCCCACGTCTGGGTGACGTTCGAGGTACGATGCAGCCTCCCAAATCTTCGGAAAGTCGTAGTGCATCATGTCACTTTCCACGATGTACGTGTAGCGCGGCGGGAGCTCCTTCAATCCCTCTGTCAACCACCAGTGGATAGCAGACCAGTATCCGACGTTTTGGTCAGACTGATAGACGTGTTTGAACGTCCCTTTCAACACGTCGGCGATGCCAGGCTCTGTGGAAGCGTTGTCAAACACTGTGACAGAGTACTGCAGCTGAGGAGCTTTCTCCTTCATGTTCTCGACGACCTGGTTCAAGATCTCCGCCCGCGACGGGTCCTTGCAACAGGTGACAAGCAGAAATGCTGTGCTCATTTGTTCTTCGCTGCCTTTCTACGACAAGCATCAGTGCAAGGAAGTCGATCAAACGCCGACCCAGTCCCTTTTTCGTTTTTGCCACAAAAGTGAACCCAAACTTGGATGCATGTGTCCCACTTGTTTGTAGCATGGCAGCGCTCGCCTTTTTCGAATGGCTTTGCACATAGAGAACACACGTGTTTCATAGTGACCTCTTCGTTTCACGGTGACGTCGAAGTGTTTGTCTGATTTTTTCTTTTGTCTCTTCTGAGATTACATGCCCACGAAGGGCTTCACTTGTTCGTTGTCGTTGTTCGAGAGATTGTTTTCGTCCTCTAAGGGGCGAGCGTTTACCTTTGTTTGCATCACGTAGCTTCTGACGGTGTTCTTCAGATTTGGGTTTTCCCTTCATCATTTCGCTTTGCTGTTGACATCGCTCTTTGGATGGTTTCCACCCTACGGTTCCACCACCACCTTTTGTGAAGTTACATCCGATGTCATTTACGTCATCATGAGAATGATTCGTGGTGAATGTTCCTTCCTTAGCGATGTGCTCAATTTCCCATGCATTGATTTCGTCAAGCGTCATAAGAGGACCTACGCACACTTCAACGCGTAATCCAAATCGTGCAACAATCGCTCTCCATTTATGATTTCGTGAGGACGCATCGCTTGAACGACCTTTCAAACCACGACCTACGTAAAATACTCTTGGCGTAGATTCAAGCGTCCAGTGTTTGTATCCGTAGAAGCTCATAGTGAAGCTAACACCTTGAGATATGGTTCATAGCCTTGAGGAAGTTTCAGATCTTCCACGTGTGGTACGGCTGGTTTTGCGTCTGCGATGTTTTTTGCTATTGCAGTCGATGATTCTCCTCGAAATACGTGGTTTGCCATTCCTACGGGTGTAGACACCACGGGAACATTCAAAAGACCACATTCGATGAGTGATTGTGGACCACCTTCGTATTGTGCAGTAATCGCATACAAATCAACACACTGATACAACTCATTGATGATTTCCTGAGAAACCTTTGGACCTGTTGCTGCGATGACCCTCCAATTTGGTTGATCGGTCCAACGTAGTTCTTGCACTGCACCATACGCTTGTGTACCTGACCATGCATCAAATTCTGGCGTGTTAGAAAACACTCGAATGTCTAACCCGTTCTTTTGTGCTTCCATCAACTCCAGAATCAGACTGTGTCGTCTCCAACTACTGACGACAATGCCTACGCCGGGTCGGTGCATTGCTACGTGTTTGTAATATTCTACGAGACCTACAGGATTCTTTTCTGACTTGGGGGTCACTTGTGCTATGGGAGGTGTCAATGCTGACGTCGGAAGACCTTTTCCCTCTGTGTCCCTTTGAAAGCTTCCAATGAGGAAACCATCAAGAGGGAGCCCGTGTTTCATCCTGAGGTCACGCTTCGTCCCCGTGGGCCGCCACATCCGTTGGTCAGCCCAATACGGAATGACGCGGATGGGTTTTGAAGTAAATGGCTTGATGAATGCCTCAGTATGTTCGTTTGGAACATGGTATGCAGTAACGAACTGATCACGTTGTCTAAACTCTTGTTCAGAAAACTTCTCTGGAACGTAGTGATGGCACGTGACCAGCAATTTTTTCTTGCCAAGCCATGGATTCAACCTTGTCCAACACCAGTCGGCACACGCCCACAAAACATCAGCTTCATTAGGATCTTGTGTTGCAATGTCGGCGTTATCACCATCCCACTGACGCTTGAACGTATCTACAATCCACCCCTCTTCAGGTGCAAGGAAATAGACTTTCATACAAACCCCAAGTAGATCAGCACAAACCAGAACACTGCGGCCCAAAGTGCGCTGAAGCCGAGGAACTCCTCGTCATAGGTGCCTGCGATGGGTCCTTCGCTGTAGCGCTTCTTGAGCGCAACGTATGCTCTCACTGTGACGTACCCAAGCGGAAGCCCAGGCGTGATGAGCGCCCAAACCAGCCACCGCGTGACGAGCATCATGCTCAATGGTCCAACGCCTCCCGAGCCGCGACCTGAAGGTCGTGGTCAACCATTCTCTTGACGAGGCCATCGAAGTCAACTGTCGGCTTCCAGTCCAACAGGCGCTGGGCCTTGGTCGTGTCCGCGAGGAGCGTGTTGACCTCCGACGGCCTGACCATCTTGGGATCAAACCTAACGTGGTCTTTCCAGTCAAGGCCGGCGTGCGCGAACGCTGTCTCCACGAATTCTTGCACGGTGTGGTGCACGCCCGTGCCGATCACATAGTCCTCCGGCGTGTGCTGCTGAAGCATCAGCCACATCGCGTAGACGTAGTCCGGAGCGTATCCCCAGTCACGTTTCATCTCGGTCGGGCCGAGCATGAGCTCCTTCTGAAGACCGAGCTTAATGCGTCCCACTGCACGTGTGATCTTGCGAGTGACGAAGTTTTCTCCTCGGCGCTCGCTTTCGTGATTGAACAGAATGCCTGAGCATGCGTAGATTCCGTACGACTCACGATAATTTTGTGTGATGTAGTGACCGTATGCCTTTGCACACCCGTACGGCGACCGCGGATAGAATGGTGTGCTCTCATCTTGTGGCGTTTCACGAACCTTGCCGAACATCTCGGACGAGCTGGCCTGGTAGAAGCGGGTCTTGAGGCCCGAGCGCCTGATCGCCTCGAGAATGTTCAGCGGCCCGAGGGCGGTGACGCCTGACGTGTTGATGGGTTGTTCGAAGGACAGGCCGACGTGGCTCTGTGCCGCAAGGTTGTAGACCTCGTCTGGTTGGATCTCATCGATCAAGGTCCTCATGCCCACCGCGTCCGTCAGGTCGCCATGGTGCACGTGCAGCTTGTTGGCCTTCATAGCGCCAGCGAGGTGTCCCCAGCGGTCAGGGGTGAACTGTGTGCTCTGTCTGACTAGGCCGTGGACCTCGTAATCCTTGCTGATGAGCAGGTCAACGAGGTACGATCCATCTTGCCCGCTCACACCCGTAATAAATGCCTTACGAATTGTCATTTGACGTCATCCCTCTTGCTCTTGTTGATCCTGCTCAGACCTTTTCCGAGACCCGCCAACACCTCGAAGGAACCCATCGTGATGACGATCACAACAAAGCCAAACACGAACCAGTGCTCGTTCGCCCAATCCCAAAAGCTCATGTCCTGTTTTTACAACAAGGACGTAAACAAGTCAACGTACTTCTTTGCGCAAGTCTCGATGGTGATGTCAGTGTGGTGATCAACACCGTGTTTCTCACGCAGCGTCTTCAGCTCTGTCACGAACGTCACGTCAATCGGAGGAGGATTGTCGTAGTCGACGAGGTCGTACTCAGAACCGCCGCTCTCGTTGACGGCGATGCCAAAGCCCTTCACGAGGTCTCGAGTGCCGCCGCCTTCGGAGTAGATGATTGGTGTCTCCTGTGACAGGCACTCCACCACGGTGTTCGGGCAGTGATCGAGGTAGGCGAGGTGGATCATCCAGTCCGCCATCGAGTAGATCTGCATGTAGACGTCCTCAGGCACAGACCCCGTGTAGAACACGTGAGGATCTGCCACGCGGACGTCTGGGTTTGCTCCCATGATGATCAGGGCGCTCTTCGGGGCCAGCGTCTTCCTGATGTGCATGTACATGTCCACGTTCGCCTTCAGACGCTTCTGCGGATGCCAGTTTGCGCTGCAGACAAAGACCCTGTCGTAGGCATTGCGAAGCTGTTCAAGCTCTGGAGACGTGAAGCTCGTGATGGGGGTGACCTTTGTGCCGTTCGTGATGATGGTGCTGTTTGCCTTGGTCCCCCACCAGTGCTCGATGAAGTTCTTGTCGAAGTTCGACTGGAACACGACTGCGTCAGCCTTCTCGTACAGGCCTTTGATGGGCACGTTCTTCGGCCCGTGGAACTCGTTCGGCTTGAACCAGATGCCGTCCAAACGCTGGACCACTTTGGGAGCAAGCAGAGCACCTGAGGGCTCAATGAAGACGAGCGACACGTCAGCGCCAGCTCGCTCAAAGACGACCTCGTGGCCCATCTCGTAGAGCTGCTTTGCCAAGCGCAGGGCGAATGTGTTCGGCCCCGTCGCCGCTCTGAGGTTCACGTTGTCAAAGTGGATCCTCACGAACGCTTCTTGACCTCGTGAATGAGCGGCATCGCAAAGTCGGTGCCGTTGAGCATGACAGCCATGAGCACGAGCTGCTTGGTCTCGATGTTCTCGAGCTTTGCCCTCTGCGTGAAGATGTTCGGATCGAGCTCCTGCGTGCCGTTGATGACAACTGCATCGTAGTACTGCTGGGCGAGCCAGTTCACCGCCTCGTTGTCGAGCGGAGTGGCTGCCTCAGTGACCACGTCTGCGATCGAGTCAAAGATCGTCGTGGAGATCGCGCCACACGGC